>ERZ827186.2613-NODE-2613-length-11836-cov-3.675070_pt1 | contig 11836 bp, 9 predicted proteins | sample MGYA00519918_ERZ827186 | MGnify/ENA primary metagenome ERZ827186 (study PRJEB31778, sample SAMEA3449275) | human gut metagenome | biome: human gut; feature: human-associated habitat; material: faeces | place: United Kingdom | collected 2010/2012 ... | reverse complement strand
CCGCCTGTTTTTCCACCGCCGCAAGCTGCGCCTTCAGCACAGCGATGCTGGCCGCAATGCCGTCGGCGGACTCCGCCAGCCCCGCCTTCGCTTTGCTCTTTTCCACCTTTGCTTGGGCCACAATGGCTGCGGCGTCCTCTTTCGCCTTTTCAATGTGCGCCGTCGCCTGAGCGTCAGCCGCGCGCAAAATGTCCCGCGCCTTGAGCTGCGCCTGCTGCAGCAGGGCCTGGTCGCCGCTGCTTCCCGAAGCGGACGCGTTCTGCCCGGCCGGCAGCGGCGCGCCGCGGCGTGTCAAAGCGCGCGTCAGATCGTCCACCGTTTCGCTCAGCCGCGCATTGTCGCTTTTCAGCGCGGCGTTTTCCTGCTCCCGGGCAAAGAGGCGGCTGCGCACCGCGGCGATCTCGTCGTTGGCCTTGTCCACCTCTGTGCGCAGCGCGGCAGCCTCTGCCACCGCGTCCTCCGCACGTTTTTTCTGGTTCTCCAGCTCGTTGAATACCTGCTTTGCCTTCTGCGCCAGTGTGCTTCCCTGCCGGCGCACGCCTGTCAGGTCTTTTTGGAGCGCGGCGATGGTGTCCTCCAGCGCCCGCGCTTTCTCCGCGTTTGCCGCGGAGATGCGCTCGATGTAAGACAGCACCTCCACCCGGTTAAAGCCGAAAAGCTCGGTATGAAATTCCGTCTCCGGGCCGGCGCCCGTCATGCCGTCCTGCTGTTTTTCCTCCAGTGTCTGCACACGCGCGCCTCCTTTCGTCTGTGCTGCGGCCGGGGCGCACGCAGCGCCATTCAGCCAAAAAAGCGGGGCTTAACGCCCCGCTTTTCCCAAGGTTGCTCAGTTGTTTCCGCGGTTGTTCAGCAGGCCGAGGATATCGTCGAAATAGCTGTTGTCGTCTTCCTCCACCGCGGGGGCGGGCTGCACCGGCTGCGTGGGAGCAACGGGCTGCACCGGCTGCGCCGGGGCCACGGGCGCGGTGTCGTTTCGGAATGCTGCCGGCGGCACCTTGCCGGTGAACGCAGACGCATTCTGCGGCACGTCCATGGGGTCGCTGCCCACAAGGCCCGCGTCAAAGCCTGTGGCGATGACGGTAATGCTCATCTCATCCTGCAGGCGCTCGTCAAACGCAGTACCCCAAATGATGTTCGCATCGGGATGTGCGCTCTGGGTGATCATGGAAGCAGCAGTCTCAACATCGTCCAGGCCGATATCCGGGCTGGAGGTAATGTTGATGATAACGCCGCGTGCACCGGCAATGCTGGTTTCCAGCAGCGGGCTGGAGATTGCAGCCTTGGCAGCGTTTTCTGCCTTGCCTGCACCCTTGGCAACGCCAACGCCCATGTGGGCAAAGCCGGCATCCTTCATGATGGAACGGACGTCAGCAAAATCGAGGTTGATGAAAGCGGGAACATTGATCAGGCTGGAGATGCTCTCAACGCCCTGGCGCAGCACGTTATCGGCTGCTTCAAAAGCGTTCATCAGGGTGATCTTTTCCTGGCTGATGAGCTTCAGCCGCTCGTTCGGGATCACGATCAGGCTGTCTACATGCATCATCAGGTTGGCAATACCCTGTTCGGCCATGCTCATCTTGCGCTTGCCCTCAAAGGCAAAGGGCTTGGTGACAATACCGACGGTCAGGATGCCCAGGTCATGGGCCGTTTCGGCCACGACCGGTGCAGCGCCGGTGCCGGTGCCGCCGCCCATGCCGGCGGTGATGAACACCATCTGGGCACCTTTCAGTGCATTGGCGATCTCATCCTTGCTTTCCTCCGCTGCACGCTGGCCGACCTCCGGGTCAGCACCAGCGCCGCGGCCCTTGGTCAGCTTTGCGCCAAGCTGAACCTTCTGGGTAGCCTTGGAGTTGACCAGTGCCTGCTGGTCGGTATTCATTGCTACAAATTCAACGCCATTCAGGCCAGCTTCAACCATGCGGTTCACAGCATTGCCGCCGCCGCCGCCAACACCGATAACCTTAATGTTGGTTACATTCTGCATCTCTTCATCGAGAACGAACGCCATAAGTGTATCCCCCTAAAGAATATAAAATTGCAAATGCAATAGGGCCGGATTTCCGCCAGCGGACACACTGACCCCCATAAAGGAAGCGCCGCCCCACACCCCAAACTTTGCTTACGCGCGTTGCGGTGCAGCCAGCTCTTCCTAAGATATCGCATATAACTGTTTATAAGGATAACAAATTTTGCGAATAATTTCAATACCCACACGCTAAAAAGCCAAAAAATAGATGCTCGCATTTATTTGTATCACAAAAAGCCCCGCCGGTTTTGCGGGGCTTTGGTGAATTATGACAATATTTTTACAGTTTTTTCGTCTGTCTGCCAGCTTCTGTCCCGGTGCGGCCTGCCCGGCAGTCGGCCCCCAGGCGGCGCAGATCCCCCGCCAGGTCGGCATAGCCGCGCCGGATATGTCCGGCATCCAGCACCCGCACGCAGCTCCCGTCCCCCACACCAAGGCCCGCCAGCACCAGTGCTGCCCCGCCCCGCAGGTCTGGTGCAGTCACAGTGGCACCATGCAGTTTTGCGCTGCCGCCAAGGTACAGCAGCCGTCCCTCGCTGCGGGCATCAGCCCCCAGGGCGGCAAAGCCCTGCGCACAGGCAAAGCGGTTTTGGAACAGGCCGTCATAAATGCGGGATGCTCCCTCCGCCCCCAGCAGCACCGCTGCAGCCAGCGGGGCAGTATCTGTGGCAAGGCCAGGGTAAGCAGCCGCTACAAGTTCCTGACCGCCGCGCAGCTTTGTATCCTGATCCCGCGTGATGCTAAACTCATTTTTCCCGCGGGCAACCTCGCAGCCGCTGCCCTGCAAAAAGTCCAGAAACGCCGCCAGCCACACCGGACTGCACTGCGTTACCGTCACCCGACCGCCTGCAATGGCGGCGGCTGCCGCATAAGTCGCTGCGGCAATGCGGTCCGGCAGCACGGTATGCACACAGCCGTCCAACAGCTCGCCGCCGGTACCTCGGATGCAGACCACCGGCGTACCCGCCCCCGTGATCTTTGCCCCGCAGGCGTTCAAAAAAGCGGCGGTATCCGCAATTTCCGGCTCGCACGCCGCACCGCGCAGGGTGGTAACGCCCGCCGCACAGCAAGCCGCCAGCATCAGGGTCAGGGTTGCTCCCACGCTGGGCAGGCGCAGAGCAAAATCCGTACCACGCAAAACGCCGTGGCGGCGCAGCACCACGCACTCTGCCGCCGCGCACACCTGTGCCCCCATGGCCGTCAGCCCGGCCAGGTGGATATCAATGGGCCGCGGCCCCAGTCTGCACCCGCCGGGCAGCGGCAGCTCTGCCCAGCCCGCGCGGGTCAACAGCGGTGCCAGGTAAAACACCGACCCCCGCATAGCCCCCGCCAACGCCGTGGGCACCCGCCCGCTGATCTGCCGGGCTGGCTGGGTGACAAGGTCCTGCCCGGCCCAGGCCGCCCCACTGCCCACAGCCCGCAGCAGATCCAAACTGGTCTGCACATCCCGCAGCAGGGGCACCCGGCGCAGGGTGCAGGGCTGCGCACACAGCAGCGTTGCCGCCAAAAGGGGCAGCACACTGTTTTTGGCCGCTGCCGGGCGGATGCTCCCCCGCAGCGGGTTCCCGCCTGTTACTTCGATATATTCCATTGCCGCACCGCCCCTCTTTGTTCCCACACCAAAGCGCCCTTTTCTATCATATGCCGCACCCGCACAAAACAGCTCTGTTCCACGGGTTTTACAGCAAAATCGGCTGCAGTTGCACCCCGCGCAGAGCGGCTTCCAGCGTATCCGGCAGCTGGGTAAAATCCGCTTTCAGGCTGCAGGGCTTTTTGTAGCTGTCGTCCTGGCCAAAGGGAATGAAATAATAATTTTTGCGCTGCAGCAGCGCCGCCAGCGCTCCCACGCTGCCGGAAAGCCCATCGTTGGTGGATACCCCGATCACCACCGGCCTGCCGCCGCGCAGCATGCTTTTGGCCGCCAGCGTGACCGGCGTTGCGCTGATGCCCGCCGCCAGCAGCGCCATCGTTGTGCCGGTACAGGGGGCAATGACAAGTGCCTGTGCCATATGCTTGGGACCAAGAGGTTCCGCTTCCCGCAGATCCTCCAGCGGGCGGTGGCCGGTGGCTTCCTCCAGGCGCTGCTTCCAATCTGCCGCGCGGCCAAAGCGGGTATCCAGCGCCGACGCCGCATAGCTCAGCATCGGCAGTACTTCCCACCCGCAGGCGCGCAGGCGGATGATTTGCGGCAGAACCGTTTCAAATGTGCAAAAGCTGCCGCACAGGGCAAACACCACCGTGCGCGGCGGTTCCAGGCTGGAATTCATCAGCTCACTCCCCTTTCGCTGCGGGCCGTGGCGGCACGCTCCTGTAAAATCACTTCCACGGTATGCGCCACCAGCGCACCGGCGGTTTCGGGCGCACAGCGGGCGGGCAGGCTCAAGGCATGTTCCGCATGCAGGCCCAGTTCCCGCGCGGCGGCAAAATCCGTTCCGCCGGGGCGGCTGGCAAGGTCCAGGATCAGCGCCCCCCTGGGCAGGCAGCGCAGCTGGGCCGCCCCCAGCACCGGGGCCGGTATGGTGTTGATGACCGCATCAAAGTGCGGCAGAAGCTGTTCCAACGCGGTCAGCGGTGCGGCATGCAGCCCCGCGCAGCGCGCTGCGGCCCGCTGTTCCGGCGCGCGGGCGGCAATGGTCACCTGCCCGCCCAATGCCTGCAGCCGCCGGGCCACCGCCCGCCCAATGCGCCCATACCCCAACACCAGGAACTCACTTTCCCATATCGTGCGCTGGCGCAGCTGCATCAGCAGGGCCAGGCACCCTTCCGCAGTGGGTACTGCGTTCAGGCAGGCCAGCTCCGGCCGCAAAAAGTAATCCACCAACTCCACCCCGGCGGCCTGCGCCGCTTTGCGCACCGGTTCGCTGATGCGCCCGCCAAGGGCCGGCGTACCGGGGCGGGCGGCGCGCAGGATGCGGGCAAGGTCCGCCGCCTCGGCATCCATCGGCATAGGCAGCAGGATGTAATCCGCCTGCCCGGCCCCCTCTGCCCCCAGCACGGTATAGCCGCTGTTCTGCAGCGCCCGCGCCGCCGCCAGTTGGCGGGCATCCCGCCCAACCACACAAAAAGTCAAATTACATGCTGCCGCCATAGTGCTTCCCCCCGGTGTTGTATCTGGCCGTTTGTTCCATGTTATGCCGGGGTGGGCGGCATGGTTCCGTCAGAACATCAAAAACGCCTGCCGCAAAAAAGTTCCCCCGCCTGCATCACAAAGAATACAGACAGGGGAATTTTTCTATTTATTGGTTATGCTCCGTTTTAATAGCTGCGCAGGGCATCGCACTGACCGCGCAGGATACGCAGCGGCTCCACGGGGGTTTTGCCCACGCGCACTTCCACCACGGTAGCTTTGTCGGTGGTGCCAAGGGCATCGCCCTGGGCCACGATTACACCTTTTTCTACCGTCAGCCTGCGCAGGCCATAGTAAATAGTCTTTACGCCTGCGCCGTGCTCGATCACCAGCGTATTGCCCACATTGGGCAATTTTTCCGCCAGCAGTACCTTGCCGCCCGCCGGGGCAATCAGGTCGCACCTGCCGGAAAGCACCACATTGATGCTGGTGCGGCCGGTACCGGTGTTGTTCTTGCGCTCGGTCTGGGTACGGTTGACATATTCGGTCAGGCCATACGGCAGGGTGACCTCCACCTTATCGCTGAACGGCGAAGCAAACCCAGTGTCCGCCCAGTAGATGGTATCCGATGCCGTATCCAGCAGGTCCAGCACCTCCTGCGGGGTATCATCCGCGCCGACATACGGTGTGACCAGCCTGGACTTGGAAGTATAATCCCGAAAAGATGCGGCGCTCTTGCTCACGTTCAGGGTAAGCTCCTGCACCTCGCCGTCCACGGTGACCTTGATGGTATAGCTGCCAGGCTCGGTTTCCAGCGGGACCGCCAGGTAAGCCACCCAGCCATCGCCGGTCGCGCTGGCACGGAAGCCGGTATCCGGCAGTTCTGCCGTCAGGCTTGGCTTGGTATCCGTCTGCTGGCCCGTTACCTTTACGGCCACAACGCCGCCCGGCGTAACAGCCTGGGTATTCAGCCGCACGGTAGCCTTAATCGTTACATCAAATGTGAACTCATAGGTCTGGTGGCCCGAAACTGTCGGTTCGCTCTGGTAACCCTCGCCGCTGCTGACCACCAGCTTGGCGGTGTAGCTGCCGGGCGTGGTAAAGCGGTAGGCGGCAAATTCCTGGGCGCTGCCGCTGAAGACTTCCTGCTTGTTCTCGTCCTTAACGGTCACTTCGCTGCTGCAGTCCGCCGGGGTCACCCGCAGCGTCATGGTGCCGCCGCCAAAATCAGATTCCAGCGCTGTGGGAGTGCTGGAAAGTGTCTCAGCATAGGTACGCTTAAGGTGGTTGCCTGCCACTGGCACCTGCCAATGGTACGCCACGGGGTCCAGCTGCTGGCCCGCCACTGTTACCGTAACGGCAGAAATCATATCCGGCGTGGCTTTTTTGTACAGCCAGTATATGCCGCCTGCGGCGATCATACCCGCCAGCAGCACCACCAGCAGCAGCCAGCCGATCAGCAGCCGCACGGCGCGGCCCACTTTGCTGTCAGTCGATTCCGGCGTATCTGCCTCTTTCTCCGCCTGTTCTGCTTCGGCATCCTCGATCTGTTCAATCGAAACCTGGACCGTTCGGGTGATCTCCGCCTTGCGCCGCTCTGCTGCAGCGCGCTGTTCCGGGGTCAGTTCCGGTTCGTCATCCTCCGGCTCCGGCGGCTCCGTGGCCTGGGGCAGCTGCGCGGCTTTGGGTTCCTGCACCGCCTTTTCCGGCATTTCCGGCGCGGCGGCTGCTTCAGCCGGTTCGGCCACAGCGGCAGGTTCCGGCGTTTGCGGTTTTTCCGGCGCTTCCGGGGGTTCCGGCTGGGGCTCAGCATATTGCTGCGGTTTTGCTTCCGGCTTGGGGGTAGCCTTTTTGCGGCGGCGTTTGCCGCCTGCCTGCCCGCTGCGCGGCGCTTTGGGCTTGGCTGCCACCTGTTCCGGGGCGGCAGCTTCGGTCTGCTCGGCTTGTTCCGCCCGCGTTTTTGGTTCTTGCGGGGATTTTGTATTTTGGGGTTCGCTTTTTTGTTTTTGCGTGCCCGTTTTGCGGTGCGCAGTATTGCTATTGCTGGCATGGGGTTTGGCCATCCTGCCTCGCCCCGTGCCTGGAGCGGTTTTGCCCTGCGTGCGCTGCCCGCCCCTGGCTTTGGGCTTTGGCTGCTGCGCCGGCTCCATCGCAGTCTGTGTTACCTTCTCTTCGTCCATCGCTTTCTCCACCAACATTTGCGATTTATCGTTGCTCTAACTCTATTTTGTTACATTGTTTCGCGGTACAAAAGGCCGCTGCTGCCCGTCAGGGCGGCAGCAGGGTCAACGGACTTGCTGCCAATGCGCAGCTCCCAGATCAGGGTATGCTCCTCACTGGTGGTGCCCAGTTCTTCGCCGCAGGCAAGGCTCTGCCCACGCTGCACCTTTACGGCATCCAGCCCAAACAGATAGCTCTTAACCCCGCAGCCATGGTCAATCACCACAGTGCCGCCGGTCAGCGCCAGCGTTCCGGCGTACACCACAGTACCCGCCTGCGGTGCCGTAACGGCGGTACCCGCTGCGGCGTTATAATTGATGCCAGTTGCCCGGCCGGTAATGGTCCCATCGGTGCGCAGCCGCGCGCCGTAATCCGCCAGAATCGCACTGGGCACCGGCGAGGCAAAATTGCCCTGCCACAGCTTTTCGCTGCTGCCCTGTGTGTAAAGGGGCCAGATCGCATCTTTATATTCCGTTGCTGCGCCCGGTATGTCTGCCTCTGCGGCCACATCCACGGTTTTGGCCTCGCTCTGCATCACGTTCAGGGTCAGCTCCTGGGTCAGGCTGCCGCAGGTCACGGTCAGGGTATGGGGGCCGCCCTCGGCATTATAGGTTACCGGGATATAGCCCATATACCCACCGGTCACCGGGCGGAACCATACATCCCCCAGGTCAGTTTCCACGGTCGGCTCGCTGCCATCCAGAATGCCGGTAATGACCAGTGCCGCCACGCCGCCCTGGCTGACGCGCTCACTGCTGAGCACCGCCTTGGGCTGGATGTTCATGGTATAAGATGCACAGTACCGGTACCAGCCGGTGGCATCGCCGGGGTCCGCTGTGTTGCGGTAAGCGGTCAGGGTCAGCTCATAGCTGCCATTTTTTGGGTAGGCATACATCGCAAAGGCAGCGGCATCCCCCTGCACCACAACACTGCCGGTCGAATCTTTCAGCGTAAGGTTTGTGCGCTGCGCCCAGTCCGGCAAAACCAGCTCCGGGGCAGCTTCCGTCATTTCGCCCAGCTTTTGCACCGTCAGGGTGCTGGGCTGTTCAAACGTGCGGTTCAGCACATTGCCCAGCACCGGCACACTCCAGTCATAGCCGATCGGTTCCAGTTCCGTATCGCCCAAAGTGGGGTGCTGCGTGGGAAGTTTGTCATCGCCCGTCATAGCGTACATGGCGTACCCGGCACCGCCCAGCAGCACCGCCAGCATAACCACCACCATAACCAGCCACAGCAAGAGCTTTTTCATGGCGTTCCCTTTCCTTGGCACAGCAGAAAAATCGAAATTCAGTCTGATTTTATAGTCACTACCGTTATTTTTCTTATTTTCAGCAGCGCCTTATGGTTTATCTGAGCCTTTTTTATCATTTAATAAGTATCACTACTGATTGCAAGAAACACGAACAGCCGGGCCGAAGCCCGGCCATTTTCACTTTTCTGCTGGCTGTTCCGGCTTATTCAGCATCGTCAGCAGCCTTTTCTTCGGCGGCTTCTGTCGGTTCATTGTCGATGGGCAGATATTCGTCGTCATCGTCATAATCGTCGCCGTCATCGCTGTACAGCAGGCGCTCGTATTCGTCCAGTTCCTTTTCGCGGCGGCGCAGGTAGAGCGCAGCGGCAGTCAGGGCACCGGCAGCAGCAAACAAAAACGCCAGAATGGCGCCAAAAGTGGATTTCTTCATCATAATACTTTTCCTCCGCGTATTCTAAAAGGGATGGGTCTGTAAAATATTATACCCGATTAACCGGGTGAATACAATCTTTCCCTTGTAAATTTTTCACACAAAAAGGTTCAGGTATCAAGGTGATACCGCACCATTCTCCGCAGCATGGTCTCCGGAAAATTTCTTCACCTGCCAAAAGCCATGCCACTCTGCTTGCTTTTTATTCCGGCCGCCACTGGCGCATAATGCCCGCAAATGCGCTTGGCACCGCGTATTCCCCGTTCAGCTCCGCGCGGCTGGCCCAGACGCAGCCCTCCGGCGCCGGGCCTGCGGCTGTGCCGCAAAACCCGCTGATCTGCCAGATGCGATGGGTAAACACATGGCGGGTGCTTTGCAGCGGGGCCTGCCACTGCACACAAAGGCCAATGGTGCGCAACGCGGCGTCCAGTTCCGGTTGGGTCATGGCGGTACCCTCAAAGGCAAGGGGCTGCCACAGCCCGGCCAGCAGCCCTTTGGACGGGCGGCGCTGCAAAAGCACGCCCTGCGGCCCGGTGATCAGCGCGGCCGTGACCGGCACCAGCGTTTTTTCCGGCTTAGCCGTTTTGACCGGCAGCTGTTCGGCCCGGCCTGCAGCGCGGCCCTTGCACTGAGCAGCCAGCGGGCAGACCTCGCACTTTGGCGCACCGTTGGGCAGGCAGACCAGCGCCCCCAGTTCCATCAACGCCTCGTTATAAGGGCCGGGGCGTTCCTTGGGCATTTCTTCCAGCACACGGGTTGTGAACTCGCGCTTGGCGGCAGGTTTGGTAATATCGGCAGAGCTATTATCCAGCCGGGCAAATACCCGCAGCACGTTGCCGTCCACCGCCGGGGCTGGGATGCCAAATGCAATGGAGGCAATAGCCCCAGCCGTGTAATCCCCAATGCCGGGCAGAGCGCGCAGGGCGGCATAATCTGCGGGAAGCTGGCCGCCGTACTGCCGGCAGACGATCTGCGCCGCCTTTTGCATGTTGGCCACCCGGCTGTAATACCCCAGCCCCTGCCACAGCTTGCGCAGCTTGTCCGGGTCGCAGGCGGCAAGGGCGGCGGGGTTCGGCAGTTCGGCCACAAAACGCTCGTAATAGGGCAGCGCCGCCGAGACGCGGGTCTGCTGGAGCATGATCTCGCTGACCCAGATATGATATGCCGAAGGCTCCTGCCGGAAAGGCAGGAGCCTTCGATTCAGTTCAAACCATTGGATCAGCGGTTCGCTGACCGCCCCCATTAAAAACCGCCGCAGGTGCGCGGGAAGGCAATGACGTCACGGATGTTGGGGATGCCGGTGACATACATCAGCAGGCGCTCAAAGCCCAGGCCGTAACCGGCATGCTTTACGCTGCCAAAACGGCGCAGGTCCAGGTACCAGTCATAATCTTCGCGCTTCAGGCCCAGTTCATCCAGGCGGGCCAGCAGCACATCCAGGCGCTCCTCACGCTGGGAACCGCCGATCAGCTCGCCAATGCCGGGCACCAGCATATCGGCGGCGGCAACCGTCTTGCCGTCCTCGTTCATGCGCATATAGAATGCCTTGATCTCTTTGGGGTAATCGGTAACAAACACAGGCTTTTTGAATACCTGCTCGGTCAGGTAGCGCTCGTGCTCGGTCTGCAGGTCAATGCCCCAGCTTACTTTATACTGGAAGTTGTCATCGTTCTTTTTCAGCAGTTCGATGGCATCGGTATAGCTCACGCGGGCAAAATCGCTGTTGGCAACCAGCTCCAGACGCTCGATCAGGCCCTTATCAAAGAACTGGTTGAAGAATGCCAGCTCGTCCGGGCAGTTATCCAGCAGGTAGCGGATGACATACTTGGTCATGGCCTCGGCGGTGTCCATGTAGGTATTCAGGTCAGCAAATGCCATTTCCGGCTCAATCATCCAGAACTCTGCGGCATGGCGGGTATCATAGCTCTTCTCTGCGCGGAAGGTGGGGCCAAAGGTGTAAACCTTGCCCAGGGCCATTGCCATGGCCTCGGCTTCCAGCTGGCCGGAAACCGTCAGGTTGACCGGGCGCTTGAAGAAGTCCTTGCTGTAATCCACCTTGCCGTCCTCGGTCTTGGGCACATCGTTCAGGTCCAGGGTAGTAACCTGGAACATCTCGCCTGCACCTTCGCAGTCAGAACCGGTAAAGATGGGGGTGTGTACATAGGTAAAGCCGTTCTTGTGGAAGAACTCATGCAGGGCATAAGCGGCCTGGCCGCGCACACGGAACGCAGCGTTAAAGGTGTTGGTGCGGGGGCGCAGGTGGGTCAGGGTGCGCAGGTAATCCATGCCCATCTTGTTTTTCTGCAGCGGGTAATCGCTGCCGCAGGTGCCCAGCACCGTAACGGTATCGGCGTTGATCTCAAACGGCTGCTTAGCGTTGGGGGTCAGCACCAGGGTGCCGGTCACTTCAAAGCTGGTGTACAGGCCGGATTTTGCAACCTCGGCATAGTTTTCCAGCTTGTCCGCCTGGAAAACGATCTGCACGGGCTTATAGCAGCTGCCGTCTGCCAGAGAGATAAAACCGATCTTTTTAGAATCGCGCACGGTTTTTGCCCAGCCGCAGACAGTAACTTTGCTGCCATCCGCCGGGGTAGCCTTATAGAGCGATGCAATTTCAACTCGTTCCATGTGTTCCCACTCCTAAAATGCAAATGTAGGGGGTGTATCTGAAAACAAAGAAAATGACGACTATTTCGCAAGCACATGCCGGATTCAAGGCAAAAGGCCGCCGGAATCCTTTGTGGATTCCAAGGCTTTTTAACGCGGAATCCGGCTGCGATTGTAGAAATAGGGCAATACCGCATAATTCTAAGTGCCGATACGGCGAGCGAGGTGCGGCAG
>ERZ827186.2611-NODE-2611-length-11847-cov-3.158412_pt1 | contig 11847 bp, 9 predicted proteins | sample MGYA00519918_ERZ827186 | MGnify/ENA primary metagenome ERZ827186 (study PRJEB31778, sample SAMEA3449275) | human gut metagenome | biome: human gut; feature: human-associated habitat; material: faeces | place: United Kingdom | collected 2010/2012 ... | reverse complement strand
AGATCAACCCCCTTTTGCTGAAACTCAGCATCCCGATGATGATCTCCATGCTGGTGCAGGCGCTGTACAACGTGGTGGACTCGGTGTTCGTGTCTCATGTCAGCGAGAGCGCTCTTACCGCCGTATCGCTGGCCTTTTCATTGCAGAATGTCATGATCGCCGTGGGCGTGGGCACCGGTGTGGGCGTGAACGCCCTGCTGAGCAAGAGCCTTGGCGAAAAGAACCAGAGCCGCGCCAACGCCACCGCAGAAAACGGCATCTTTCTTTCCCTGTGCAGCTTTGCAGTGTTTTTTGTCATCGGCCTTACCTGCATGAAGCCCTACTTCTACGCCCAGACCAGTGACTCCGTCATCGCGCAGCAGGGCATCCGGTATCTGTCGGTGTGCTGCATCTTCAGTCTGGGTCTGTTCACCCAGACCATGGGCGAAAAGCTGCTGGCGGCTACCGGCCGCACCTATCTGAGCATGATCAGCCAGCTGGTGGGCGCTGTGGTGAACATCATTCTGGACCCCATCTTCATCTTCGGCTACTGCGGCGAGGCGCTGTCCGGCACCACCGGCGCAGCGGTGGCTACGGTCATCGGCCAGTTCTGCGGTGCAGGCATGACGTTGTACTTCAACACCCGCAAAAACCCGGATATCCAGATCAGCTTCAAAGGCTTCCGTCCCAGCGCCAAGGCCATTGGCCGCATCTACACCGTGGGTCTGCCCAGCATCGCCATGCAGTGTGTGGGCAGCCTGATGACCTTTGGCATGAACCTGATCCTGATGGCCTTCTCCGCTACGGCGGTGGCGGTGTTCGGCGTCTACTTCAAGCTGCAAAGCTTTGTGTTTATGCCCATTTTCGGCCTGAACAACGGCATGGTGCCCATCATCAGCTACAACTACGGTGCCCGCAGACCGAACCGTGTGAAAAAGACCATCAAGCTGGCGGTGTGCTACGCCGAGGGCATCATGCTGGCAGGCTTCTGCATCTTCCAGTTCGCACCCCGGCAGGTGCTGAGCATCTTTGCCGCCAGCGACGCCATGCTGGCCATCGGCATCCCGGCCATGCGCATCATCTGCCTGCATTTCCTGCTGGCGGGCGTCAGCATCGTGCTCAGCTCGGTCTTTCAGGCGCTGGGCAACGGCGTCTTCAGCCTCATCGTTTCGGTCTGCCGCCAGCTGTTCGTGCTGCTGCCGGCAGCGTGGCTGCTGGCACAGACCGGCAGTGTCAACAATGTCTGGTGGGCCTTCCTCATTGCGGAATTTGTCAGCATCCTGATGAGTCTGGCCTTCTATGCCCGTATCAACAAGACCACCATCGCACCCCTGTACCACTGACCCGGGTGCGGGCAGCGGCCCTGCAAACGAAAGGAACGTGATCTCTATGGTAAAAAAGCTGAAGTGGAACCTGATCCTCATGAGCCTGCTGTATGTCGGGCTGGGCATTTTTCTGGTCATGAAGCCCGGCACGGCGCTGAACATCGTCTGCTACGCGCTGGGCGGCGTAGTGCTGGCCTGCGCAGCGGTGCAGCTGATCCGCTACTTTGTGGTGGAGCGCGGGGTGTTCCAGAGCCAGCTTACCCTGATCTCCGGCCTTATCTGCCTTGCACTGGGTGTTTTTCTGCTGCTGCGCAGCGATATCGTGGTAAGTATCCTGCCCATCGTGTTCGGCCTGTTCGTCATCTTTGACGCCATTGGCCGGGTGCAGAATGCTTTGGACCTGCGCCGCTGCGGCTACGACAGCTGGAAGGGCTTTCTGCTGCTGCCGGTGCTCAGCGTGGTGCTGGGCGTCATCCTGATCGCAAACCCCTTCGGTGCCATGGAAACGCTGGTGATGGCCATCGGCGTCATCCTGATCGTAGAGGGTGCCATCAACCTGCTCAGCGCTCTGTACACCGTGTTGGCGGTGCGCCGCTTTGCCAAGCTGCACCCGGAGACCCAGTCTGTGCTGGAATCCATCACCGGTGAGGATCTGAACGGGGACGGCGTCGTCGCCCCGGACGTGACCCGCACCGATGCAGAAGCCACTGCCGTAGAACTGGACCATGTGGACGAGAGCGCCACCGTGGAGCAGGAGAAGCAGGAGTAAGGAATAAATCCTCTCAGTCAACGCCGTCAGGCGTTGACTGAGAGGATTCTACACCAATTATCAAGAAAAGGAAAAAGGAACAAAATCATGGAAAAGTACGATCTGATCATTGTGGGTGCGGGCCCTGCCGGCATCTTTACCGCTGTGGAGCTGCTGCGCCACGGCAGCAAAAAGAAGATGCTGCTGGTGGAAAAGGGCAAGCCGGTGGAAAAGCGCCACTGCCCCAAGGCAGAGGTAGGCCACTGCGTCAACTGCCGCCCCACCTGCGCCATCACCACCGGCTTTTCCGGTGCGGGCGCGTTTTCGGACGGCAAGCTGAGCCTGTCCTATGAGGTGGGCGGCGACCTGCCCACCCTCATCGGGGAGGAGTTTGCGCAGGAGCTCATCGACTACACCGATAAGATCTATCTGGAGTTCGGCGCCGACCCCCATGTGGAGGGCATCTACACCGGTGAGGACATCAAGGAAATCCGCAAAAACGCCATCCATGCGGGTCTGAAGCTGGTGGACTGCCCCATCCGCCATCTGGGTACCGAGAAGGCACAGGAGCTGTATCTGGCCATCCAGAACTATCTGGCGGATAACGGCGTGGAGATGCGCTTCAATACCGAATGCGAGAACATCATTCTGGAAGAGGAAGGCTGCAAGGGCGTGCTGCTGAAGGATGGCGACAGCCTGCTGCCTGTGTACGCGGACGAGGTGGTCATCGGCACCGGACGCCGCGGCGCAGACTGGCTGGAAAAGCTCTGCGCAGAGCACCACATTGCCCACAAGCCCGGCACGGTGGACATCGGTGTGCGTGTGGAGTGCCGCAATGAGGTGATGGAAAAGGTGAACAAGGTGCTGTATGAGTCCAAGCTCATCGGCTACCCGAAGCCGTGGAAGAACAAGGTGCGCACCTTCTGCCAGAACCCCGGCGGCTTTGTGGCGCAGGAAAACTACGACAACGACCTTGCAGTGGTCAACGGCCACAGCTTCAAGGAAAAGAAGAGCCCGAACACCAACCTTGCCATTCTGGTGTCCCACAACTTTACCGAGCCCTTCAACCAGCCCATCGCCTACGCCCAGAAGGTGGGCGAGCTGACCAATATGCTGGGCGCAGGCCACATCATGGTGCAGCGCTACGGCGATATTCTGGATGGCAAGCGCACTTGGCAGAAGGAACTGGCACAGTCCAACGTGAAGCCCACGTTGAAGGATGCCGTGGCCGGTGATATCACCGCCGCCATGCCCTACCGCGCCATGACCAATATCATCGAGTTCATCAAGATGCTGGATATGGTGGTGCCCGGCTTTGCCGCCAACGAGACCCTGCTGTACAGCCCGGAGCTGAAGTTCTACTCCAACAAGGTCAAGATGGACACCGATCTGGAGACGAACATTGCGGGTCTGCACTGCCTGGGCGATTCCTCCGGCTGGACCCGTGGCCTGATGATGGCCTCCGTCATGGGCGTCCTGATGGGCCGCAAGCTGATGGAGAAGCACGGCTTTTAAGGGTACGAGGAGTACGGGTGTTCTTTTCTTATAAGAAAAGAACCAAAAGAATTTTAAACATAAGCAAGGGGAGAGCGCCGGGTATGGTGCTCTCCCCTGTTTTTATGGGCGGCCTACAAGTTACGGTACGGTAGGCCGTAGGGCGGCATGCCCCCATGCCGCCGGGCATCTTTCCGCCGCCGCAATGCTCCCGGGTTGCCGGGAGCGCCGACCCCTGCAACAACCCGTAAAACATAAAAACAAAATATTTTATCAAATCTTCTTCCCGTGTAACAACTCGGACACAACCGGGGTGTAAGCTGGTCACAAATGAAAAGTTGAAAGGAGCCTGTGTTATGAAACGACTAGCCTTTGTCCTTGCTGCCGCGCTGTTCGCCCTGACCGGCTGCACTTCGGCGGCGGAAACTGCAACTGCCGCAGAACCCGCCACCACACCCGAAACCACCACCGAACCGACAAGCAAGCCCGCTGCGGCGGAGACCGGCCCACTCTATACTTACAGCCACCGCTATGCGCAGGATGTTGTCTATGATGTCATGCCTGCCTTTAATGACCAGTTGGACCACATCGGAACGAACGTTTACAAAAACGACCTGAACGCCGGGCAGGTTTCGCTGTTTTACAGTTGCGACGACTGCTGCATCGCCGACCCCTATGTGACGAGCGACGCGGTGTACCTGCTCACCTACAACAGAGACCGCGACAACAGAATCATTGCCCTGTCCCGTGACGGCACCAAAACCCACGAGATTTCCTTTGACCCATACGCCTCGACCGTTGTCTTATACAGCGACCGTTATTTTTATTGCATGGACGGTCATGCCCCCTATGATACTGCAAGCGGGTTCCGCCTTGACTTGCAGACCGGCGAGACAACACCCTGGGACTTGCCCGCCGAGACAACTGGCGCACAGGACGCCGCCGGTGATTTTGCCGTGACCGCGCGGCTCATTTCAGACCAGCCTGTTCCCTTCACAAGTGACCCGGAAATTTCCGACGCCCTTTTGCAGAACTCTATGCTCGAGTACGACCTGACGGACATCCCCACCGGAAAGCCCGCCACGAAAATTGCAGAGTTTCCGTATAAAGGTGCAGACGACGGCAGCGACTATGTCTATTACACCTACCTTGGGAAATCCAGAGACGATTTCTACTTCACCGGCGAGCACTCCCGGTCGTCTGAGGAGGGCATTAAAATGTCTGTGCTCCGTGTGGGCAGCGATGGCACGCAGGAAGATTTAGGGCTTATGATCCATGTGTCTCTTCGCGAATTGCGCCAAAATGGAGAGATTCAGTGGCTTTTCGCAATGAGCAGCAACCCGGGCACCCTCACAGTATACGACCTGCAAGGTACAGAGATTGCGCAGGTAAACCCGCCCGCCGGGGTCTCGTCTTACTATCCTGTTTCCATGCTGGACGATGGTCGGTTGCTGCTAAACATCGGCTACGATCTCGATCACGACTACATGACCCGATACGCTACCATCCCCGCCGACGCATTTTTGAACGGGAGTACGGAGTATACAGAGATGGAGTTTGTGGGGTGAGTGTCATTGCCCGGGCGGTTTTTACTGGCCGGAAGCGGGCACGGGTCGTCGGGGACGCCGACCCCTACGGGCTGGCCGTGGGGCTGGCGGCGGCCAGAGGACTGCCCGCCGTGGCCGTTTCCGTTAGCACAAAAAACAAAACCCAGCCCCCGCAATGTTTTCCACATTGCGGGGGCTGGGTTGTTTAAAACTTTAAGACATGAACCGATCCTTCAGGTTCTTGAAAAAGCTCTTGCGCTTCTCATAGTTCTCGTCCTTCAGGCTGTCCTCAAAGGCCTTCAGGGCTTCGCGCTGGGTGCGGTTCAGCTTCTTGGGGATCTCCACGTCCACAATGACGTACTGGTCACCGCGTCCGCGCCCGTTCAGGTACTGGATGCCCTGGCCGCGCAGGCGGAACTTCGTGCCGCTCTGGGTGCCCTCGGGAATCTTCTGGGCGACCTTGCCGTCCACGGTGGGGACCTCAATTTCAGCGCCCAGCACAGCCTGGGAGTAGGTAATGGGCACGCGGACGTACACATCGTAGCCGTCGCGCTCAAACACGGCGTCGGGCTTGACCGTCACATGGACGATCACGTCACCCGCGGGGCCGCCGTTCGTACCGGCGTCGCCCTGGCCGCGCAGCGCAATGTTCTGGTCGTCGTCGATACCCGCGGGGATCTTGACCTCCAGCGTCTTGCGGGCACTGGTCTTGCCGGTGCCGCGGCAGGTCTTGCAGGGGTTCTTGATGATGGTACCGCGTCCGCCGCAGTGCGGGCAGGGCTGCTGGCTCTGCATTACACCAAACGGCGTGCGCTGCTGGGTCACGACATAGCCGCGGCCACCGCACTCGGTACAGGTCTCGGGGCTGGAGCCGGGCGCACAGCCGTTGCCGCCGCAGTCCGGGCAGGTCTGCTGACGGTTCAGCGTGACCTTTTTGGCGCAGCCGTGGGCGGCCTCCTCAAAGGTCAGGATCACATTGGCCTGAATGTCATGGCCCTTGCGCGGCGCGTTGGGGTTGGAGCGGGTCGAGCCGCCGAAGCCGCCAAAGCCGCCGCCGAAAATATCGCCGAAGATGTCGCCCAGATCGACGCCGCCGGTGCCGCCGAAACCGCCAAAGCCGCCACCATAGCCGCCGCCGGGCTGGCCGGCCCCATAGTTGGGATCGACCCCAGCGAATCCGAACTGGTCATAGCGCTTGCGCTTGTTCGGGTCGGAAAGAACATCGTTGGCCTCATTGACCTCCTTGAACTTTTCCTCGGCGTCCTTGTCGCCGGGGTTCAGGTCGGGGTGGTACTTTTTGGCCAGCTTGCGGTAGGCGCTTTTGATCTCGGCATCGGTGGCGTTTTTGCCGATCCCCAGCACCTCGTAGTAATCACGTTTTTCTGCCATAGAATCTATCCCCTCTATTTATGGGTTGTGAAAAGGCTTCCCCTTGCGGGGAAGCTGTCCGCGGAGCGGACTGATGAGGTGAGACCTGCCGGATATTGCCCGCAAACAGGAAATCCCGGCAGCTTGGCCCTCATCCGGCCTTGCTGCGCACGGCCACCTTCCCCCGCGGGGGGAAGGCTTTATTTTAACTTTCTCTATAACCCCCAAGGGCCGCCGCCGGGTTTGCCCAGCGGCGGCCTTATTATGGGTTTGTTACAGCTTAGACCTCGTGGAAGTCGGCGTCAACGGCGCCGTCGTCCTTCGGCTGCGCACCGGCATCGGGGCCGGGCTGTGCACCGGGCTGCTGGCCCTGTGCCTGCTGCTGAGCACCCGGCTGTGGCACGAGGCAGGGGAGAGCCTGGGCCATGGGCGCGTCACCGCCCCGGCGGCGGCTCTGGTGTGCGGCCTGGCAGCCCTGGCGGACAGCGCCCAGTGCCTGTTTCTGGGGCAATGCCCGAACCTGCCCTTTGCCGCCCCGGCGGCGGCGTTGCTGTATCTGTGCGCCTGCGGCCAATATCGCGCCGCCCGGGCCCGGTATGACAGCTTCCGCCTGGCCCAGCTGGGTGGCACGCCGCCGTATGTGGCCTCCGTCACCGCCGCCGGAGCCTGCAAGCAGCAGGGGCGGCTGGAGGGCTTTTACCGCATGTGGCAGTCCCCGGACCCCGCCGCCCGGTGGCAGCCCATTCTGACGCCGCTGTACCTGGCCCTGGCCACGGTGCTGGCCCTGGTGGCAGCCCTCAGCGGGCACCAGATGAACCGCTTCCTCTGGCTGTGGTCGGCGCTGCTGTCGGCCACGGTACCCCTGTCCCTGCCCCTGTCCGGGACGCTGCCCCTGTCCCTGCTGTGCCGCCGCCTGCACAAAAGCGGCTGCGCCGTGGCGGGCTGGAGGGGGGCCCGGGCCATTACCGCCGCCCGCCGGGTGGTGGTCACGGACGAGGACCTGTTCCCGGCCGGGGTCCTGTCCCTGCGCGGCAAGGAGAAGAACGAGCCCTCCGCCGCCCTGGGTACGGTGGAGCTTAACGGCCTGAAGGTATACGATCAGGAGATCGGCGAGGCCCTGGCCTATGCCGAGGCCCTGTGCCGGGCCGCCGGAAGCCAGCTGACGCCCCTGCTGCTGCAGCTGATGGACGGCCAGGTCAGCTTCCGCTACGACGCCCACGACCTGCACTATTACGAGGATGGCGGCATCGACTGCACCGTCCGGGGGGCCACGGTGGCCATGGGCAGCGCCTATTTCATGAAAAAGCGCCGCATCGCCCTGCCCCGGGACCTGAAAATGGAAACCGGTGTTTTCATGACGGTGGACGGCCGCCTGGCGGCCATCTTCGCGGTGAAGTACCTGCCCTCCCGGAACGTGGAGTGGGCCCTGCGGGCCCTGCGCCGGAACCGGATGACCCCGGTGCTGGCCACCCGGGGCGTCAACATCACCCCCAATCTGCTGAAGCGGAAATTCCGCCTGAACGCCCGGCCCATTTACCCGGGGGTGGCCACCCGGCTGGCCCTGGCGGACCTGACCGCCCAGCCCGGGGAGACCCCCAACGCCCTGATCTATCGGGACGGCCTGCTGCCTATGGCGGAAACCGTCATCGGCAGCCAGCGGATGTGTCAGGCGGTGCGCTGGTCCACCGTCCTCAGCTGGATCGGCGGCCTGTGCGGCCTGGTGCTGTCGTACTATCTGACCACCGCCGGCGATTTCGCCGCCCTGTCGCCGCTGTACATGCTGGCCTTCCTGGTTCTGCTGCTGCTCCCCACCCTGCTGCTGTCGGGGCTGGTGAAGTATTACTAATACTTGTCCAAAATGCGCGAAACCTGCGGGCGGCAAACTCTGCGAGACCTTTTTAATAAGCAAAAAACTTCCCCTGCCTATGGCAGGGGAAGTTTTTGCGTTGTCTGGCAGGGGACCGGATCCCCTTGCTTTTGCGGGGTTACTGGAGCAGCAGCAGGCTGAACACCAGGGTGAACAGTGCCACCGTTTCGATAATACCGATGACAATGAAGTAGTTTGCCGTGCCCTTTCCGGTTTCGCCCAGAGCGTCGGCGGAGGCGGCGGCAACCTTGCCCTGGAAGAAGGCAGACAGGCCGATGGCCAGGCCCGCGAAAATGCCGGTGAACATGGCCAGAGCCGCGTCACAGCCGCCCTCCACGGCGCTGCGGATGAAGTTCATCAGCAGGAAGCCATAGATGGTCTGGGTCAGCGGTGCGCCGGAGAAGGCCACCATGATGAAGGGAGCGGGCTTGCCGTTGGCGTAGCACTTTTTCCACGCACCCACGGAGGCCTGAGCGGCAAAACCGGAACCGAACGCAGAGCCCATGGCGGACAGGCCCAGAGCGCACGCCATACCAATAAATTCGATATTCATAGTTGATCTCCTATCCGTTTATTTTTTGATTTTATCGTGCTTTTTAAAGGGATCGTAAGCAATACCGGCCCACTCCATACCCAGCTGACCGGAAAACTCCAGCAGGTTCAGGCGGACGCCGTGGACCACCACAGACAGCAGGCCCATGACGATGTTCAGCCCGTGACCGATCAGCAGGATCAGGACGGCGGCGATGACCAGGGGGCCCTTGAAGCCCAGGGCCATGTTGTTGAAGCTCTGGGCGATGGCCAGAGACGCCATGCCCACGGCAAACAGGCGAATGTAGCTCATGATGTTGCCGAAGGCGCTGATGGTGTTCAGGAACACCGTGAACGCGTCGCCCAGGCCCGCCTTCAGGCCCTGGCCGAAGCTCTTGTCCGGGGACATACCGCCGAACAGCACCACCAGCAGGAAGCCCGCGATGACCACGCAGGCCACAGGCATCAGATTCACCTGCTGGCCGATGACCAGGTACAGCACCACGAAATACAGCGCGTCGATGGCGGCCAGCCAGCCCAGGTCCGCCAGCCAGCTCAGGTCCTTCTCCCGGAGCTTGCGGCGGATGTTCATGACGCAGGCCAGCGACAGCTGCACCGTGCCCAGGATGAAGCAGAACTTCATGATGGTGTTCTGCTGGGTGGTGGATTCCACACCGAAGTGGGCGGGATAGTTGGCGAAGGTGGGGATCCCCAGGCTCCGGAGCAAGGGCACGTCCATGGCCTGCTCCAGGCCGAACCAGGTGCCTGTCAGCGCGCCCCACACAATGGTGGCAATGGACAGCAGCCACAGCAGCTGCACCGCGGTGGACGCCTTCTTGCTTTTCAGGGTCATGACCAGCGCCGCCAGCAGGAACAGGCAGCCGTATCCGGCGTCGCCGATGATCATGGCAAAGAACAGGGTGAAGAAGCCCAGAAACCAGAAGGAAATGTCATACTCCCGGTAGCCGGGAACCACGCCCAGAATGTCGAACACCGGGATCATCAGCCGGGTGACCTTGTTGTACTTGACCTTGGTGGGGACCTTGTCGTCATCGGCGGCGGGGTCCTCCATAGCCCAGGCCCAGTGGGCCTGGGCGGCGGCCTTCTTGAAGCCCTCCGCCTCCGCCTCCGGGATATAGCCGGTGAGCCACACCAGGCCATCCTGGCTCTGGGACGTGTTGCTGACGGAGGAGTACTCGGCGGCGTTCTGGGTCTTGAGCATCTGGTCGTGGATGCTGGGCAGGTGCTTGGCGGCCTCGGTCAGGAAGGCCTGGCAGCTGCGAAGCCCCTGGTCGCAGTCGTCCCGCTCACGCCGCAGCTGACCCGCACCCTTATCGGGGATGGGGAACTCGGTGACGGGGTAGGTCCCCGGCAGGGGACCGATGGAGGCCAGGGTGGGCATCTTTCCCACCGGGGCCAACCGGATCACACGCACGTCCGGGTCCGCCGCAAGGGCGGCCATGGTCTTTTTATCCGTCCGGTAGACGTGGATGTCGAAGCCTTGGTCCTTCAGCTCCCGCAGCTCCTCCGGGGAGAAGTCGCCCCACTCGGCCAGCTTCTCCGCCGCCGCACCGGCGGCGGTTTTCTTCTCCTGCAGGGTCTTGCGGCGCTCCAGGCAGTCGGCCAGCTCCTTATAAAAAGGCTCAAAGTCCTTGTCGGACATGGGCGCGGTCTCCCGGCCCGGGCCGACGTACTCCTGCAGGGCCATGTCCATCCGGGACAGCTGCGCAAAGCGCTCCAGATGCCGCTGGTCGGCGCTGGCCTTTTCGGCGAAGTGGACGATGCCCAGGGTCCGCAGCCGGTCCAGCAGGGCGGTTTTTTCCGATGCGGCCGCCACAATGTGGACGACCTTCATTTTTTCGATCATCCGCTCACCTCCTGCAGCTTCTTCTTGGCGATCTTGCCCCGCACCACGGCGGAGGTCTGCTGGTCGCCCAGGTAGATGCCGATGACCCGGATGTTCTCCTTGGCCTCGGGGATCTTGACCTTTTCAAACAGGTTCACCCGCTGGGCCGTGGAGCGCAGCTCCTGCTCCAGAAGCTCCACCTGGCGGCGGAGGGTCTTTTCCAGAGCGTCCAGCCGGGCGATCTCCCGCAGGCGCACGGCGGCGGTGTCCACCCACAGGGGATAGTCCGCCACGTCGTATTGGATCTCCTCAAAGCTCAGCTCCTGGAACACCGGAACGGTGACACCGGCGATGTTCTCCTCGCCGCACACCACATGGTGGGGGCGGATCAGGGTCTCCAGGCGCTTGTCCGCCGGGAAGCTGTCGTTTTCCGCGAAAACGGCCACCCAGTCGTCCAGTCCCGCCACGGCGGCCCGGCGCTGCTGCTCCACCTGCTCCAGCTGGGCCGTTACCTGCATCACCACGGATTGCAGCTGCTGCTTTTTCAGCTGGAGGGTGGGCAGATACCGCTGGAACTGCTTCAGGCGGTCCTTCTGCACCTTCAATTCATTTTTGGTAAGTTTGACAGCCATAGGCGCACCCTCATTCCACGGCGGACCGCTTGGGCCATCTCTCCTGGATGAGGCTCGTTTTCAGGCCGGTTTCATTGGGCTCGAAGCACTCGGCCAGGATCTCCCAGCCCAGGTCCAGCGCCTCCTCCAGCGGGATATTCACGCTCAGGTCCATCAGCTTCGTTTCAAACAGGTGGCCGTATTTCAGCAGCTTTTCGTCCCACTCGGACATCATGAAGCCCATGGACTTTTTTTCCAGGCTCTCCTTATAGGCGCTGTACAGCCGGATCATGCCGTCCATCAGGGCCCGGTGGTCGCTTCTGGTCTTGTCGTTGACATTCTGCTTCAGACGGGACAGGGAGCCGAAGGGCTCGATGTGACCGTTTTTCAGGTAATACTGGCCCTCGGTGATATAGCCGGTGTTGTCGGGCACCGGATGGGTCACGTCGTCGCCGGGCATGGTGGTGACGCCCAGAATGGTGATGGAGCCCGCGCCCTCGAAGTCGACCGCCTTCTCATAGCGCGAGGCAA
>ERZ827186.2609-NODE-2609-length-11853-cov-2.669520_pt1 | contig 11853 bp, 18 predicted proteins | sample MGYA00519918_ERZ827186 | MGnify/ENA primary metagenome ERZ827186 (study PRJEB31778, sample SAMEA3449275) | human gut metagenome | biome: human gut; feature: human-associated habitat; material: faeces | place: United Kingdom | collected 2010/2012 ... | reverse complement strand
ACATCAAACAGGGATTTTCTTTCCGGGCGGTATTTCTTCGCCGTCAGGTGCATTATAAACTCCTCCGACGAAGCGAGAAAAGCCACAACGGTGATGAAGGTGTAATACGGTACCGCAAAATGCGTGCAGACCGCATACGGTGCAGGAAAAAGCGCAAGCCCCGTTGCTTTGTTCAGCCACGTGTGAAGCGAGGCAAACCTTTTGTATCTGCAGAACGCGGAGACATAGGCCGCGGCGCGGATGGCAAGGACTACCCCTACCGACCACCACAGCCATGCGGGAAGCAGTCTTATCAGGTGAGGCAGCAGCTTCAGCAGCATGACTGCATAGAAAAGCAGATCGGCAACACTGTCGAGCTTTGCGCCGAATTCGCTTTCCAGCTTCAGCTTTCTTGCGACAGTGCCGTCAACCGCATCGGTCAGTCCGCCGAAGGTATAAACAACATAGAACCCCGTTGAAGGCAGCGCAAAAAACGGCATAAGAGCCGCGCAGACTATGCGTGCCGAGGTCAGAATGTTCGGAAGTGACAGAAACCTTTTCAAGTTTATCTCCTTTGGTCAGCAAACGGGCGCTGTACCGGAACGGCAAAAGGCGGTCATCGGAAACGCCCGCTTATTATGATATCACCGATCGCGCGATTTGTCAACCTCAGGAGAAAAAAGTCGGAAAATCACCCGAACTCTATGCTCCATCCGACAGTGCCGGAAGAGGAACAGTCGGGTTCGAGAACACAGATTACGCATAGTTGGCATATGCGTTGTTGAATTAGGCTTTCATTACATTATCTCCGTTTTTTCCCGTGTATATGCGGACTGCGTCACTTTTCAAGGTTCTTTTTCGGCACTTTCAGCCGATTCTGCAAAAGCCCACGAGAACTGTCGGCAATGCCTTCCGCGACCATATTCCGAATTCATACAGATGGATCACCGAAAACAAGGGCACCGCTCCTGACAGCCTCGCCGCTATCTGCGCATGGGACGAGATCGGTGAGGGCGGATACATAATCCCGACAGAGGGCGAGGGCTTGGCAATGCTTGAGGGCATGAGAGAGACGGTCGGAGTAATTAACGGAAATAAATAACATCTCCGTAAAAGGGCTCTTTAAAAGGGGCTGTTAAAAAACCCGATGTTTTTTAACAGCCCCTTATTTTTTATTCCGGAAAACGTCATTTCCCCGCAACGATGACGCGGACACCGGCCTGCCTCAGCTTTTCGACATATGACGCATCGTTTCCGTCGGTTATGATTCCGTTGATCCCCTCGACCGATGCGTATCTTATCGATGATATTATGCCGAACTTGCTTGAATCGGCAAGGATATATTTCTGCGACGAGCCGCCGAACGCAAGCCTTGTTAGCCTTGCGGACGAAAAATCAAGTGTCGTCAGCCCGCCGTCGATATCGATACCGTTTGCGCCGAGAAAGCACTTGGAGAAATGAAGCGGTTTCATTGCCTCCTCCGCCATATACCCCCTGAAATCGTGATGCTGCTGATAATATTCGCCGCCTATAAGGAATATTCCCGTCACCTTGGACAGGATATTGAGATTGATCAGCGAATTTGTAAACACCTGAAGCCTGCCGAGCTCTTTTTCCTCGATGCGTTTTGCAAGGGCTATGCACATATGCGGAAGCGTTGTTCCGTTTCCGAGAAAGATGTTGTCCCCGTCCGAGACAAGCTTTGCCGCCGCAAAGCCGATACGCCGTTTTTCGTCGACAAGCACGCTCTCGAACCGCTCGTAGGTATATTCAAGGTTGTCTCTTGCAAGTGCGGCTCCGCCCTGTACCCTTGTTATCAGCCCCTCGCTCTCCATGTCGGCAAAAAGACGGCATATGGTTGACCTTGAGACGCCGAGAAAGCTCATCGCGTCCTCTACACTGATCTTTGATGTCATTTTAAGGGCATCAAGCAGTTTGTTTTTTCTGTCCTGTATAGCTGTTCTGTTCATTTTTCTCCACAATATTTTCAAATTTTCATCGTTAATGTGCCCGGTTCGGTTTATTGTCTCAATTATATCACATTTCGGGCGTTTTTTCAACTGAAAATGAAAATATTTTTCACAAACAGCTCAGATTCCGGTGCGACCCTTCCGGCACGGCGCATAGGGGCTGCCGTAATCATCGGTTTTCTTAACAGCCCCCGTAAATCGCCGTGCCGCGGAAAGCAGTGCGGCACGGCGGAGGGGTGCCCGGATTATTTTCCCGCGTTTGAATTCCAGTCGTCAACCACCCTTATGAGATCCTTCAGAGCCGCCTCAAGCAGGGGCCTGTATGTCTCGTAGAAGGATGCAATATCAGAGGTCTTTGCGATACCGGTCAGCTCATAGGAATGTCCCGTGACCCCGCGTATCTTGTCGGAGAAATACGCAAGACCGTAGAACTCTCCGAGATCGTAAAGACGCGAATCGAAAATGATGTCAAGCATTTTCTTGGTTTCCTCGTCCCGCGCGATCTTGTTGTCAAGCACCTTGTCATAGAATTCCGGGTTGACGGAATAGTACGACTCAGCCGAAAGCGCCTCAATGATTACGCCCGTGCGGTCGGTATCCTCCGCATGGTACGGAACGGAAATAAGGTTGTTGGAATACACGCTGACAGGGCAGTAATATTCCTTCTGCGCGGCATCGGATTTCGGCACCGGAAGGATTGCGTATTCAGAGCGCATATTGCGCAGCTTCTCGCCCTCATCAAGCGCCCTGATAAAACCGTAGAGACAAAGCATTCTCCACGCTGCTTTTTCTGCTTTTTAATAAGCGAATTGAAGCCGCCTATCGTATCGCTTTCAAGTCTTGCCATTGAACCGCTGCGGTCCAGAATGAATACAAGCTCAGTGATATTGTTTTTAACCTTTTCCATTTTCATTACCTCCGAAAAAATAATGTGATTGTCGGGTTTCTTAAACCTTACAATCACATTATAGTCATGCAGAAGATCTGTTTGGTCGCATCGTATGCGACAATGTAAACTATTTTCCGCTGAATAGTTTCCCGAACAGTCCTTTGTGCTTGGATAAATTCTGATGGTTGTTTAAACCCGACGTTATCCCATTGCTGTTTTGACACCTATCTTTATGTTCTAATATCGTATATTCGCTATCTGGGGACATTTCGCAGAGCATCAATGTAGCCATGTGTGCATACCGTCCCGGTTGTCAAGGGTCGAGATGAACGGCTTCGCCGCCCTTGACAACCAATCCGATTTACGCTATAATACAATCAAGAGGTCGATACCCGACCTCTCGAAAAAACAATTTTCGCTATGTTTTACACCGCTCCTGCGGAGTTTACACAAAATTCGGGATAGAGCCAGATGGTACAAAAATCAAAATAATAATCATAGACTAAGGAGGTCTGTTTGTTATGAATTGGAACAAAATATTGGATATGATGAATTGCTCAGTGAATAGAGTGTCTTTAAACGAAAGTGTCACGGATAATTCTACTGCTATTAGAGAATTACAAATCGATGAGTTTTCTTCTTTTGGACAGGTAATCCTGCACGTAAATAGAATGGTTATCAATGGCTACCTTCGTATTTTTGGTGAACACATTTTAGAAATTAACCGGAAAGTCAAAAATGTATATCACGGAAACAAAATCGTTATAGCAACCGATGTGTTTGGAGGAATTTTTGCCATTAACAATGGAGACTTTTGCGGGAACCGTGCATCGATTTGGTATTTTGCTCCTGATACACTTGAGTGGGAAGACCTGAATATTGACTACACTCATTTTCTTCAATGGGTGTGCAGTGAAGACTTTAACACATTTTACTCTTCTTTTTTGTGGAGTACGGCTGACGATATAATAAGGATTATTAGCGATGATGAGGCCGTGTTGGTATATCCGTTTTTATGGTCTAACGAGTGCAATATTGAAACCGCAAGTAAGAAGATAATACCTTTTGATGAGCTGTTATCATTGAATGCTGAATATAAACATAAATTCGATAACGAGTAACCTGTATTTATCTTAAAGCGAATAGTTTTTGTTGACTTAAAGCTACTTGTGCAATGATTGTGTTCTGACAAAGTATAGTGTTGCTCTATTTGCCTTTTGCATAGCAAGACTTTTAATGAGGTGACACAATTAAAAGATTGTTTTAATACTGTGTCTTTTAGAAGTCTAAATGGCTACCTTTCCGACATTAACAATCAGGCATAAGCTATGTTTATTCGGCAGGCAAAAGAAATGGCAGAAAAGAAAGGTGTAACCGAAGCACTTAAAGCTGAAAATCAAATGGAGTGGGCTGGGCGGACAAACAATATCTACAATCAAGCAACAGAATTTGTAAATTCTGAACTTATATAATCAAATAGATATGACAAATCGCCTGCCAAGATATTTTGGCAGGCGATTTTACTTTTACTTTATTTCAGTTTTCCAAAGTCCGTGGAGGTTGCAGTAAGCATAAACTGCAACAGGTTTATCTTCTCCGGTGCAAAAGGTAGCTTCCGGTGTATCGCCAGGTTTAAAGGCTCTCCGCTGACCTCCGTTCTCCGTTTCAAGGTAAATCCACTGAATATAATGCTCCTCAGTCATCGGATGCGTTGTTTCGCCGATCCTTACATAAACAGAACCGTCTTCCAAATTCACAAAAGGCAAGTGCTTTTCTTCCGCCGCTTCGGTGGTGTTAGGAACCAGCGCCTCCATCTTCTGTCCACAGCACATCATAGGAACCCCTGCATCGTGAATAAGACCGATCAAATTACCGCAATGGCGGCAAATATAAAACTTTTCTCTCATTTTTCATTCACCTTAATAATTTTCTTTACGAACTTCAAAATAGGCGGATGCTTACATACAGGGCAGGTTTCGGGAGCCGTAGTACCAACAACGATATGTCCGCAATTGCGGCATTCCCAAACTGTTACACCGGACTTTTCAAATACTGATTTGGTTTCAACGTTTTTAAGAAGAGCACGGTATCTTTCCTCATGTGATTTCTCAATAGCTGCAACGCCACGGAATTGCTCAGCCAAATCGTGAAAGCCTTCTTCATCTGCTTCTCTTGCCATACGATCATACATATCAGTCCACTCAGCATTTTCGCCTTCCGCTGCATGGAGCAGGTTTTCGGCAGTGTCGCCAAGCTCGCCGAGAGCCTTAAACCACAGTTTCGCATGTTCCTTTTCATTTTCAGCAGTCTGCAAGAAAAGTGCTGCAATTTGCTCGAAGCCTGCCTTCTTTGCAACAGAAGCAAAGTACGTATACTTGTTTCTTGCCTGAGATTCGCCTGCAAATGCTTCCCAAAGGTTCTTTTCGGTCTTGGTACCGGCATAGGGATTCTTGGATTTTTCCTCAAGCTTTACGAATTTTTCTTTCGGCTGTTTGCAAACAGGACAGGTTTCGGGAGGAGTAACTCCCTCGTGAACATAACCGCATACGGTGCATTTCCATTTTGCCATTTTCGTTATCTCCTTTTTTTCTATATTTTCATTGAAATTTATGTTATGAAGCAATGCTTCAACTACATCCGCCGGAATATCGGGATAGGATTTTATCTGCTCTAAAAATTCTTTTGTGTTGGCGCTTTGCGGAAGCATAAAGCCTGCTTCCCGGCAAAGGTCTTCTGCCATAAGTCGACACGATTTTGCTACCGCCTTCGAAAGTGTATCGGGCAGCTGGGAAGCTATGTTCTCAGCCTGCGCTTTGCTTTGAACAAGAGCACGCAGCGCCTCGACTACTTTATCCGTTTTAGGCTGCTGCGGAGGCAATTCCTTCGGCATCATTGAAATGGCACCTGAAGGACATGCCCCGGCACATACGCCGCAGCCGATACACTTATTTGGATCAATGATGCTGTCTTCTGTATCCGTAGCGCCGGTAGGGCAAACATAAAGGCAAAGACAGTCTTTTGTGCAAAGCCTTAAATTTCGTACTGCATATTTATCTGCCATTATCTTGCACCTCCTTCTATTTTTTCAAACTTCCACGCAGGGACTTTGCATACCGGACAAAGCGCAGGCGGTGCATCGCCAACGAATACAAATCCGCAGACTGTGCAGACATACACACCTGTGTTTTCAAGCATCTTGTTACCCTCAACCTCATATCGGGTGAGAAGTGACTGCAACATTCTCGTTACTTTTTCTGCCCACACCTGACAGCGAAGTCCGCCACGGTCGTGCTGCTCTTCCGCGGCTGATTTTCCGTAAGGAAATCCTACCGAAATATCATGATTAATCAATTCAAGCAGTGTCTCTGTGCCGGCATTACTGACAGGCTCTGCTTTTTGATGGAAGAATTCTGCGAGTTTTCTAAAGCTCTCGGATTCTTCGGGCATATACTGCTTTTCGCATCCTCTTGCAAGATTGGAGCAAATGATGCTCATCTCCATTGGGGATAATTCTTTTTCTGTATGCGGCTTTTCAAGGGTTTCTTCTGCTTTAACAGTTTCCTCTTTCAGCACAAAAGCATCCTTACCTGCACCGCAAAGCGGACACTTAAAATCATCGGGCAATTCGCCTTCGGTTTCATGGATATATCCGCAGACTGTACATATATATTGCTTCATATTGCCGCCTCCTTTGATTAAATAATAGCATATTTCAGATTACAATTCTGTGATGTTATCACATTATTTAATGATTCCCGCAATGTCCGTGACCGCAGCCGTGGGCGCCGCAGATATGGGTTTCCCCGCCGTGTTCATGATCGTGGTGTTCACAATGCACATCGGGATTGAAAGCAAGATTGCCGGCAACAAAAGCATTTACCGCTTCATCGGCATTACCGCTGACACCGCCGTAGAGCTTTATTCCGTTTTATGCCAGCACCATTTGTGCACCGCCGCCAATAAGTACATATGCTTTTACAGCGGAGAGTACGCCGGCCAATGCACCGTGGTCGGAGCCGTTGGTATCTATAAGCTCTGTTTTAATGACCTTGCCGTCTTCAATATCGTACAATTTGAATTGCTCGGTGTGACCGAAATGCTGAAACTCGCCGCCCTCAATTTTCAGTGCGAAGCCAAGCACAAGTGCGTCTGCTATCTTTTCCCTTGCGGTTTCATAGATTTTCTGCGCGGTTGTTCTGCCTACGCCGAGTTGTGCCCCGCATTCTTCTTGGCTTAAGTTTTCTTTGTCAATCAGCCGTATGGTTTCAAGCTCATCAACTGTCAAAACAATTGGTTCCCCGCTCACTGCTCCCGTTGGAGAAAATTCAAGAACTTCAGGGAAATAACACACTCGGCGACACTTCGTCTGTCTTGGCATTTTATCACCTTTCCACATATTATAGCACAGGTTCGGGCATATGTCAATAATATTATTGACATATGCCCGAAATTACGCTATACTAAAAATACTGAAAAAGGAGACACGGCTTATGAATTACTTAACATACTTACCTGTATTTGATAAACTGACGAAATCACAGCAAGACACGCTTACAAGCTCATCTTTTGTTCGTAAATTCGGCAAGGGTGAACTCTTGCATAACGGTTCGCAGAATTGTACGGGACTGCTCCTTGTGCTCTCCGGTCAAATTCGTGCTTTTACTATATCTGATGATGGCAGAGAGATTACGATGTACCGCCTTTTTGAGCGAGATATTTGCCTTTTCTCTGCGTCTTGTATTATGAACAGTATTCAGTTTGATATTACCGTTACTGCTGAAAAGGAAACTGAGGTTTTAGTCATCCCGTCAGAAGTTTACAAAAGCATTATGGATGTTTCCGCACCGCTTGCCAATTACACAAACGAAGTTATGGCAAGCCGATTTTCAGATGTAATGTGGCTGATAGACCAGGTAATGTGGAAAAGCTTTGATAAAAGACTTGCTGATTTCCTTTTGAATGAGGCAAACATCGAAGGCACTAACATTCTTAAAATCACCCACGAAACAATCGGCAATCACTTAGGCAATCCCCGTGAAGTGGTAACACGAATGCTAAAGTATTTTGTGAACGAAGGGTTTATATCACTCTCCCGCGGAACGATTGAGATTATAGACAAAGACGGACTTGAAAAGATTATAGTTTGATAAAACAAAGCGTTGAGTTTCTCAAAAAAGAGTTCTCAACGCTTTTTCTTATCAGTCTTTTAATCATCCATTCCGCAAAGGGTGGATTTTTTATTTAACGCTTTATCATTACGGACTGCATCATAGAATCGGAAACCACCTGCAAAGTTATAGGCATCAAAACCGTTACCCATTAAAATTCTGCTTGCGATATAGCTTCTCAATCCACTTTGGCAGATAACATACACAGGCTTGCTCCTGTCCAGCTCACCTATACGTTCACGCAGTTCATCAACGGGAATATTTATAAATCCCTTCACATGACCCATGCTGTACTCCATTGGTGTACGTGTATCAAGAAGTGTTATGCTGCCGTCACGGGAAAGTGTTTCATCTTCCTCATAATACCATTGCTTTACAATGCCGTTTTTCATGTTTTCAATGATATAGCCTGCCATATTCACAGGGTCCTTTGCGGAGGAATACGGCGGAGCATAGGCAAGGTCAAGTTCTGTAAGTTCATATGCTTTTATTCCGGCACGGATAGCGGTTGCAAGCACATCTATCCTCTTATCGACACCGTCAAAACCTACAATTTGAGCCCCGAGCAGACGATATGTGTCTTTCTCGAACAACACCTTTAAGGTCATAATCTTACCGCCGGGATAATATCCGGCATGGCTCATGGGAGAAAGAATGACCTTATCTGTATTAATACCAAGTGACTTTGCGGTTTTTTCGTTAATACCCGTAGCGGCAGCAGTCATGTCAAATATTTTGATGACTGATGAGCCCTGTCCGCCGGTATAATGGCTGTCACCGCCGCAGATATTATCGGCGGCAATTCTACCCTGCTTGTTTGCAGGTCCGGCAAGAGGGATGAGTGTGTCCTTATCCGTTACAAAATTTTTGATCTGCACTGCATCTCCAACCGCATAAATGTCAGGTATAGATGTTTCCATTTTGTCATTGACCACAATACTGCCTTTAATGCCAAGTTCTATGCCAGTATCTTTCGCAAGTGTGGTTTCGGGAGCGACGCCGATTGCCATTACAACCATATCGGTATGAAGTGTCGGAGCATTTTTGAGTTTCACATCAATACCGCAATCGGTATCGGCAAAACCCTCAACCATAGTATCAAGCATTAAATGGATACCGTTTTTGCGGATCTCAGTATGAATAAACGATGCCATATCCCTGTCAAACGGAGCCATAAGCTGATCCGTCGCTTCCATGAGCGTTACATCTATTCCAATATAATGCAGATTTTCCGCAATCTCTATTCCGATAAAGCCACCGCCGACTACCACGGCAGACTTCGGTTGATGCTCATCCGTATATTTCTTGAGTCTAAGCGTATCCTCAACGGTGCGCAGGGCAAATATCTTATCGCTGTCAATACCGTCAAACCCCGGCTTTATCGGCTTAGCACCGGGTGAGAGCACGAGCTTGTCATAACTCTCGGTAAGGATTTTACCATTTACAAGATTTTTTACGGTAACGGTTTTGCTGTCAGGATGAATTGCCGTAGCTTCATGATGAACATTCATCTTAACTCTAAAACGCCTCCAAAAGCTTTCAGGCGTCTGCAAGGTTAGATCATTTTCATCTTCAATGGTGCCGCCGATGTAGTACGGCAGACCACAGTTAGCGTATGAGATAAATCCTGAACGCTCAAAAACAACGATTTCCGCTTGTTCGTCAAGTCTGCGTATTCTCGCCGCCGCAGTAGCGCCGCCTGCAGCACCGCCTATAATTACAACCTTCATTTATTTTACCACCTTTCCACGATAGCTGCTGATGCCTCCGATATTTTTTGCATTTGTGTAACCAATTTGCTTCAAATAGGATACAGCTTGTCCGCTTCTACCACCGCTTAAACAATGCACATAAAGCGGGGTGCTTTTGTCCTTGACGGTATTCTCAACGGAAGAAATTCTATCAAAAGGTATTGTTGACGCTTCCGTCAATGTGCCCGTCACGGTATTCCTCTGCCGTCCTAACATCAAGCAATACAGCGCCGTCGTTTGTTTCGTATTCCGCAACACTGGTGTTGATGTCGGCGGTGTTGCGGAAGAAATTAAACAGTCCCATCTTTTTCTCCTTACAGCATTGCTTCAATTTGCTCTTTCGGTCTGTAGCCCACGACCTGATTCTCGAGCTTTCCGTTTTTGATCACAGCAAGCATCGGGATGCTCATTAACTGAAACTGTGCCGCAAGCTCCGGCTGTTCGTCCACATTGATTTTACCGACCTTAACATCGCTTCGCTCATTTGCGATTTCCGATACGATCGGACCCACCATACGGCAAGGGCCGCACCAATCGGCATAGAAATCGAGAAGTACAGTTTTATTAGAATTCAAAACTTCGCTTGCAAAATTCTCTTTATTGATTTTAATGACAGACATCTTCGTGTCCTCCTTTGTTTTATTGTGTCTTTATTTTAACCGATTTGAAATCAGAGTTCTGTGATGTTATCACTTACCTCTTTTTCTGTTCCTTAATTTGCAGATTGCTTGTGTCATTGTTGCCATCGGGCAGAAAGCGCACCACGTTCTCGGCTTAAAGAAAATCATAACAATAAGACCGATTAGAATCGATGTAAGCATCAGGCTGTAAAATCCGAAGCTGAACTGTGCCACCCAATCCGGGAATATACTTTCCGAATATGTCCATCCCCACGGAATACGGAATGTCCAAAACAGTTTGATTGCTTCACGCAGATTTTCCGAACTGCTTGCCACAAGGTAGGTCTGAAAAACCATATTGCCGAACATGGCAAGGAAAAATATCAAAAAACCATATCGAAACCATCAGCTCCGAGACGAAGACCTTTGATTTTATCTGCCGGCGTTGATTTCGCCGTAACGAAAATTACCGGCGTTCCTTCTATGTATTCCATGATCTCAAAGCCCGAATACTTGGGAGCATTACATCAAGGATGATGAGATCGTATTTGAGCTTCAGCGCCTCGGTCAGCCCCGATTCACCGTCAAATACCTGGCTGCACTCATGTCCGACCAGCTCGAGATTGAATTTTACAAGATCGTTGATCGCTTTTTCGTCCTCAACAATGAGTATTTTAGCCATGTTTCCACCCCTTTTCATGTATTGTTTGCGGGTATACCTATCCCACTTTAATTAAATAGTAACATGGACTTGTTGCCAACTTGTATCCGCCAGCACGCATTTTTCAAATTTGTAACAGAAAAAGCCTGTAACTTCTCTGAAGAAAGCTACAGGCCACACCATTTTCGGGGTTGATAAGCATATAACCACACCGAGAAAGTTTTAATTTATTATATTATATCATACATTTGTGACTTTTTCTACCCTTATTCTAAAGCATAATAACTACAGAATAGGGATACATGGATTTATGAACGACAAAAATCCGATCACTCATTCGATGATCGGATTTTTGCTTGCCCCGTACCGGCTTTCTCCATTGGTCATTTTTTGTCCCTTTGAGCAAAAAGCCTTGATTTCTCAAGGGTTTTGGGCTTTTGTGCTTTATAGTCGCACAATAATGACAGTGGCCGCGGTACTTGTACTGACGGCGATCTTCACCTCGTGCAGAAAGGACGGAACCGACCCGGCATCGTCCGGTTCCGCCCCCGTCAGCAAAACCGAACAGACCGGCGAAACAAAGCCGGACGGAACCTCAAAGCCAAACGAAACCTCAAAGCCGGAAGAAACGACCGAACCGCAGCCGACCGAAAACTGGGTTCTTGCCACCGACTATGAATTCTTTGACAAGGACGGAAACGAGGTTTCACCCGCTCCGGGCGGCGACCCGTGGTCGTACTTCGACTACTGGACCGGCTGGGACGACACGCAGATCTATGACTCACACGGCGAGGGCTATCCCGACGGGCTCAACC
>ERZ827186.2602-NODE-2602-length-11875-cov-3.400254_pt1 | contig 11875 bp, 7 predicted proteins | sample MGYA00519918_ERZ827186 | MGnify/ENA primary metagenome ERZ827186 (study PRJEB31778, sample SAMEA3449275) | human gut metagenome | biome: human gut; feature: human-associated habitat; material: faeces | place: United Kingdom | collected 2010/2012 ... | reverse complement strand
GTTCTTGGCGTTGTGCACGGTCTTGCCCACGGGCAGCGTCAGGTAGCCCTCGATCGTCAGCCCGTCGCGCGAGGGATAGCTGACGGGTATCATCTCGGCCATTTCCTCGGCCTGAATCCACGGCGCCAGATCGGCGATTTTCGTCAGTTTGTCGGCCTTTACATCGTAGAGGTAATACGTGCCGCGCGTGCGGTCGTTGCCCGCATAGACGATCTTCATATCCTCGGCCTTGTTCGTTGCGGTCGTACTAACCTGATATCCGGATAGTTGAGCTTGCAGCTTGCGGAACGACTCCTCGGTCTGCGGATCGAAGAAATGGCGGATCACGTCCTTCGGTCCCTCGCAATAGGCGCCGGTCAGCTTTTCCTTCGCTTTCGAATAGCCCAACCCGATTACGTCGTACAGATCGTTCGCATAGAGTTCCTCGACCTCCTGTCCGGTCGCAGGGTCCACTACGACCAGCGCGGCTTTGTCGCGTCCGATGTTCGACGTCGCATAGACCATTTTATTGTCGGGCGTGAACACGTAAAAGCTTACCTCGTCCTTGAAAGAGGTGGTCAGCACCGGACGGAACGGCTCCTGTTCCGTCTCCCGGTACAGAATCTGCGTGTTGACGCCGTCGACGATCGCATAGGCGACCCGCAGCTTGCCGTCGTGATCGGTCATCCAGCCCTGAATGTTGCCGGGGTTCTCGGCCAGCAGCGTCATCTCGCCCGTGTTGAGGTTGAGCCGGTACGGATCGAATATCTGCGGATCGCGCTGGTTCGTGCTGACGATAATCAGCGAATCGATCTCTTCGAGCGGATCGATGATCTGCGTCCTCACGCCGGGAATCGCCGTGTAGGCCTTCGGGTCGCTGCCGTCCAGATTGACGCCGTAGAGCTGGTAATTCTCATCGCCGCCGGTGTCCTTCAGGTAGAGTAACCGGTCGTTGTTGGCCCAGAAGTATCCGGCGATGTCGCGGTCGGTCTCGGAGGTGATTCGCCGCGCCGAGTCGGAACCCGCCTGCTGCACGAAGATGTTCATCCTCGATTCGTAAGGAGCCATATAGGAAAGGTACTTGCCGTCGGGCGAGATGTCGTAGGAACGGACTTCGGAATTGCGGAAAAACTCCTCGAGCGGAATTTCCCGCACATGGCGGTCGCTGCACGACCATACGAGCGGAACGACGATCGCCGTCATCCATCCGCTCCAACGCATTGTTTTCATTTTCGGTATGTTTTCGTTGTCATTAGTGCAAATGTACGGATTGTTTCGGGGAAATATTTTGTCGTGCACATTTTTGTTCCGTTTTTCTTCGCCGTGTCGCCTGCCTGAGTTTTCCGGGGGCGGTGCGCGGAGTGGTCCGGTTGCCGGGCCGATACGGGATGTTTCTTCTGGCAGGCGGCCCGGTAGTCGGAAAAGCGCTGCGGCTCAGGTCGGCGTCGTTCTTCGGACCGAACCGTCCCGAAATCGCCGTGCCGGGATTTTGCGTCCGATACGACAGAAAGGGTGTTGCGACGATTCTGTCTCCGAGTTTCTTGTCATGTAGCCGACGCAGTTTCAAGCCGGATGCGGTAGCGAACGGCCGTCTCCGCTCCGCGCGGAGGCGGAATCATTTTTTTGAATATTGGCCGGCAATGCCTATATTTGATGAGTTTTAAACCGAAAGCGGCATGGTCGGCCGCAGGAGCGGCCGTATGCCGCGAACCGACCGATTGGCTATGGCTACATTCGAAGTTCGGGGAGGAACGCCGCTGTGCGGCGAAATCACGCCGCAGGGCGCCAAAAACGAGGCGCTGCAGGTAATTTGCGCCACGCTGCTGACCCCGGAGAAAGTGACTATACGGAACATTCCGGCGATCGTCGACGTAATGCAGCTCATCGAGCTGCTTCGGCGCATGGGCGTTCTCGTCGAGCGGATCGACGAGAGCACTTATTCGTTCGAGGCCCGCGACATCGATTTCGATTATCTGCAAAGCGAGGATTACCGCCAGCGGGCCGCCCGACTACGCGGCTCGGTAATGATTATCGGCCCGCTGCTGGCCCGCTTCGGCGTGGGCTATATTCCCAAGCCCGGAGGCGATAAGATCGGCCGGCGTCGGCTCGACACCCATTTCCTCGGTTTTCAGAAGCTGGGCGCCGAGTTCGACTTCGATACGGGAACCAATTTCTTTTCCGTCGAGGGCCGCCGCCTGAAAGGCTGCTACATGCTGCTCGACGAGGCGTCGGTGACCGGCACGGCCAACATCGTGATGGCCGCCATACTGGCCGAGGGGCGCACGACGATCTACAACGCCGCCTGCGAACCTTATGTCCAGCAGCTCTGCCGGATGCTGAACCGCATGGGCGCGCTGATCTCGGGCATCGCGTCGAACCTGCTCGTCATCGACGGCGTGGAGCGACTGCACGGAACGACGCATACGCTGCTTCCGGACATGATCGAAGTGGGCAGCTTCATCGGCATGGCCGCGATGACCCGGAGCGAAGTCACGATCCGCGACGTGTCGTTCGAGAATCTGGGCATCATACCGGCCCAGTTCGCCCGTATGGGCATACAGTTCGAGCAGCGGGGCGACGACATCTACATTCCGCGCCACGACCACTACGAAATAGAGAGTTTCATCGACGGCTCGATCATGAACATAGCCGACGCTCCCTGGCCCGGGCTGACGCCCGACCTGTTGTCGGTCTTTCTGGTCGTTGCGACACAGGCCAAGGGGTCGGTGCTGATTCACCAAAAGATGTTCGAGAGCCGCCTGTTTTTCGTGGATAAGCTGATCGACATGGGCGCTCAGATCATTCTGTGCGATCCGCACCGGGCGACGGTGATCGGGCACGACCACAAGATACGGCTGCGCGCCACGACGATGTCGTCGCCCGATATCCGGGCCGGCGTCGCCCTGCTGATCGCGGCCATGTCGGCCGACGGCCGCAGCGTGATTCAGAACGTCGAGCAGATCGATCGGGGCTATCAGAACATCGACGGCAGGCTGAACGCCATCGGGGCCGATATCCGGCGCATCGACTGATCCGGAAGCCGGCCTCGTCGGTACGGCCCGTTTCCGTCCGGTCCCGAGGCGTTCCGTGCCGTTACCCGACGGCTTCGGGTGAAAACCGTCGGCCCTGTATTGCAGATAATCAATAAAACGCTATCTTTGCCCTCTGAACGCGCCGCGTCTCAAGCCCGGATGGCGGAATCGGTAGACGCGCTGGTCTCAAACACCAGTGGAGCAATCCGTGCCGGTTCGATCCCGGCTCCGGGTACAAGAACGGCCTCTCAGATGCCCGAGAGGCCGTTCTTTTTTTGATTATTCCCGAAATGTTCCCGGTGTCCGATCGGATTCCAATGACACGACGGAATTTGTCGCGCTCTCCGCTTTGTCGTATCTTCGTTCGTCGCCGTTTTTATCCGGGATTATGCCTGTTTCTATTCTTACCGCCCTTTTCGACAGGGACAGCCCTCCGGAGGCCGTATGCTGTACTAATCCTGTTAAAGCCCAGTCTTTTATGGCAACCGGTAATGTCCGGCAGGGACGTAGTACGAACCGTCCCGAGCATTACGGAAACTTTGGATGCCGCCAGGACTTACATGAGAATAGTCGCCTTGGCAATATTCCTGTAAATTCCCGTGTGTGTCGTAAGTCTCATGTATTCGCTTTTTCTGTCCTATCGCATGTGCGCTTCTTCCGGCATTTTCATAAGGCCTGTCATATTCGCCGAATTTGTCGCATCGTCTCCCAAACAATAAGCGGTGATCCTTCCTGCGCGGCAAACATGTTCCCATTACTTTTCGGTCGGCAAGAAACCGCTTGCTCATCGGCAACGAGCGTCCGCCCCGTACCACGACCTATAAACTGACGGATAATTTCCGCACTCCCGCTGTGGTTCCCGGTCTCCGGTCCGATGCTGCGGTTATTCCATATCGTACTAGTGCTCGGCAATCGGGTTAAAATACTTAAGTTGCCGTTGTATAGTATTCAATTTCTACATCAAATCACAACCGTCGTCTGCGAGGCCATGAAGCGCGGGGCGTTGTATAGTATCCAATTTCTACATCAAATCACAACCAAATGCCTTTTTCCAAACCGGAATGACAGTTGTATAGTATCCAATTTCTACATCAAATCACAACTGATCGGAAGATTGGCGGTTATCAGTATCGTTGTATAGTATCCAATTTCTACATCAAATCACAACATCCGCTCTACAACGACATTGGTTATCAGGGTTGTATAGTATCCAATTTCTACATCAAATCACAACAGTGCTCGAGATCGGAATTTTTTCAATCACGTTGTATAGTATCCAATTTCTACATCAAATCACAACAATCATTAGTCTCACCCTCCACTCATTCGCGTTGTATAGTATCCAATTTCTACATCAAATCACAACAGTGCTCGTGATCGGAATTTTTTCAGTCGGTTGTATAGTATCCAATTTCTACATCAAATCACAACGGCACAAACGCACATAGACAAAACCATGCAGTTGTATAGTATCCAATTTCTACATCAAATCACAACTTACGGCCAGTGCATCGATAACCTCGATACGTTGTATAGTATCCAATTTCTACATCAAATCAAAACCTGTTAATGAAGCCGGCTACACCGATTCGGGTTGTATAGTATCCAATTTCTACATCAAATCACAACTATATTTGTATAAAGCAAAGGGGGAACAGTGTTGTATAGTATCCAATTTCTACATCAAATCACAACGTATCTAGGTTATCGATGCACTGGCCGTAAGTTGTATAGTATCCAATTTCTACATCAAATCACAACCTCAGGCACTACACTTATTGATTATAAGGGTATTACATCCGTATGTGCCGCGAAAAAAGCGATGTTCGGCGAACTGAGGAAGTCGATTCGATGCAGTTTTTCCGTTCTGCAAAACAAATATATCAAAAAAATTCCAGTTGTTGAGGTATTTCGGGACCGGCGCGTTCGACCTTGCCCCAGAAATTCAAAATCTCGCCGTATTGTTTGTCCGTTACGCTCAGGATGCTCGTCATTCCGGAAGGCGGCATCGATTTGCGGACCTGCCGGATATGGACCTCCATATTTTCCTTGGAGACGCAGTGCCGGACGTAGACCGAGTATTGCATCATCGCGAAACCGTCCTTTTCCAATGCCTTGCGAAACTGGGCCGCGTGGCGCCGTTCGGTTTTGGTATGGGTCGGCAGGTCGAAAAATACGAATAGCCACATGATACGATAGGCGTTCAGGCGTAATTCAGACATCTTTTTTACTCCAGTAGAGGAAACGCGATCTTTTTCCGCATTCCCGTGAAACATTGCGCCAGCGATGCCGAGGTGAAGGTCAACCCCACGTCGAGAGGCCGCAATACCTTTTCGAATCGCGTATCGGCATACAGCAGGCTCAGCAGCTCGCCCTTGACCGCTTGCGTCAACTGCGTTTTATTCTCGAGATACAGCCGGCAGACCAACTCGTCGACGTAAGGGCGATAGGGCTCCATAACGTCGTCGGCCAGCGGAAAGGCGTTGTAGCGGTTCCGGTGGAAAATGCCGAACGCAGGGAACAGACCCGAGCCCATCAGCGAGCGGGCTACGGCCGCGCGCAGGATCGTATAGCCGTAATTCAGCAGGTTGTTCGGCTCCGCGCCCTCGCGAATACGGACGAACTCCTTGCCGAAAAGCTCCGACCAGTATATTCTGGCGGCGGCTCCTTCGCGATTATCCGCATCGCCGCTCTTGACGTTCTTGTAGCAGGGTTTCAGTTTGTCTCCGTCTTTGCCCAGCTTGCGCAGCAGGGCGGCCTGGTTGCGGATTTTCGCTTCGACGATCTGCTTCCACAGATTCTTTTTCAGCGGCTCGCTCGCTTCGATCTGCGCCCGGTAGCTCTCGCCCTGCGTTCGGTTGGAGTCGAGATTCATCAGCATGGCGTTGGGCATCCGGTTGCCGTCGCAAAAGACGACGGCTACGTTGCGATCCGACAGGGCGTTCAGCAGCGGGAGCGTGACGGTCGTTTGCTGGTGCTCGAGCACGACGACGCCGATGTCCTCGATCGGAACGCTTTTCCGGAGGTTGGGAGCCTCTTTCGTCGCGATAACCAACTGATTGTCTCGCAGACTCAGGCAGAAGGGCGTGGAGAAGAAGAGCGCGCGCTTGAGCATGGCTATTCGTGTTTGAATCGAACGGTTCCCGTAACGCTCAGCTCGAAGTCGAAGCCTTCGACGTAAGCGTTGAGTTGGGTATGGAGCAGATTGATGATGGGGCGGTATGCCTCTCCGACCTTCCATGTCCCGTTCTTGGATTTCAGCTCTCCCGCAGGACGGGCTTCCCGATGGTGTCTGAAGGTGCATAAGCCGTAAGAGTTGTTGCCGGTGGTCATAGAACTGAATTTCGTCAGCTTGTACAGTCTTTTAGCCAACTCTTGTTGCGTGCATTCGTACAGCTCCTCGGGCGTTTCTTCATAGAAAAGCACCATGGTTCCGGTTTTCAGAATGCACTTCAGCGGAAAGCCCTTCTCGTCCGATTGCGGGACGAGATCGGGTCGCGCCGCCTTGTCCGCGCTCGTCTTGAAATACTGCGCCGCTTCCAGCGTGCTGACGATTTCGAAGGTCCGCTTGAGCTTTCCTTGGTTGTCTTTTCCTTCGTATATGGCCATACAATAGTTGCTGCCGTACGATACGTAAACCGGTCTTTTGTGCGGAAGGGCGGACAGGTCCCGGTGCTTCTTTCCGCCCAAGGGTTTGGGAGATATATTTTTGCCCGCGAATATCCGCACCTTGCGGATCGGCACCCGCTTCTGCTCGTTCATCCAGATCGGATGGCTCTCCGTGTCCATGGCCGTCTTGAAACCGACCGCGTCGATCGCTTCCTTGACCTTTTGCCGCACTGCGTCGTCGACGATATTATCCACGTCGGACGGCTGAAGCTGCCCCAGCGGTTTGCGCACGACGTATCTCACCTCTCCTTGACGCTCGATGGCTCCGTAAAAGGTCTGCTGATGCAAGGCTCCCCGGGCCGTATCGCCCTGCGCATAGAGCGTCTCGCCGTTCCTGCCGGTCCGTATCCTGCCCCGGATGCGCAGCCGCTTGCGACTCTGCTTGGGCATATTGTCGGGCGTATGATGCGCGACGAGAAGCCTGTCGGCGACGGCCTCGAGGTCTTCGGTAAAAGTCGGCCACGGCTTTTCGAAGCGGGGTTTCGCTCCTTCGCCCCGTCTGTAACGCTCTTCGTCGCCCGCGTACTGCGCCCAACGGTCGTATTCGTTGCGGCCGATGCAGGCGATGACGATCGCATCGAGGCAGTGATGCGTATGGTTCACGCGCTCTTTCCGGGCATATTCCTCCTGCAATCCCCACATCCGGCGGAATTCGGCCGTGGTGGCGCCTTTGACCGTATAGATTCGCTCGAAGACCGTCTTCAGATAGAGTCGCGCGTACTTGCCGATAATACCGATATCGACCCCCTGCCGGTTACTGAACCCGTCGGGAACTTCCGTCATCGTGAAGCGCTCGTACTTGCCGCGCCAGTAGTCGAGTCGCATCTGCAGGATATGGCGGCGCTGTATGGCTCCGTCCTTTTCCGATTTGGTCGTAGCGCTTTTGCTCTTGCGCCTCTGTATTTCGATCTGTTTTTGCAAGCTGGCGATTTCCTTCGGCCACCCGAGTTCGTCGATCCTTGCCATGACGTCGGCGTGATTCGGGAGTTCGGACGGAAGCTTGTCGCGCTTGAGTTCGCGGTTGAAGCGGTTCTCGCAGAGGGTCTTGTTCATTTGCGAGTTGTCGCCTCCCCTCGCTCGGGGGACGGTATGCTCGATATCGAAACGCGCGGAATCGCCCATGAAGTCGGACAGGCCGATCCGTTTGCCCGTGTAGGGGCAAATGTGGTTCTGCTCCTTCCACAGACGGTACTTCAGGATGTCGTCGTCGGTGGGTTCGATCTCCCGGCCCGATTCCGAGGCGTATTGCCGGCGGATTTCGTCGGCGTACGCTTTGCGCTCGGCCTCGCGGTCGCGCTGGTACAGCTCGATAGCCTTGCGGCGGTTGGCATCGTTGAGTCCTCGGGCGAACTCGATGTGAATCTTCGTTTCGCGATCGATTTTCCCGTCGCGCAGCAACCGGTTGACCAAGACCCTCAAGCGGAACAATGCCCGCATCGCCATCGGATTGCGTACTGCCGGCGTTCGGGGCGAGCCCAGTTGCAGGACGCCCTGCGCATCGGGCTGCGCCGTCTGATAGATTTCGATCATCGACGGATGATAGAGGCGCCCGAGGCGTTTTTCGTCGATGCCCCGGCAGTTGCGCAGATAGTCGCGGACGCATTGCTCCTTGGTCGTTCCCCTGTTCAGCGGATTCCGTCGGAAATCGGTTATCAGCGCGGCGATGTCGGCTTCGATAGCGTTTCGTTCCGATTCGTCGGAGTAGATGTCCGGAGGCAGCACCGCCTTGAGGTTGGCGACGAAAACCGCCTCGTCATAGCGATAACCTTCACGCAGGTAGGGCAGAATCTTGTTAATGGCATGGAGGCTCAGCGCGGCGTAGTCCTGCGGCAGGCGGATGGCGGCGAAGCGTCCGGCCTCGTCGTCGGAGAGGCGCAGTTTCTGCTTTGCCCACGCGCTAAGCCGTTCTTCGTCGTCGAACGAGAAGAGCGCGTGCCATACGTCGCCGAGTATCTGTTCTCGGGTCTTTCCGACCCCGAGCGTATACAGGTCGCATATTTTCGTCAGATAGTCGTCGCCGAACAGCGCAATGAGGGAAGCTGTGACCGGGCATCCCGTGACGGTGGCTGTCCGCGCGAAGTTGAAGCGATAGGGCGCCTCGCTACGGTCTCCTTGGCAGGCGTATCGGCCTTTGCCGGCGAGCTTCTTGGCGATCTCCTCGAAATCGAAGTGCGATTTGGTTCTGCGCCTGAAAAGCGGCAGGATCGTTTCGGTTTCCTGTCGCGAGAGCGGACGAGGTTCCGGGTCGTCGGGCGTCGTGATCCGGATGTTGTTGACGAAGGAGAGCATCCGGAACTCCTCGAATCGCGGATGCGATACCGGGCAGCGGCTTTTGCCCTTCTCGAACGTGCATCGGCCGACCGATCCCTTCTGCGATTTCAGCGGCCGTTGGTAGAAAATGGCGCGGTGCAATGCCTTCCTCAGATCGTCGGCGAGCCGCTGTTTTTCGCAGATGGCCCGAAATTCGGCCAGATAGTGCTCGTTGCGGGAGGTGTATTTCGTACGGATTTTCTCTTTTCGGGCGTAAAGCCGATAAAAGTATTCGCCCAGGTAGGCGCATCCGGCCTTCTCCATGTCGACCGTCAGGTCCTCGATGTTCTGTCGGACCTTACCGCTCTCGCTTTCGTCGCCGGCATCCTTGCGATTGCTCAGGAATCCGCGCCGCTGCGCCAGATGATATAAGGCCCGGCCGAGCGTGTAACGGTCCCTTTGCGTGTCGAGATCGAGCGTTTCGGTCAGCGCCTTGTAGCGGTCGCGGTAGGGATTCTTGTCCGTGCGGTCGTCCGTTCGTTGCCAGCGGATAAACTCGTCCGTCAGCGGATAGATTTTCTTCTGTTTCCAATCTTTCAGTTGTTCGTCGGTCAGAGCAGGACAGAGGTCGTGGCGAACGAGCACACGGAGCAGGTCGATCTTGCGCAATCGTCGCCGGGCATAATGACGGCGCAGGGCGCGGGCTGCGGTTCGGTCTTGCACGGCGGGCTTCTCGCTGTTCTTTTCGCGTGCCACGCCTTCCTGAAAGATGTCTACCCCTTGGTCGAGCAAGGCATATCCCGTGTCGTTCCGCTCTACGAGAGCCCATCCGATCGAGGCGGTTCCTAAGTCCAATCCTAATATTTTTGTCATATCGGCGTCCATTTATAGTAAAATTAAATAAAATTTTGCAATTTCAAGGCTTTTTTATTATATTTGAAGCATAAGAGTTCTACATCTTATCACAATAAGGCTATAGGCCGAAGGTTTTATACCTATGTCTCCGCGTACTCCGTGGAGACTTTTTTGTGATCGGGGTTTGGTTTCTTAAGAGCGGATTTAAGCGTGGCTGCCGGGCTGCGGATTGGGTCGGACAGGACCGGTCTTGTCCGGAACTGGACGAGATGAAGGAAGTCAGGAAGCCGAATCGGAGAGTACAAACGGAACGACAGAAAGCAAAAAAACGGCACGGGACACCGTGCCGGAAGACGTTTTGAGCGATTTCGGTGGAAATGTTCCGAGGGGAGGCTAATCTCTACCGTCGAAAAAGCCTTCGTTACGGAAACTGTAACAGGGGCCGGGCGTGACGATGATATGGTCGAGCAGCGCGATGTCGAACAGCGAGACGGCTTGCGCGACGCGCTCGGTCACCGTGCGGTCCTCCTCGCTCGGGAGTTCGCTGCCCGAGGGGTGATTGTGCACGAGGATCACGGCGTGGGCCAGCTTTTCGACGGCCCGCTTGACGATCAGCCGGTGGTCGACGACCGTGGCCGATACGCCGCCCTGGCTAATACGTACACGGTCGAGCACCCGGTTCGACGAGTTGAGATACAGGGCCCAGAATTCTTCGTAAGGCAGCTCGGCGATCAGCGGACGGAACATCTCGATTACGTCGCGGTCGGTCTGTACCTGATCGAGCGACCGGCTTTGCTCGGCTCTCAGCCTGCGGCCCAGTTCCAGCGCGGCGGACAGTACGGCGGCCCGGGCGATGCCCAGACTCTCGGCCGAGCGCAGTTCTGCCAGACTGCACCGGCCCATTCGCGCCAAACTGCCCTCGAAGCGGTCGAGCAGGCGCCCGGCCAGCTCGGTGGCCGGGCCGCCGGGACCGCTGCCGTGAAGCAGAATACTCAGTAGTTCGGTATCCGTCAATGCGGAGGCTCCCCGGGCAATGAGCTTTTCCCGGACCTGTTTGTCGGAAAGCGGGTGATCTTCCATGATGACCAGGTCTTTGATCGTGATGCCCTGCGGCGGGCATTTACTCTTCGATATGCTCCGCCGTGCCGTGCTCGCCCGTTTCGCGGAGCCGGATCAGAGCCGACAGAGCGGCTTTTTGCTCGGAGCTTTTCTTGCTGTGTCCCTCGCCGGTGCCGGTCGGCTGTCCGTCGATCGAGACGCTCGTGTGAAAGTGCGGGATTTTCTGTGTATAGAGCGGGCTCGGCACCGTGTCGAACGACAGGGCGCGCTTGTTCTTCTGGCTCCACTCGATCAGCCGGCTCTTGAAGTCGGTCTCCTGCTCGGTCATATCGACCAAATCGATATATCGATTCAACAGATGGTTTATTATCAATCTGTTGGTGAAATCGTACCCCTTGTCAAGATAGACCGCTCCGACAAGGGCTTCGAAAGCGTTGCCGTTGAGGTGTTTGTGACTGTACGTCCCGTTAAAGTTGGCGACGATGTACTTGTCTATTCCCATTCTGGACGAGATGTCGTCCAGGGAGGCGCGGCTGACGATGCGCGAACGCATCTGTGTCAGGAACCCTTCCGTCTGTTCCGGATATTCGATAAAGAGAAAGTCGGAGACGATGGTTTCCAGAACCGCATCGCCGAGGAATTCGAGCCTTTCATTGTTGGCGGGGTTCCCGTCCGGCAGCATGACCGATGCGGAGCGGTGTATCAGTGCGAGTTTGTAGAGGTCGATGTTGTCGGGAGTGATGCCCAGCAGGTTGTGTACGACGACGTAGAACTCCCGGTCTTTGCCGAAGTGTTTCCTGCATGTCCTTTTCAGATAGTCGAACATAAAGCGGTTGAAGATGAGATGCGCCGCGGTTTTCCATCCCTTCCGGACGGGGAGGGGGAAAACTTTCCGGCTGCGTGTGTAAAAAATCCCCATAAGAACCGTCGGCGGGCCCTTATGGGGAGATTGTCTGTCAGTTGTCCCGCGCCTGTCAAATCCGTTTCAGCAGGACGGTGGCGTTGTGGCCGCCGAAGCCGAACGTGTTGCT
>ERZ827186.2594-NODE-2594-length-11891-cov-69.963248_pt1 | contig 11891 bp, 11 predicted proteins | sample MGYA00519918_ERZ827186 | MGnify/ENA primary metagenome ERZ827186 (study PRJEB31778, sample SAMEA3449275) | human gut metagenome | biome: human gut; feature: human-associated habitat; material: faeces | place: United Kingdom | collected 2010/2012 ... | reverse complement strand
TGACTGCCTGCTGGATGGACGGTTTCTTTCCCGGCTCGGCGGTCTGGCGGTACTGTTCAGACGGAAGAACCTGATTGAGCCAGTGACGCACATCCCGGAGAATCTTCACATCCTCCTGTAATGCGGACAACCGTTCCTTATATCCGGCAACTTCTCCGGCAAGCTGTGTCTGTTCCTCATTCAGCTTTTTAATGCTGTACTTCTTCTCCTTCAAATGCACCTTGAAATAACGGATAGCGGCATTATAGGCGTCCAGCTCGTCCCGATGGGCGGCGGCAAACTGTTCCCGTGGCTTCTTAAACCGGATGGCAGCATACTCCACATGAACCGGCTTATGGGCTTCAAAGTTGGCGATATGGGAAAGCAGGGTGTTGATTTCTTTCATACGCTGTTCTTTCGGCTTCATCTCTGCCCGGATGGAAACGGCCTGCCCGCTGACGGTATCCAGATAAGCGTCCAAACTCTGCACAGTGGACAGCTCCTTTTCCCGCAGATAGCGGATAGCTTCCATAACCTTGTTGAAATCGGCAACGCTGCCTGTAAGCTGGCCTTTGCTTGTCCAGCCTGTACGTTCCTCCCGGCGCAAATCCAGATATTTCCCCAGCAGCTCCGGCAGGGTGGGTTCCTTCGATTCCTGCAAGGCTTCCAGCAGGGCGGCTTTTTTCTCCTTCAGGTCTGCAATCCAGCCTTTCAGGTGGCGTACCATCTGCCGGATAGATTGCATAAGGGAATTGGCGGCTTTGATGTCCCGGTTCAAGTTGCCGATGTTGGTCTGTATCCCTCGTTTCTCCATCTGGCTGACTGCTGGCCCCATATGGACGGTGGGGATTTTATCAAGCCCCTGCCGTTCATAGGAACGAAGGTCAAGGCGCTCCGGGCGTCCGTTGGCTTCCAGATAGCGGTTAGCGGTAGCCGCCCAGCCCTGCCGCCAGATCTCTCCGTACTTCTGGTCGTTCCAGTCCACGGTATCCTCCTTGTGGCTTTTCCAGCTCCCGGACGGGAGCCGGATACGCTCGCCGTTCTCGTCAAGGTCATAAACCTTCCGGCTCTTGGGAAGCCATTTCCCGTTTTCGTCCATTGCCCGCATGGTCAGCAGGATGTGGGCGTGGGGATTCCCATTCCCTTTGTCGTGGATGGCAAAATCGGCAATCATGCCTTTAGAAACAAAAAACTCCCGGCAGTAGTCCCGGATAAGGTCGGCGTGCTGTTCCGGGGGGATTTCCCTCGGTATGGCAAGCACGATTCTCCGGGCAAGCTGGGAGTTCCATTGCTTCTCGATAGCTTCGGCGGCGTTCCACAAAGTATTGCGGTCTGCATACGCTGGTGGGGCGTGGGGCGGCAGCATGATTTCTGTATGGACAATCTCGCTTTTATGGGAATAGTATTTCTGCTTCTGGTCGTACTCGGAAAACAGCCGTTCCCCACTCTGGTAGGCGGCAGACGCAACGGCTGACTGGTGGTTGCTGCGCTGGATTATTTTTATATCATGGTGTGGACAGGGCATAGCGTTCCTCCTTCCTGTGGTTGATTTTGGGCAAAAGAAAAGCAGGAAACCGTTTCTGATTTCCTGCTTAGTGGTGTCGCTGGTAGGCGATTAGTATTCAGTTTTGAAGGTTCGGGTCAGGTTGGCTCGATGATGGAAAGCTGTCTAATAGCTTAAAAGTTTTTGTTCGCAAATTTACTTGTAATTCCAGTTTCTGTTTTATAAAATCCAAAAATCAGAAAAATAATTCCAACAACTACTCCTGCAAATACGGTAGTCTGTGTAGAAATATTAAGAAGAAGTAAGGATATACACAAAACGATTTCTACCAAACCTAATGTTTTGCCAATACCAATAAAAATATTAGGTGCTATGCTTTGTGCATAATCCCAATGCTCTTGTGACTTCCGAGATGTAGGCGTATTGTATCCGTTACCGGATGTCATATCTTTTACCGGGTGCTTCTTTAAGATATATCCTACAAAAACCATAACAAAGGGTATGATGAAATTCAAAGCAATCAATCCATACATAAAACCATCTCCTTAGATAGTGTTCGTCATTAGCTTTATTATACTACGGGCAGTCCTGTTTTGGAATAGATAAATTGTAAACTTGCTGGACGGGAACAGCTTGCAGCGCAAGGTGTTCCCGGGCGGCAAGTCCACAAAGGGGTAGCTGGCGCAGCCAGCGCAGGGGAAGTGTAGCGTCCCCTGTGATGATTGGAAGCAGCCGCAACGGTGCTGAAAATCATCCGCTTTCCGCAGGAAGCCCCCGGCAGGGCGCAACGCACCGGCTTGACCGGTGTATAGTTGCGCCCTTACTCCGTAAGGGATTCCCCGGCTACCCGCCCTTTCACGCTTTCTGCAACTATTTCCTTCATGCCACTTTGAGAAAATGCCTGTTTCAGAATGTCCATCACATCCTCGTCTGTCAGCACTTCCGGCCTTAAAAGGAAACTTTCCAGCATAGCTCCTCTGGTACAGAGCCGGTGCGTCCGTTCCTTCCGGGTAAGCTGCTTCACCTGGTGTTCCAGTATTTTTTCTTCATGCTGCGCCCGCCGCAGTCTGGCTTCGCCTTTGGCAATCTCCTGATTCAGCTTTTCCAGCTTCTCATTTATCATGGCAGCCCTCCTTTGGGAAGCAGCGTGTAAATGCGGTTTGGTTCTCCCACACCCCGGCGCACCCGCAGGATAAGCCCGATGTCCTCCAATTCTTTCAGGGAACGCTTCACAGTGACGGGGCTGCGGGAGAGGGCTGCCGCTAATTCCATGATAGGAAAACGGACAAACAAAATGCCGTTGCTATCCTCTATCCCTGCCGTAAGGGTGGTGTTCAGCAGACGGGCATACATGACTTTTGCTGTGCTGCTGATCGGCAGCCGAAGCATTGCGGCGGGTAGCGGCATACAAGGCGGCAGAACCGTGTCTGCGCTCATAAATTCAAATTCCATTTAACTGATTTTCTCCTTTCGCTTGGCTCGTTTTGACAGGTAATGGGGGCAGTCTATCACGACAGCCCGGAAACTCTGCTTGCACTTATGCTGGCACTTCCGGCACAGGTCGTTGTAGGCCACACGCCCCCGGTCATTGAGGAAGAAGGAAAGCTCCAACTTCCGTTTCTTGCTCATTCTCGGCATAGTGCCTCCTATCATAGAAAATCCGCCCATTTCAGCCGTAACAACGGGAACAGGCGGATAAAGGTTTTTGGTGTCATGTTTCGGGGCGATTTTCAAGGAAAATACGGCCATAGAGCCGCTTTGAAATGCCCCATAGTATTACGGACGGGGCAGACTACACCCCGCCGATTTGTCGTGTTTGGGTAGCGTTTTGGTATCAGTTCTGCCGGGTTGTCCTGCTGTCGTTCCTGCCCCTGAATCTCACAGCGGCGTTTCGTTCCCGTTGGTACGCTCGCTGCGGTCAAGGTTCCTCCATTTCCTTGCCGCAGGTCGTTGCGCTACATCGCCGGGGAGCATATCCCATCAGGCCGGTCATTCGATTGGAAATAATCCATCGATGAACTGACTTAATCATAGCTCATTTTTGAACCCTTTCCCGTATGTCCATAAAATAGGAAAACCGCCCCAAAATCGAAAAATTCCACGATTTCGGAACGGTATATGGTATAATAAGGAATAACAGCGGCAGCCAGCCGCAGGAAGGAGCGATGTGTTTATGAAAACCCGCATTTCCGTACAGGAACGCCTGAAAGATTTACGGGTGGAACGGGGCTTGAATCTGGAAGAACTGGCACAGGAAACCGGCATTTCAAAATCAGCCCTCGGCAGTTATGAAAACGACAACGACGAATACAAGGAAATTAACCACGGCAGCCTGTTGAAGCTGGCAGACTTCTATCAGGTGTCGGTTGACTATCTGCTCGGCCTTACCAATAATCGGAGATATGAAAACACCCCGATAGAAGAATTACATTTGAGTGATGAAGTCGTGGAACTGCTGAAAAGTGAACGCTTCAATAACCGGCTGCTGTGTGAGATTATCTCCCATGAAAAATTTAAGGAATTGCTGGCAGACGCAGAAATCTATGTGGACGGGATAGCAACCATGCACTTCCATGACACAAACAGCTCACTGGCTGCTTTACGGGCTATGGTACTGGAAGAACACCCCGAAGCTGCGGCAGACCGGGCAATCAAAGTGTTGGAAGCCTGTCAGATAGAGGAAGAAGATTTTTTCTGCCATGTGACGCACAAAACATGGGACGTCATTCTCCATGATATACGCAAGGCGCACGAAAATGACAGCGAAAGTGCGCCGGATACCACGCCTGCCGATGAACTTATACGGGAAGTACAAAAGGCCATGCAATCTCCGGGGGACAGGGTTCAGCAATTCACGGAGATATTCTGCAAGGCGTTCCGGCTCAAATACAAGCGGCTCTCACAAGAGGAACGAAGCCTTTTGAAAAAGCTGTTCAAGAAATCCCCGCTGATAAAACAGTCTGGTATGAACTTCCGGCGCAGGCCGTGGAAATAAAAACAGCCGTTGTAGGATTTTGTTCCTACAGCGGCTGTTTTTATTTATGAATCTTCTCCAACAAAAGACAGGATATTTTCATCAGTTTGTAATGTAATTGTTGCGCTTTCTGAATCATCAGAATAAACTCTTGTTCCATATACGCCTGTAACAGGCTCCTCTAAATTTTCAAAAGTTAATCCGAGTTTCGAAGAAGAATTGTCAATCTTTTCAAGCGAATATGTACCTGTCCATTCTTGTTTATGAGTGTTATCTGTTAAGATAAAACTTTTTTCTTCAAAACTCAATGTCAAATCCAATACTGGTATGTCATCATGCACTGAACCTGAGAATAACATATTACCATCTAAATCAGTAATAAATTCTAAAGACCAGTTATATGATGATACCGACCGAGTTTGGGAAGAATCACACGAACATAAGCCTACACACATAAAAAAACATACGCATATTGCCAATAACCGTTTCATTTTACCTATTACCAACCTTAATTCACAACTGTTTTGCATTTAATTAGGGAAGTGTCACAGGGTAAGAAATAGCGAAAGCTCCACCGCCTGCCAAGGCATTATTAGCGGTAGCAACACCAGAAACAGAAACCGTTCCCTTATCTCCGCTATTACCTGTTCTTCCAGTATCCACATCAGTTTCGATTGTTTCTTCACCGTCGGCTAATTCTGCAAATGCCGTATTGGTGGATTTTTTGTTCATAAGCACATTAACTGTACCAGTCATACCAGTGAACTCCGGTTTTGGAGATTCATACCACGGTACATACAACTTCACATGAACTTGAATCCCATCATCCTCATCATAAGTTGCATAAGAGTTAATACGAACATTAGCGACTGCTCTTTTGGTGACACCATCGGAAATCATAACATCGGTTAAGTATCCGTCATATTCTCCAATGACTACCGGCTGTTGAGTATCCGTTATTTCCGTTGTTGTTTCCGCTGCAAAAGCAGGAACCGCACTCACAGAAAAAAGCATACAAAACGCTACCAACGAGGTAAACAATCTTTTACTAAATTTTTTCATAAACAATGCTCCTTTCTAAAATGACCAGAACCTACATTTTTTGTATTCAGTTATTGGCAATATGCTACTAACCTGCAAGCACACTCTCAAATCATAAAATGTTTCAAATGTACTTGTTTTATTTTATGATAGCACTTATTTACATTGGGTACAATAGAAAATATACACCATTAAAATTTAATTTTTTGTGCAAATCGAATCAAATATAAAATTATATCGCTTTAGATATTGTCCTGTTCTAATTTAATCACATTCATAATACCACAATTCAAGGCTTCACAAATGCGAACCAGCGTTTCCATGCTGATATTCTTTCCCTTGCCCATGTTGGCAATCATATTTGTGGTAAGACCGGCGGCAAGCCGCAAATCCTCTTTCCTCATGCCACGCTCTTTCAGTGTGTTCCATAGTGGCTGATAACTAATGTGCATAGGCTTCCCGCCTTTCTTTCCATCGTCAAGTGTTTTATACCCATTATAGCAGAAATCTTGCGTTTCCACAATATTTCTTGACTACACCGCCGGTTCCGTCTGGATTGTGCTTTTCCTTTCTCCGCTTTTATTACATCTAATTAGCCATGAGCTGCTTCATGCCCTGGCTCTTTGCGCCCGGATTGTCGTTGCCGTAACCCTCCATGAGGTTGATAGCCCCCCAAATGCCAAGACCTGCGCCAAGCGCGATAACCAAAGTCTGCAATACACCAACTGCGCTGTTAAAGAAATCCATATAAACCTCGCTTTCTGCCGCTTTGCGGCTCAAAAAATGTTGTTGAAAATGAAAATGCCGCCGTTATTCCTCGGCGGCTGCGTCCTCGTCGGACAAATCTATTTCGTATATGTCAAAGGCTTCATCGGGCTTTACTATTGCCGGGCGGGTAGACATATACCGTTCCACATCAAAAGCGTTTTTCTTGTCGAAGTCGGAAAGGTATTTGTAGTTCGGGTGTTTCGTTATATCGTATTTGTCGCTTAAAAAGGGACGTACACCGCGTAGCTGCAAAATACATTTCCCACCGTCCATAACTGCTATTTCGTCCTGTGTCATCAACTCCTTTCCTAATTTTTGATAAGTAAGTCCATGAGAAACCTGCGTGCCGCGATTTTCGGAAGTGTTGAAACTGTCAATTGTTTCCCGTCCCAAGTTATCCGAAATATCCTTTGCATTTTTCCCACGTCCTCCCAAAAACAAGGTGCTGTCGGCATTATCAAGTATGATTTCTGCCGCGTCCTTGTAAATGGCTTTTAGCTGGCTCTGCGATTGCAGAATGATAGAAGCGGACATTTCCCGGCTGCGGATTGTGGCAATCAGTTTATCAAATCGGGGTATCTGTCCGATGTTCGCAAACTCGTCAAGCAAAAAGCGGACGTGAACAGGCAATTTGCCGTTATATTCGTCGTCCGCTTTGTCGCAAAGCAAATTGAAAAGCTGCGATTGCAGCATAGCGATAACAAAATTAAACGTGCTGTCCGTATCGCTCATTATGAGGAAAAGTGCGCTCTTTCTGTCGCCTAACGTGTCAAGTTCTAATTCGTCGTAGGACATGAGATCGCGCAATTCCTTAATATCAAAAGGCGCAAGCCTCGCACCGCAAGAAATGAGGATTGATTTTGCTGTTTTGCCCGCCGCCTGCTTGTAAACCTTATATTCCCGCACGGCGATATGTGACGGGTCGCGCTCCTCCAAAGTTTGGAACAGCAGATCCAGTGGACTTTGGTACTGTTCGTCCTCCTCCATGACTCGCGCACATTCCAGCATGAACATCAGCATTTCAAAATTCTGTTCCTCCACAGGTGCCTCATAGAGCAGATATAGCATCAGCGCAGAGTCCAGCGCGATCTCCGCCTTTTCCCAAAACGGATCGTTGGATGCGCCCTTGGGCGGTGTGGTGTTTTTCACCAGATTGTCCATGAGCTTCAGCACATCCGGGTCGTCCCGAATGTAGGTAAAGGGGTTATAGCCGTCCGATTGCCGGGGGTGGATGAGGTCAAATACCTTGATGTCGTATCCCTCCTCCTTAAGTAGATAGCCGGTACTACGCAGCATCTCTCCCTTTGGGTCAACGATCAGATAGGAGCAGTTGACGCTCATAATGCCGGGTTTGCAGAAAAATCGCGTCTTGCCGGAGCCGCTGCCGCCCACCACAAGGATATTGAGGTTGCGCCGATGCTTGTAGCCATCCAGCCCAATGGAAACGCGCTTTGTGAGGATAACGTTTTTCCCGTCTCGGTCTGCGTACCGCTTGTTTAGTTCGCGGGCATTGCCCCATTTGGCTGATCCGTATTCCTCGCCGGGGCGGCGGTTTTCATGATCGGCGTAGTATAAAAGAACACCGCCGCCGTAGAGCAGCAGAAATACCAGCAAAAATCGCGGCGTATACGCTGTCCATCGCAGCAGGTCAGGACGCCTCACCATAGTGCTGATGTGCTCCAAGAGTGCAAAAATATTCTCTCCGGGGATATAGACGCTGGCGGCCACCATTGCGAAGTACACAACCGGAAGGCAGAGAATTGCCCACACAATGGGATGTATCTTCTTCATTCCATCACCCTCTCGCAGTACACCACAAACCGCTGCCGCCCACCCGAAGCGTAGGGATGGCAGGTCAGAAGCGTCAGCAGGTCGCGTCCTTGCTGGATTTTGATCTTGTCCACCTCGTGGGGCTGGATGATCTGGATGTCGGCCACCGTGTATGTTAGAGGCTCCCAAAGGTTTGTGAGCTTCACGGTATCGCCCACAGCCAGCTTATCTATGTGCCGGAAGTAGTCCGCGCCTTTCCAGCCCCTATGACCGGCGATAACGCAGTTGGTGTTGTCACCGCCAATGGGCGCGGAGGTGTTGCCCAGCACTGCCGCGCCTGCGGCAAGGTGAGCGTCGGACGCGCCCAGATAGACCGGCATGGTCAGCTCCATAGCGGGTATCTCCAACACGCCGATGATCTCATCTTCGATGCCGTAGGCAGTCAAGTCGGCGGCGGGTTCTTCACAGACTTCGAGGTCGGTGAGGTTGCACTGCTTTTCCGCGTAAAGCTGCCGGTTGTACTCCTGTAGAGCCGCCAACAGCTCAGTGTGCTGCTGCTCCGGCTTCCGTTCTTCGAGGAAGCTCTGCACAGCCTCATCCGTGTTGGCTTGCAGCCTGTACCCTGTAACCACCGGCCACAGCATGACGCAGATGCCCGCCGCGGCCAGCAGCACCGCCAGCACAAGAGATGTCCTACGCATGACGCCCCCTCCTTATCAAGAAATACCCACCGCCAATTACGGCCACTGTGCCAAGGCCGGTGCCTAAGCCGGTAAGGTAATGTCGCGTCCACGAGGAAGTGACCTTCTGTGTTTCGGCAACCTCCGCTTCCTGTTCTGGCGTATAAGGCACCCGCTGGCCTCGCACCAGCAATCGGTGGGTGTTGACGCCGAACGGCGTACACGTCACCAGCGTCACCAAGTCCTTGCCATCCTCGATTTGCAGCAGACGCGTGTCCATGGGCAGCACCGTATTGATGGCATCCACCTGATATGCCAGCACCTCTCCCAGCACGTGGATGTAAAACGTGTCGCCCTCTGCAAGCTGCTCAATGTCCGAAAACAGTCTGGAGCTCGCCATGCCGCTATGTGCCGACAGCACCGCGTGGGTGCTGCTGCCGCCTACCGGCAGGGATGTGCCGACCACATGGCCCACGGCACGCTCCAGCGTGTCCGCGTCCGTGCCGTGCTGCACGGGCAGATATACGTTGATTTTGGGAATATCGATGTAGCACATAACACCGCCCACCGTGAGCTGTTCCGCATACGGCAAGGGAGAGGCCGAAGCCTCTCCCTCAGAAATACTTGCCGTGCCGGACAGCATGGCGTTATATTGCTCCGCCGCCTGCCGCTGGGCGGTCAGTTCGGTATCATCGGTGTCCGCGATGGCGGCGGTGTAGGTGGTTTCTACGTCCGAATGATACCTTTCGCTCAGAAACTCTCCCACCAGTGGGTAAAGCATCAGCCCCAACGCCGCAACACCGCAAGCCGCCGCCAGTAGCCAGCGCTTCACTGCTCGTCCTTGTGCTTGCGGCTACGGATCACGATAAACGCTGCCGCGCCCAGCAGTGCCACGCCGCCGATAGTGAACATCCACGTGCCATAGCCACCGGTCTTGGGCAGGTCGAAACCGGGGTTGTTGACCACAGTCAGCGGCACAATGGCGTTGCCGTCGCTCATGGTGACATCCTTGCCGTTGACGGTGGCGGAGGCGGTCAGCAGCTTGGTGCCGCACTTCTCGCACTGACCGTTCTCGCTGGTCTTGATAACGATTTTAATGGCGTCCTTCAACAGCACATAGCCCTTGTCGGTGGCGGTTTCGGTCAGAGAATAGGCATCGTCCTCCAGCCCCTTAACCACGATGTGGCCGCTGCTGTTGGGAACGAAAGTGGTAGCGTCAGCTTTCTTTGCGGCAAAGCCCTTGGCGTAATACACGCCGTCCTTCTGTTCGGCAATCACGAATACATCATCGGTGTCGTTGTGCAGCCGGAACTTCACGTTCCGCAGGTTGCCGCCGTTGTCAGAGAACTGCTTGAGAACGTCGATGCCGTATGTATACACATGACAGCAATCCTTGAGGGTGTCAAAGTAAGTCGTGTTGGTACGCTTCCAAGTCAGCACGACCTCGTTGGGATTGTCGGTATCGCCCGTCTTGGCGTCGGCGGTCAGGGCGGCGGCGTAGGTGAGACGCATGGTGCAGTCGGAATACCCGCGCTTGACGCTGTCGGTATACACAGTGGCCGCCTCGTTGATCTCGCTCAGGCCAGCCTCGGTCATCTTGATAGTCATAATGTTCTGCGCGTCGTCGTAAGCCACGGCGAACTTGCCGGAGCTTTCATTCCAAGTAGTGATCTTGTCGGTGCAGCCAGTGTCCTTAAAGAACTCAATGACCACATCGTTCTTGTTATAGCGAATACCTTTGCTCATGGTGTCCACATATGTGTATTCGGTCAGACTGGATGCCTTGGAGGTGATGGTGGGCAGTGTGCTGATGACCTGGTAGTCCACGGTGTCGCCCACGGAGGCGGTGGCGGTGTGGGCGTACCCATCGGTGATGTCGGTCGGGCTGCCGGTATTCTTGCCGGTGGAGTCCTTTGCTTCGCGCACAGTCTTATCCAACGTAGGATTGCCAGTCTGGTTCTTGGGGTAGACGGTCACATCGTAGTTCCATGCCGCACCGTCGATGGTAGTCATGGGCAGAGATACGAAGAAGGGATTGCAGGTGGAGGTGACATTTTCAGGGACGCGAGTCTCCACCACCAGATAAAGCCCCTGCTCCATATTGGAAGCGGAGGTGTGTCCGGTGGCATCGGTCTCCGTCATAGCAACACCACCGTTTTTGACAGCAACTTCCAAAGCATTCTTCACAGTGGTGGCATTGGCAGTCAGCGCAGCGGCCAGCTTGTTGTTGAGCATATCGCTGGTGAAGTAATTGACATCACCCTTAGTCTTGTGAGCATCGGAAGCGGTCAGGCCAATGGCAGACAAAACGGCGGTGCTTCGATCACTGTTGTCGAAGCCATATAGCACGCCCACCTGACGCTGACCGTCCAACACTTCACTGTTCATGGTGATGTCGGCCACGCGGAGGTATGTGAACTCTACGCCCTGAATGGCGTATTTTGCCAACTTATCCACGACGGCGGCATCACGTAGGCCGGTAGAAGCGTAGGACTCAGCATCCCACGCGCCGTCGCTGTTGGCCGTGGTGATATCGTATTTGTAGACGCTCAGGGACGTTTTTTTGCTGGTGTCAATGGTCGGCTCGGCAAATGCCGTGGTGATGAGGCTCAGAGCCATGATAGCGGCCATGAGCATGGCCAATACGCGATGGATCTTTTTCATTTGGTTTTCTCCTTCATAAAATCAGTTTTTTTGCAAAAATAAACACCCGCCATGAGAGCGAGTGCTGCAAACAGGAAATAGGTTGTAAATCCCATACCGCCCGTGAACGGCAGGGCAAATCCTGCGTTGTTGCAGGCGGTGATGGTAATATCACGGTTGCTGCTGTCCAACGTTCCTGTGAACAACGGCTCGGTCAGCAGCGTGTAGCCTGCTGGGGCCTTGGTCTCCGTCACGCGGTACTGCGCACCAACCTTTAGGTCGCTCCACTTGGCGACGCCTGTACTGTCGGTGGTCACTCTGCCCACCTCCGTCCACATCTTACCGTCTGTGGAAGTTTCCAGCAGCAGCTCCGCACCGGTGAGAGGTGCGCCCGTCGCATCCACCTTGCGGACAGTGATACTGCCTTTCTCCTCCACGATTTTGACCTTAAAGTGAATATACGCCCACACAGGGTCGGGCAGTGAGGTCAGCGCCGCACACGCCTGGTAGCCGCTGCCGTTGCTGGGCTCCA
>ERZ827186.2593-NODE-2593-length-11895-cov-3.690794_pt1 | contig 11895 bp, 13 predicted proteins | sample MGYA00519918_ERZ827186 | MGnify/ENA primary metagenome ERZ827186 (study PRJEB31778, sample SAMEA3449275) | human gut metagenome | biome: human gut; feature: human-associated habitat; material: faeces | place: United Kingdom | collected 2010/2012 ... | reverse complement strand
TGTCGTCATCGGTCGCCATCGGAACCGCTAGAAACCGTATGAAAAATACGAACAAACGTTCTATTACTATTCCCACTCGATGGCGTCGGTTCTGCCGTCCCGTCACTCCAGTTACACCCAGTTTTCGGCATCGACACGGAACGCGTGCCGCCGAATGACGCGATGTCGCGTTTCGTCGGCTTCGGGGACAAAAGCTGGGACAACCTCAAAAACTTTTTTCAAACTCAGGGCTTTGAGTTTTTGTTTTTGTCCCAAAGTGCGCGGCGGGTCGCCTTTGGAGGCTCGATGGCGCCGAAAACGCCCGTTTTGAAACTCAACCGCCCTTTTGCCCGCAAGCCGCCAGCTGCAATCGCAAGTGAGTTAACGCGGGTGGCTTGCGCGCCATTTGCAAAACCCCAGGTCGCAGGTCTTCGCCATTCGTGAACAAAGTGAGTAGTCTCAGGTGGCTTGCTTATGAGTTGGCGAACGGGCCTTCAGGATTCAGGGCAAACATGCTGGTAGAATAGGATTCTCAAATCAATGACAGGAGACCGAGCATGGCCGAACCCCACGATAGGAAGCCGATCCTCACGATCGAGCAGCAGATAGAGCACCTCAAGCAGAAGGGCGTAGCCTTCGAACTGTGTTCCGAGGAAGAGGCCGCGGACTACCTGCGCGACAAGTGCAACTTCTTCAAGCTCGCATCCTACCGCAAACTCTTCTCGAAATACGAGGGAGGCCCGCGCGACGGCCGCTACGTAGACCTCGACTTCGGCCAGCTGCGCCTGCTCGCGGCGCTCGACCAGGAGCTGCGCCACGCCCTGCTCGGCATGACGCTCGACATCGAGCATTTCCAGAAGGTGACACTGCTTCGCGAGATGGAGGACCGTGGAGAGGACGGCTACGCCATCGTGGCCGACTACATGGCATCGCTTACCACTGCAAACAGGGAGTACCGCCTGCGCGAGCTCAAGATGAGCGGCCGCAGCCCCTACAGCTCGAGCCTCTACGCGAAGTACTCCGGCGACATGCCTGCCTGGGCCTTCCTTGAGCTCACCTCGTTCGGCTCCCTCATCGACTTCGTGCGCTTCTGCGCCAGGCGATGGGGCGACAGGCGCCTCGAGGCCTCCCACTACGACCTCAAGCGCGTGAAGTCCGTCCGCAACTGCGCCGCGCACGGCTCGTGCCTGATCAACTGCTTCGCCGAGAGGGGCGCCGCCCGGGGCTCGGCGTCCAGCGGCGTCTCCCGAAGGGTCGCCGCCGTGGGAATTCCCAAGGCGACCAGGAGGAAGTGGATGGGGAATACGGCCATGCAGGAGGTCGCGACCGTGCTCGTGGCGCACTCCGGCTTGGTACCCGAGGGCTCCTCGCGCTCGCGCGCCGCATCCGAGCTCGCCGAGATGTTCGCCAGGGCCGACGGCGAAACCGAGGCGCTGCCCGACAAGGGGCCCGACGCCGCAGCTCGCTCCGCGCTCGAGTTCCTTCGCAGGTTGACAGAATCGCTCGGGTTGGTAAAATAGCCTGCAGATAGCAAAACCTTCACGGTTTTAGGGGCGGACTTGCGCAAGCGACTCTGCCCTATTTTTATATTCACTCGCTATAGGAGACGGGTGATACCTGGGTCAATGACAGAACTGAGAAGCCCGGAATAATGAAGCCAGTTAGAAACCCTCGGGTTTGCGGGGCGGGATCGTGAGAGCGATTCTGCCCTATTTTTTCCTCCGTCTGCCCCAAACCAAGCAGTTCGAAGATAGCCTGCAGGCGTCCTCATGGGCGCCTTTTATTTTCAGGGAATCGGCCGCTTCATGAACGAGCGACCGGCTTGACCTAGATCGAACCGCCTTCATCTCCGTCTAGGCGCCGGCAATCGACATCGTGAATCCGCGCGTGCTACAATGCGGGCACCAGAGATGAAAACACAGTCCCCGTCGGGTAGTCGTGGGCGTGCGCTAGTCCGCATCAGTAACCTGCCTCCTTGGTTGTCCCTTCTCTGCATGGTCATCTACATAAAGGAGGAACCAGCCATGCAGATCAGCGTGTCGTCCACCCTGACCGTATATCACGACGGCCAATTCTGGGTCGGGCTGGCGGAGCACGTCGAGGGCGGAAGGTACGGCGCCGCCCGCATCGTCTTCGGCGCGGAGCCGTCCGACGAGGAGATCCTGCGATTCGTTGCAAGCGAATGGGAGAAGCTCTCGTTCTTCGGCGACGATCCGACCGAGGCGAGCAAGCCTGCGAAGAACCCCAAGCGGCGCGCTCGCGAGGCAGCGAAAGCACTTAAACTGCCCGCGATGAGCACCAAGGCGCAGCAGGCGCTCGCGGCCCAGAGGGAGGCGATGAAGCGGAAGTCGGCTCAAGCAAGAAGCCAGCGTCGCGCGGATGAGGCGGAGGCGCGCTTCGAGCAGCGAAAACTGAAGCGCAAACAGAAGCATCGCGGTCATTGATACCACCATCAACCCATATATAGCAGCAGGCGTAGCTTCGATTGAAACTACGCCTGCCACCTGGTGCTATAACGTTATACAGAACGTATGTTCTATACCCACTCGATGACTAACCCAGTCCGAGCACTACCGATGCGTGTCGCGTCATACCGCCTAAGAGCTGATTCGTTCAGAAAAGGTTCAGGGGGATCGTCGAGTTTATTGCACCCTCGCGTTTTACAAAAGAGAGTACAAGGCCCTTTAGCTCGAATTATTGCATTTAGAACCCCGCCGCTCATCCATCCTAGCTTGCCCAAACAGTCCTCCCGCGATGTCCATGTTCCAACGGATGGGTACCATTTATCCGGGTGCACCTGGGGCAACGGGCCGGCAGGCCCGCGCAAGGTCGCTCGCAGAACACGCAACATCAAACACGACAGAAGAGGCGAACGACAGATGCCGGACCCCGGACGACAGCACCGCGGAAGACGAGCATTCCGACCACAACCGAACAACTCCAGCTACTAGGCAGGCGCCCGCATGGGCGCCTTTTACTTTTCGGGGACTTAGCTGCCAGCTAAGGCACGCGGCTCATGGCCGTTTCGTGAAGGCCCGACCAGCTCGACCCACCTCGACCCGTCTCCACTCGCGCCGTGCTCACCAATCGACATCAGGCGGTTCAATCGTCGCGCAGACGAAAAGGCACACGGTGCCGTGCGGGGTGCTCGCGCGGTGCCGCACGGGAAGATTGGAGGAACCATGGCACGCACAGCCGAATGCGCCGCGCCCGAGAGAAGCCAAGATCGCGGCGAATGGATGACGGTGATCGAGATGCAGGAGTACATGAGGGCGAGCCGAAACAAGGCGTACGACCTCATCTGGTCGGGAGAGATCGACTCGTACAGGCTCGGCAGGAAGCTCCTGGTTTCGAGGGCGTCCGTGGACGCCTACATCGAGTCGAGGAGCGGCAGGAAATGACGGCGGCGACCGCCCCGGGAGCCGCCCGCGGCCGGGCACGCGAGGGAGCCTCGAGACGAAAGGAGCTCGAGGACGACCATGACCAAGAGCACTAGCAGGAGCCAGGTGAGGCTCATCGCATCGACCAGCGCGATATTCGGCGCCGACGAGGCGTGCGCAATGCTGCGCATAAGCCGCGACGCCATGTACCGGCTCGCCAAGGACCCCGACGACCCGTTCCCGATCCGCTACATCGGCGGCAAGACGCGCGACGGCATCGTGCTGCACGACGAGCTCGTCGCATGGGTCGAGCGCAACAGCGTCGTCGGCACGCCCAGAAGGGGCTAGCGCCGATGGCGGCCGCAGGCCCGAGGGGGCGCGACGGCCCCTCCCCGCGCGAGTTCACGGCGGTACGGCACTTCATGATGGCGGACCTGGGCCTCTCCGGCCTTCCCCTGCTCGTCTACGCGCGCATCTTCGGCTTCTGCGACGCCGGGTGCGGCTACTTCGAGAGCAAGGGCGGCCTTGCCCGATTCCTCAACGTGCAGGAGCGCAGCGTCCACCGCGCCATCCGCGACCTGCTCGACCGGGGCCTCATCGAGGAATGCGGCGTGCACGCCCCGGCGCGCGGACACGCCACCAAGCGGTACCGCATCGTGCGCGAGAGGCTGCCGCCCGGAGCGCTGGCAACCCCTGACGATTTGTCAGGGTTCCTCGCGCAAAAGGGTGACGAAATGTCAGGGTTCGCAGCCCGAACCCCTGACGAGATGACAGGGAAACCCCTGACGATATGCCACCCAATAAGCAAAAGGGACAACAAGGACTTCAGAAGATAAGAAAGGGGCGCCCGATGGACCGAGCGGGACTCATCACCCTGGAGCAGGCCCGGGCGGCCGGGCTCTCCTTCGACGAGCCGGAGCCGAGGGCGTGCCCGCACTGCGGCGCCGCCCTCGATCCGCTCGGCGCGGCGCTGGCGGGCAGGGTCGCCTGGGTCTCCGCCGCCCCCTGCCCGTGCGAGGGCGCGGCCAGCGAGCGGGAGGCCGAAGCGCGAAGGCGCGCGGCCCTCGCCGCCAAGGAGGAGGCGGCCCGCCGGGAGAAGGCGCTCTCGCGCGCGGGCATCCCCAGGCGCTACTGGGCCGCCGAGGCCGACCGCCCCGAGTTCGCCGAGTACATCGCCTTGTTCGCAGGCAACGGGGGCGCCGGGCTCTACATACACGGGGGCGTCGGCGCCGGCAAGACGCATGCCGCCTCCGCCATGGCCAGGCTGTTCGCCGAGGCGGGCTACGACGTCGCCTTCACGACCGCCAAGGGCATGCTCGAGCGCGTGAAGGCGACGTTCGACGAGGGCGGCACCGAGGCCGCCGTCGCGCGTTACGCCAAGTGCGACGTCCTCGTGCTCGACGACCTCGGCAAGGAGGACGCGACCGAGTGGTCCGTCGGCACCGTGTTCAGCGTGCTCGACACGCGCTACGAGGACATGCGCCCGACCATCGTCACGTCGAACTACGCGCCCGGCGCGCTGGCGGACAGGCTCGCAAGGCGCGGCGAGCGCGTAACGGCAGAGGCGATCGCGAGCAGGATCTCCCAGACCTGCAGGCCCGTCTACCTGGGCGGAAGGGACAGGCGCCGGCGCAGCTAGCCTGTGCGTTTCCCGTGGAGGCGCGGACGGCTCGACCCAGCTCGACCCATCGCGGGCGGCCCCGCCCTCCGCCGCAATCGAAATCGCTATACACGTCTTGGGCGGCGCCGACGCGCCAGCACGCACGCCTGCTCCGACTCGCACCGTGCCCCCATCGCGAGGACGCCGCCCGCCAAGCAACAAACGAAAGGCGGAGGGCCCATGGACGGCTTCGAGAGGATATGCGGCCGCGAGCACGACGGGCTCGTGGAGAAGTGCCAGGAGAACGGCTGGCTCAAGGTCGGCGGCTTCGACTGGCAGGACGACCCGTTCCTCGAGGAGTACCCCTACGAGTTCTCCCGCACGGAGAGCGTCGACAGGCTCCGCGAGGCGCTGGGCTCGGGCAACTGGGCCATACGCCAGGGGTTCTGCTACCGCGACCTCGCGTTCATCCAGCAGGTGAACGGCGGCGACGAGTGGTGGACGCTCAAGCGCGACGGCGACGCGTGGACCGGCTTCGAGAGCTGGAGCTTCGGCGCCATCGCCCAGGAGCCCGAGCGGTTCGAGCGCGCCATGCGCGACATGTGCGAGGCGACGCCGGAGCAGTGCCGCAGCGGCGAGTGGGCCCATCTGCACGAGAAGGCTCCCGAGCCGCTGGCGCAGCGCGCCGCGTCCGCCCGCGAGGCGAGCCGCGCGCACGCCGGGCAGGAAGCCCGCGCCCCAATGGCGCGCGAGAGGGCCGTCGGGGCCGAATAGGGACGACCGGGGCGCGAAGGCGCCCCTTTTTCATCTCGACTGGAAGGGAGGCGCGGGATGGCGAGCGACTACGGGGACGAGGCGGGCGGCAAGCTGCTCGATTGGATGCTGAGGATCGGCCAGGAGGCCGGCGCCGAGGCCATGGCGCGCAGCGCGAGGGAGCTCTCCGAGCGCCTCGCGGGAATCCGCGGGACCATCGCCGGCGGGCGCGCCGAGGCCATCGCGGCCGACGGCGCGCCGGCCTACGCGAAGCTCAGCCTCGAGGAGCTCTCTGGGCTTCCCGAGTACGCGACGATCAAGGAGGTCGTCTCCGACAAGCTGCGCGCCGCGTCGGTCGAGCACCACATCATCCCCGGCGAGGGCCGCGACTGGCTGCTCTTCAAGGTGGAGGACGCCCCCGAGGTCGACGAGGCCTTCCGCCAACTGGAGCAAGAGACGGGCAAGGCCGCCGATCGCGCGAGGGAGCGGCTCTCCGAGATAGCCGAGAGGCGCCAGGAGCCCGAGCGGCTGGCGGAGCGCGCGGATCGTGCGCGCGAGGCGTCGAGGGCCCACAGCCAGGACATCGGCCGGGACCGCAGACCTCGCCAGATTGAGGGGCCCGAGAGATGAGGTGGCAGGCGGCGGCCGCGCTGGCCGCGGCCGCGTTCGCCATGGGAGACTTCGCGGCCGCGGCCCTTGCGGCGTCGGGCGCGAACCCGATCCTCGACCCGGAGGCCGCCATGGCGGCGATCCCCGCGGCGCTCCGCGCGGGGCGCGTATTCTCCGCGGAGGCGCTTCCCCTGTGCGCCGGGACCGCCTGCGCGTGCGGCGCGCTCCTCGCCTGGGCCCGCTCACTGGGGACCAAGGGGGCCCGGCGCGACGGCGAGGAGCACGGTAGCTCCAGGTGGGCCACGCGCAAGGACATCGCGCCCTTCGGCGACGCCAAGGACCCCGACAACAACATCATCCTCACCGACAACGCGCGCATCCGCCTCGTGAGCCGCAGGTTCGACCTCTCCACCGACACCAACGACAACGTGCTCGTGGTGGGCGGCCCGGGCACCGGCAAGACGCGCTACTACGTCAAGCCGAACCTCCTGCAGGCCAACGCCAGCTTCTTCGTGACCGACCCGAAGGGCACGCTCATCCGCGAGATGGGCGGCGCGCTGGCGGAGCTCGGCTACGAGATCCGCGCGTTCGACACCATCGACTTCACGCGCTCCATGCGCTTCAACCCCATAGCCTACATACGCGACGAGGCGGGCGTCATCCGCTTCGCCCGCGGCATCGTCGCCAACACCGAGGGCGACGCCGACCACAAGGGCGACCCCTACTGGGAGAAGGCCGAGCGCCTGGTCTACACCGCGCTCACGGCCTACCTCGTCATGCACTGCGAGCCCGCCGACCGAAACCTCGACGGGCTGCTCACGCTGCTCTCGCTCGCCGACGCACGCGACGACCCGGGCTACATGAGCCCGCTCGACATGGTGTTCCGCGAGCTGGAGACCGGCGAGCGCTACGTGAGGCGCGGCGGCGCCTCGGCGGAGGGCGGTTCGCTGCGCGGCTTCGCCGAGGAGGACGGCGCGTGGGAGTGGGTCAAGGTCCGCGAGCCGGCGCCCCCCGACGACTTCGCGCTCGCGAGCTACCGCGAGTTCCGCGTGGCCGCCGGCGACACCATGAAGTCGATGCTCTCAAGCTGCAACGTCCGCCTGAAGCCGCTTTCCATCCGCGCCGTGCGCGACCTCACCTCCAAAGACGAGCTCGACCTCGCCCACATGGGCGACGAGGGCGCCAAAGTCGCGCTCTTCGCGTCTATGAGCGACACCGACTCGACCTTCGACTTCCTGTTCGCCCTGCTCATGGATACGGCCGTGAGCGCGCTTTGCGCCGAGGCGCTCGAGGCGCACGGCGGCTCGCTGCCCACGACGGTGCACTTCGTCTTCGACGAGTTCGCCAACATCGGGCGCATACCCGACTTCGAGCGGACAATCGCCGTCACCCGCAGCAGGAACATCGCCGTCTCGATGATCGCCCAGTCGCTCTCGCAGCTGAAGGAGACCTACGGCGACAACAACGCCGAGACCATCGTGAACGCCTGCGACACGCTGCTCTACCTGGGCGGCAAGGCGAACGAGACCAACGAGGAGATCAGCAAGATGGCCGGCAAGCAGACGGTGGCGAGCGAGACGCAGAGCGACTCGCGGGGCGCCGGCTGGACCCGGACCGTGAACCGCGGCATCTCCGAGCGCGACCTCATACAGCCCGCCGAGGTGGCGCGCATGCCGCGCGAGGACGCGCTCGTGCTCGTGAACGGCTGCATGCCGCTCATGGACCGGAAGTACCGGCTCGAGCGCCACCCGCGCTCGCGCCTGCTCGAGGAGGCCACGCGCCGCGGCCCGTTCGACTTCGCGGAGTACCGCAGGCGGAAGGACGGCGCCTCGTGACGGGGCCGCGGAGGGCGCGGGCCTCCCCCGCCGCGGGGGAGGAGCAGCAAGGAACATCGTCAACCGAATGCAAAGGAGAGCAGCATGCTCGCAAACGTCATCAAGCTCGTGTCGGGCTGCGTGACCTTCCTCGGCGGCTTCCTGGTCGTGTGGGGAGCGGTCTCGCTCGGCCTGGCCATCAGGGAGCAGCAGGGCGGCCCGCAGATCGCGACCGCCATATCCACCATCGCCGGCGGCGCGATCATCATCGCCGCGTCGGTCTACTTCGGGCAGCTGGACACGTCCTGGCTGCCGGCATAGGGGGCGTCGCGGATGGCGCTCCGGATACCGGTGCAGAAGGACATCGGAGAGTACGAGGAGAAGATCGTCGGGAAGATGAGCCTGCGCACGCTCGCATGCGTGTCGCTCGGCTTCGGCAGCGCGGTCGGGGCGGCGGCCTTCGTCCACCTGGGCCTGCACGCAGACGTCGCGGACGCGGCCTTCCCGATCATGCTCTGCAGCATGCCGTTCTGGCTCGCCGGGTTCTGGCGGCCCTTCGGCATGCGCGCCGAGGAGCTGCTGCCGCTTTTGGCGACCCACGAGCTCTCCCCGCAGCTGCTCGCGTACGAGCCCTGCCTCGCCGGGAGCCTCCCCGAGGGCTCGCCGCGCCCGGGCCGCCCGGGGCGGCGCGCGAGGCGCAGGGCCAGGAAGAAAGGAGCCGAGCTCTATGAGCCGAGCAAGAACCAACAAGGAGAATAGGCCGAAGCGCCCGAGCACCCTCGGGCTGCTCCTCGGCGGCACGGGCGGGCGCAAGGACGCCTCGAAGGGCGCGGAGGCCGAGCGGCAGAGGCGCCGCCGGGAGCGCGACCGCTCGCGCGAGATGGCCGCCTACGTCGGCTACGACGCCATGTACAGGGACGGAATCGCCCAGGTGATGCCCGGGGTGTTCAGTCAGACGGTCGAGTTCTCCGACATCAGCTACCAGTCCGCGCGCAAGGAGGCGCGCGAGACGGCCTTCACCGTGATGAGCTCGCTGTTCAACTACTTCCCGGCGGACTCCCACGTGCAGCTCCAGGTAGTGAACGCGCCCATCCCCGCCAACGAGGTCGGCCGCAAGGTCTTCTTCGAGCCCGGGGAGCGCGCCACCGCCGGGCTCGCCGAAGAGTACAACCGGATCCTCAACGACAAGATGCGCGAGGGCGTCTCGAACCTCGTGCGCCACCGCTACCTGACCTACGCCGTGGGCGCCGACGACGTCGACGCCGCGGTGCCCAAGCTCGCGCGCATCCGGGGCGACGTGGAACAGACGCTCGCGCGCATACGCTGCTCGTCGCGCGCCCTCGACGGCGCCGAGAGGCTCGAGCTTTTGCAGGGGCAGCTGCGCCCGGGGTCGCGCTTCGAGTTCTCCTGGGACAAATTGTCCCCGACGTCGGGCGCGCGCACGAAGGACTTCGTCATGCCCTCCACGCTCGACTTCAAGCCCGAGGGCAGGTCCGACTGCTTCCGCAGCGACGGGCGCTACGGCGCGGTGCTCGCCGTGCGCAGCTTCGGGTCGGTCATCGAGGAGACCTACCTCGCCTCCATCATCGACCTGCCGCTGCCGCTCAACGTGACGCTGCACGTGCAGCCCATCGCGCAGAGCGAGGCGCTCGCGCTCGTGAAGCGCCAGATCGACTGGATGGACAAGGAGATCATCGACGAGCAGATGAGCGCCGTGAAGAAGGGCTACGACTACCAGATCCTGCCGCCCGAGCTGCGCTTCTCGAAGGAGGAGGCCGAGGAGCTGCTCGACTTCCTGCGTAACAAGTCCGAGCGCCTGTTCGTCTACACGGGCCTCGTCTACACCTGGGCCGACAGCCTCGAGGAGCTCGACCGCCGCGTCCAGCAGGTGACGAGCGTCGCGCAGGGCTGCACGATCGGCCTCGAGCCGCTCCACTTCCGGCAGCGCCAGGCTCTCAACTCGGTGCTCCCGCTCGGGGACAACCACGTCACCGTGAGCCGCTACCTCACCACGGGGCAGGTGGCCATGCAGATGCCCTTCGCCAGCCAGAGCCTCGACGAGGCGGGCGGAGGCTACTACGGGCAGTCCAAGGAGAGCGGGAACCTGGTGCTGTGCGACCGCAAGCGCCTGGCGAGCCCCATGGGCTTCGTGTGCGGCAAGCCCGGCTCGGGAAAGAGCTTCTCGGTCAAGCGCGAGATAACCAACACCGTGCTCGCGCATCCCGAGGACGAGGTCGTGATCTTCGACCCGGCCGGCGAGTACGGCAACCTCGTCGGCGCGCTCGGCGGCGCGAACGTCGAGCTCGCCCCGGGATGCTCGGCGGTGCTCAACCCCCTCGATACCGCCGACGTCGCGGACCGCGCCGACGCCGCCAAGCTCGCGTACAAGACCGACGCGGTGCTCGCGCTCTCGAGCGCGCTCATGGCCGAGGGCCGCGAGGGCCTGCCGGAGCGCGACCGCTCGATCATCGCGCGCTGCGTCGGCGAGGCGTACCGGGAGTGCGCGAAGGACGGCCGCCTGCCCACGCTCGGCGACTTCCACGCGGCGCTGCTCGCACAGCCCGAGCCCGAGGCCGCCGACATCGCGCTGCGCTACGAGCGCTACGTGAAGGGCGCCTTCTCCTTCTTCAACGGACAGAGCAACGTGGCGCTCGACAACCGCATCACCAACATCGACATGCACGGCCTCGGCCAGAACATGCGCGTGTTCGGCATGATCACGGCGCTCGAGATGGTGCGCAACCGCGTGATGGTCACGCCGCCGCGCCCCAACTACACGTGGCTCTACATCGACGAGGTGCAGAGCCTCTTCGCGCACCCGACGGTGGTCGAGTACTTCGCCCGCCTGTGGCGCGAGGGGCGCAAGTTCGGCCTCATCTGCACCGGCATCAGCCAGAACACGAGCCACATGCTGGCCAACGCCGAGGCCCGCGACATGGTGCTCAATTCCGAGTTCTTCCTGCTGCACAAGCAGTCCACCGCCGACCTCGACGCGTGGGCGGAGATGCTCCAGCTATCCGCAACGGAGCGCGGCTACATCGGCGACGCCGTCAAGCCCGGCGAGGGCCTGCTCATCAGCGCCGGGATCCGCGTGCCCATCACCGACGACTTCCCGAAAGGCTCGCTCTACGACCTGTGGAACACCAAGCCCGCAGAGGTCGCCGAGCGCGAGATGCGCCGGGCGGCGCGAGAGGCGGAGGAATAGGAATGGCCGGCCCGAGCGAGGGCGGCGGGATGCTCGAGGTGGTCGGGGCGCGGCGTCGCGACGTGCTCACCGCGGGCGACGTCGCGGAGACCGAGCGCGACGCCCTGGGAAACGTCTCGGAGGGCGCCGGCCCGCTCGACGAGGCGGGAGGCCCCGCCGCAACGGCGAAGGGGCGCCCTTCCAGGCCCGACGCGCCGGAAGGCGGGCTCGGGGACAAATTGTCCCAACCAGCCGGCGACCGGCGCGCGGCGGCCGCGATGCGCTCGCGCGTCGATGCGGCGAAGCTGGCGATCGCCCGGGAGGCCGTCTCCCAGCTCGACGACTCGGAGGAGCTCGAGGGCGCCTCGGGCATGTACGACGCGGGGCGTGCGGCCGAGAAGGCCGCGGGAAGGCTGAGGCAGAGGAAGGCGAAGAAAGCAGCCCAAGGCAGCCGCAAGGCGGCGACCGCCCTCGGCGCCCCAAAGGGAGGCGCGCGCGGCCCCGAGGCAGCCGGCGCGTCCGCCCCGGCCAAGCACCAGACGGCCCAGGCGGCCGCGCAGGCGTCGGGCGAGGCGG
>ERZ827186.2581-NODE-2581-length-11920-cov-23.229246_pt1 | contig 11920 bp, 8 predicted proteins | sample MGYA00519918_ERZ827186 | MGnify/ENA primary metagenome ERZ827186 (study PRJEB31778, sample SAMEA3449275) | human gut metagenome | biome: human gut; feature: human-associated habitat; material: faeces | place: United Kingdom | collected 2010/2012 ... | reverse complement strand
TTTCGCCTACATGCGCTACGACATGATCTCCGCGGACATCCGCAAGGTCACGGACAAGTGGGAGAACGACATGCTCCGCAACGTGCAGGCGCTCAACGCCCGAGTCGGAAAAATGTCGCCCGAGGCACGCCGCAGCCACCTCACGCAGCTGAGCGTGGAGACGGCGCAGCAGCTGTTCGACCGCTGGCAGCGGCTCAACAACTATCTGCTGGTGAAATACATGGACGGCAACGTCAAGAGCGAGCACGGCGACGTGCTGACGTTCCTCGACGGCGACGGCTCTGCGGCGCATTTCGTCGACAACGGCAACGGGAAACAGATTCCCGGCAAGATCCAGTTCCCGGGCTACAACGAGAAATGGAAGCGCGCCGTGGCCAAAGACAATGGTGAAATACTAAAAGTAGTGAAATGATGCGGTACGACATCATCATCGTGGGCAGCGGCCCCGGAGGCTATGTGGCGGCGATCCGCGCCGCGCAGTTAGGGAAAAAGACGGCGCTCGTGGAGCGCGCCGAACCGGGAGGCGTCTGCCTCAACTGGGGCTGCATCCCGACCAAGGCGCTGCTCAAGAGCGCGCAGGTCTATGGATACTGCAAAAACGCGGAGCATTACGGACTGGAACTTGCAGGGGAGGTGCGCCCCAACCTCGAAGCCATCGTGGCGCGTTCGCGCAGCGTGGCAGAAACCATGTCGAAGGGCGTGCGGTTCCTGCTGAACAAGAACAAGATCGACCTGATCCCCGGATTCGGGCGGCTCACGGCCCCGGGGCGCATAGACGTCGACGGGGCGGAGTACGAGGCCGACCACATCGTCCTCGCCACGGGAGCCAAGCCGCGCGAAATGCCGTTTATGCCTGTCGACGGGGAACATGTGATTTCGTCGCGGCAGGCGCTGACGCTCACGCGCCTGCCCGAATCAATGATCGTCGTGGGATCGGGAGCCATCGGCAGCGAATTCGCCTGGTTCTATGCCTCGCTGGGCGTGCGGGTCACCATCGTCGAATACATGCCCCGCATGATGCCGCTCGAGGACGAGGAGGTGTCGAAGGCGATGGAGCGCGCATTCCGCAAACTGCGGGCGGCGGTGATGACCTCGACGACCGTGAAATCGGTCAGGGTCAACGCCGAAGGGCGCTGCGAGGTCGAGACCGAGGGCAAAAAGGGCCCCGAAACCCTGACGGCGGACATCGTGCTCTCGGCCGTGGGGATCAAGTCCAACATCGAGGGGATCGGCCTCGAAGAGCTGGGCATCGCCGTGGAGCGCGACAAAGTGCTCGTCGACCGGTTCTACCGCACCAATGTTCCGGGCGTATACGCCATCGGCGACATCGTGGGCGGCCCGGCGCTGGCGCACGTGGCCTCGGCCGAGGGTATCTGCTGCGTAGAGGCCATCTGCGGGCTGGATCCCGCACCGGTGGATTATTCGGCCATCCCGTCGTGCGTATTCACCTCGCCCGAGGTGGCTTCGGTCGGCATGACCGAGCAGCAGGCGCAGGAGCGGGGTGTCGCCTATAAGGTAGGGCGTTTCCCGTTCACGGCTTCGGGCAAGGCGACCGCCGCGGGCGACCGCGACGGCTTCGTGAAACTCCTCTTCGGCGAGGACGACACCCTGCTGGGGGCGCACATGGTCGGACAGAACGTCACCGAGATGATCGCCGAGCCGACGCTGGCTCGGATGCTGGGTGCCACGGCACACCGGATCGCCCGCACGATACATGCACACCCCACGATGAATGAAGGGGTCATGGAGGCCGCCGAAGCGGCATTGGGGGAGGCGATACACCTCTAACCCGCCTGGCAGACTAAACGCCCCTCTGGTAACGAGGGGCGTTTTGTTATAACGGTATTTCCACAGGGCGACACACCGATCCGGCTGCAGGTTCACAAACGCCGTACGACGTCAGAAACCCGTTCCGGGAACCGCAGGTCAGGCATCCCGGAGCGTCACCACGAACCGTGCACCCCCGGTATAGGAGGTGTCGAGGGCGATCGTACCGCCCAATTTCTCCACGATCAGCCGGCAGAGGCTCAAGCCCAATCCCAGCCCCTGCGCAAAGGGATCGCCCTTGTAGAAGCGATCGAAAATCTTTTCCGCCAGCCCGGGTTCCACGCCGCAGCCCGTGTCGGTGACCGACAAGGTCAGCGTATCGGATCCCGTCAGGCCGCATTTGACCGTCACGGATCCCTGTTCGGTGAATTTGACGGCATTCTTCAGCAACTCGCGTACGAGCAGCGACACATAACTCCGGTGCAACGGGAATACGATCTCCGGGGCCGCGAGCTTCAGCCGGTATTCCACGCCCTCCTTTACGGGCAGGTGTTCCATTTCGGCACGGATGATCTTGCTGATGTCGAGCAGCTTCCGGGGCAGTTCGGCACTCGTATTATCCAGCTGCGACACTTCGAGCATATCGTTGATGAGCGAAGTGAAGAGCTGCGTATTGTCGCGGATGATCTGTACGAACTCCCGGCGCTCTTCCTCCGTGAGGTCCTCCCCGGCAATCAGCTCGGCAAAGCCGCTTATGGCATTGAGCGGCGTGCGTATTTCGTGGCTCATCGAACCCATGAAATCCCGCTTGAGCCGCTCGCTCTCCTGCGCGCGCTGCGATTCGACCGACAGGTTGTGCTGCAGGTGCTTGATGCGCAGCAGGTTCCGCCACAGGTAGACAACGGCGATGACGGCCAGCAGCAGGATCGTCAGGGCGAAGTAGAGCGAGTTCTGCCGTTTCTGCGCCAGTAGCAACGCTTTATCACGCTCGGCCTTGTCCAGTCCGTACTGCACTTCCAGTTCGCCCACCTTCTCGGCATACCTGTGCGACGAGAGCGAGTCGCGCAGGCCGACCACTTCGTTATAAACCCCGCACGCCTCCTTGTAGCGTCCCATGCGTTCGAGGATCTTGGCCTTGTTAGCGGATATCGCCACCAACTGCGACGTGACACCGCCCGGACGCAACTGCACCGTCAGCGAATCGAGGTAAGCCAGCGCCCTGGGGTAATCGCCCCGGCGGTTGTAATACTCTGCGCTGATCGTATAGAATCCCTGCCTGTTGGTCAGCAGGTTGCCCGCATCCGCCGCCGCGGAGTCCGCGAAACGGCGGTAACGCTCGTAATACGCCTGCAAGTTGCGCTCGTCGAGCAGCGGCGAGGTGCACATCGAATAGTAACAGACCAAGTAGGACATCTCCTTGGAAATATAGGGTCTGCGCCGTACGATCTCCGGATCGCGGTAATACTCGTCGAGCATCGCAAGGTAACCGTCGGCCGCATGTACCAGCCCGCTTTGGTCTTCCAAACTGCTGTAAGCCGCGATCAGGCAGGTGATCAGGTTGGCATGGAAATTCCGGCGTGCCGTGGGACACATCCGCCCCAGCAGGGCGAGTTCGTCGTTCCAGAAAGGCAGGCCGCGCTCCATCTGCAGGTTTCCTTCGGCCGAGACCAGCCTGAAGGCGGCTATGCCTTTCAGGAAGAGCCGCGACGCCTCTTCGTATACATCGCCCGGGGGCAATGTCCGTACCGAGTCGATGTATTCACGGCACAGCCGCGCGGACTCCTCCGCCCCGGCAACCTGTATCCTGCGTGCCAGCTCCACCATGCGGTAATAAGCCCCGAGCCCCTCCATGCCGCTGCCCTGCATCAGCGGCTCCGCCTGCGCCAGCACCCGGGCGAGCGAATCCCCGGCACCGGGCGAAGAGATGTAATACGAAGCGAGCGACCCCAGCGACGCCCCGACGGCAAATCCGTCCCCGACGGCGGCGGCCTCGTCGAACAGTTTGCGGCTGTAATACAATTCGTCTTCCGACGAGTCGTTCAGGTCTTTCAGGTTCAGCAGGATATCGACCCGTTTGCGGGCATCCGGCTCCGATTGGCAAGCAGATTTCAGCGAATCTACGAGATGCGCCGGAGGTGTCGCGGAAGAAGCGGCCATCCATCCGACAGCCAACAGCGTCCACAGGGATTTTTTCATACAAGTTGGAATTGGCTTCCAAATATAGCTATTTAATTCCCAATATCAAAAAAACGAGGGAGGTTTCCTGGCGGAACCTCCCTCATTTCGAATCCTTTCAGTTTTTTACCTGAACCACTCCTGCAAGTGGTCTTTGGCGTAGAAGTAATACACCGCAAAACCCAGCCAGCTGGTGAGCAGCACCACGATCGAAGCGATCACCTTGCCCGCGGTCGAAATGTTTTTCTTGAAGATGTCCATCACGCACCATATTGCGCAGAAGACACCGATAAGCCAAATAATAGTCCCAATCATAGTCGATAATATTTATTTATTAAAATCAGTAAAATACCTTACGTTCAAACACGTCCGCCGGATAGACCACATCGCTCAGGAAAAGCCCCTGCGCAGGGGCGCCGCCACTCGAGCGCGACAGGTCGCGGCTTTCAACGATCTCGCGGAACTGCTGCGGGGTATAGCGCCCGCGCCCCACGTCGACCAGCGTCCCGACCAGCGACCGCACCATGTTGCGCAGGAAACGGTCGGCACGGATCGTAAAGCAGAGCACGCCCTGCCCGTCGGCCGTCCATGACGCGTGCATGACGCGGCAGATGTTGGTCTTGTTGTTCGAATTGAGCTTGGCGAACGACGTAAAATCGTCGTAGCACAGCAGCCAGGCCGCCGCCTCGTTCATCCGCCCGACATCCAGCGGCACGTAATACTGCCACGTCGTGCCCCGCGTAAAGGGGTTCTTGCGCGGCTCGATGTAGTAGCGGTATTCGCGCTCGCGCGCTGCGAAACGGGCGTGCGCACCGTCGTCCACGGGCGTCATGCTTCCCACGGCAATGTCCCCCGGCAGCAGGAAATTCAGTTTGTAGACCGTCTGCGCCGGATCGGGCACGGGCGCCGCACAATCGAAATGCGCCACATAATAGGAGGCGTTGACACCCGTATCGGTACGCCCCGCCCCTGTCACCTCGATTTTCTCGCGCAACAGGGTAGCGAGCGCCCGCTCGAGCGTCTGCTGCACCGACGGCATGTCGGGCTGCCGCTGCCAGCCGCAATAGGCGGCCCCGTTGTACCTGAGTTCCAGAAAATAGCGCATCGCGATCGGAGTGGTTTGCGCAAAAATACAAAAAAATCGGTTAGCGCCGCGGTTTTATGTCCAGTTTTACGGGATGGATCATATTCTCGGGGCGGAGCACCTCGTCCAGTTCGTCGCGGTTCAGGATGCCGTGTTCGAGCACCAGCTCGTAGACGCCGCGCCCGGTTTCCAGCGCCTCCTTGGCGATCTTCGTGGAGTTCTTGTAGCCGATGATCGGGTTGAGCGCCGTCACCACGCCGATGCTGTTACGGACATATTGCAGGCACTTCTCCTCGTTGGCCGTAATGCCGTCAACGCAGCGGATGCGCAGCGTGTCGAAGCCGTTGATCAGCAGTTCGGCCGACTCGAAACAGCACTGCGCCATCACCGGCTCCATGGCGTTGAGCTCCATCTGCGCCGCCTCGTCGGCCATCGTCACGCACAACTCGTTGCCGATGACCTTGAAGGCGATCTGGTTCATCACCTCGGGAATCACGGGGTTGACCTTGCCGGGCATGATCGACGAACCGGGCTGGCGTGCCGGGAGGTTGAACTCGCCCAGCCCGCAGCGGGGCCCCGACGACAGCAGCCGCAGGTCGTTGCAGATCTTGTTCATCTTCGACGCGATGCGCTTCATCGCCGAGGAGTAGCCGACCATGCAGACCGTGTCGGACGTCGCCCCGACGAGGTCTTCGGCCAGCGTCACGTCCCAGCCGGTGATCTCCCGGATGGCCGCCGTACAGCGCTCGGCATAGCCCGGCTCGGCGCAGATGCCCGTGCCGATGGCCGTGGCGCCCATGTTGATCGACAGGAACTCCTGTGCCGCGTGGTCGAGGTTGTCGACCTCGCCCCGCAGGACGCTCGCAAAACCGTGGAACGTCTGCCCGAGGGTCATGGGTACGGCGTCCTGCAACTGCGTGCGCCCCATCTTGAGCACGCGGGCGAACTCGTCGCCCTTGCGGGCAAAGGCTGCGATCAGCGCTTCGAGGTGCCGGCGCAGTTCGAGGTGCGTGGCGTAGAGCCCGAGGTGGATGGCCGAAGGGTAGGCGTCGTTGGTCGACTGCGAACAGTTGACGTGGTCGTTGGGCGAGCAGTACTGATATTCGCCGCGCGCGTGCCCCATGATCTCCAGCGCACGGTTGGCGATGACCTCGTTGGCGTTCATGTTGGTCGTGGTGCCCGCGCCGCCCTGAATCATATCCACGGGGAAAAACTCGTGGAACCTGCCCGCCATGATTTCGCGGCAGGCCTGCGATATGGCTCCGAAAAGTTCGTCGGAGAGAAGCCCCATCGCGTGGTTGGCGATGGCGGCACCCAGTTTGACGATGGCCAGCCCCTCGATGAAACGCGGGTATTCGCACAGGCGAAATTTGCTGATGGCGAAATTCTCCAGTCCGCGCATGGTCTGCACGCCGTACAATACGTTGTCCGGCACTTCTACGCAACCGAGCAGGTCGCATTCGGTGCGTGTTTTCTTTGATTCGTTTTTCATATCCCTTACAATATAAAAATATTTCGACTTGTTTCTATTTCACATTAAAAGCTGAAAGCAGCAGAAAGTTAACAATTATTTCTCAAATAAAGAAGTATTTCGCATTTTCGTGCCAAAATCGACGGGAAGGACGGAGGAGAAGCAGGGCGGAGGTATGCCGTGCGGGCGCCGATTCCCCCGAAAAATAAACCGCACGGCCACAACCGCCAAATAAATTTGGCAGTCGGCGCAGCTTGTATTATCTTTGCGAACAATAAATTCCCGCTTAGGCAGGCGGCCCCGGCAGCGTGCAGGCAAAGTCTGCACCTGCGCCCGGCTCCGCAGCCCCCGTACGGGATTTGCACGACTTTATAATCCGGAAAAATATGAAAGCAGCTATCATAGGTTACGGCAAGATGGGGCGCGAGATCGAGAAGATACTCCTCGAACGCGGCCACAGCGTAGCGCTCGTGATCGACACGGACAACGCGTCCGACCTGAACGCCGCCAACCTCGCACAGGCGGACGTGGCGCTGGAATTCACCATGCCCACGACCGCCTACGGCAATATCCGCACCTGCATCGAGAACGCCACCCCCGTGGTGAGCGGCACGACGGGCTGGACGGATCGTCTGCCGGAGCTCCAGGAACTGTGCCGCGAGAAGGGCGGGGCGCTGTTCTACGCCTCGAACTACTGCCTGGGGGTAAACCTGATGTTCCGCCTCAACCGCCAACTGGCGGAGATGATCGGCCGCGTGGGCGGCTACGGCGTACGCATCGGGGAGGTACACCACACCCAGAAGAAGGATGCGCCGAGCGGTACGGCCATCACGCTGGCCGAGGGCGTCATCGCCGGCCTGCCCGCCAAGACGGAGTGGGTGAACTACGCCCCGGGGATCGAACACGCCGCGAACCGCATCGGAAGCCCCGCGGAAGCGACGCCGGAACAAGTCGTGATCGGCTCCGTACGCGAGGGCATGGTACCGGGCATACACACCGTGACCTACGAGTCGGAGGACGATATTCTCGAGCTGAAACATACGATTAAGAACCGCCGCACGTTAGCAATGGGGGCCGTAATAGCCGCCGAGTTCCTTTGCGGCAAACAGGGCGTCTACTCGATGGACGACCTGCTGAAATAAGATAAGATTAGGACATGGGAAAGATCAAGGCATTCTTCCGTAACAAATGGGTCGGCTTCACGCTCGCCTCGCTGCTCTACACGCTGTGGTTCGTCGTATGGACGGGCAACCTATGGATGCTGCTGGGGCTGGTGGTGATCTTCGACCTCTACATTTCGAAGTTCTTCTACCGCTACGTGTGGTGCCACAACGTGCGCCTCTGCCAGCGGAGCAAGACCTACAAGACCGTCTACGAATGGATCAACGCCATCATCTTCGCCACGGTGGTGGCGTCGCTGGTGCACATCTTCATCTTCCAGATGTACGTCATCCCCACCTCGTCGATGGAAAAGTCGCTGCTGATCGGCGACTACCTCTACGTGAGCAAGGTGACCTACGGTCCGCAGATGCCCAACACGCCGCTGTCGTTCCCGTTCGTACACCACACGATGCCCTTTTCGCAGACGAAAAAATCGTTTTCCGAGGCGGTCAAGTGGCCCTACCACCGGCTCAAGGGATTGCGCAGGATCAAACGCAACGACGTGGTGGTCTTCAATTTCCCGGCGGGCGACACCGTACTGCTCGAAAACCAGGCCGTGACCTACTACGACGTGCTGCGCGGCTACGAAGAGTCGTTCGGCAAGGAGGAGGGACGCAAGCGCCTCGCGGAGAAGTACACCATCGTCAGCCGCCCGGTGGACAAGCGCGAGAACTACATCAAGCGCTGCGTCGCCATCGCGGGCGATTCGCTCGAAGTGCGCGACGGGCAGGTGTGGGTCAACGGATCGCCGCAGGAGCCGTTCCCCGGCATCCAGTACCAGTATGTCGTACAGGTCACTTCGCCCCTGACGCAATATGCCCTCGACAACCTCGGCATCACCGAATACACGGGCAACGGCTCGATGTACTACATGTTCCTCACGGACGAGGCGGCCGAAAAGGTCAGGGCGCTCGGCAACGTGCTCTCCGTGCGCCGTTATATCTACACGCCCAACACGGACGTGTTCCCGCAGTGGGCGGAACCGCGCTGGAGCCAGGACAACTACGGGCCGATCTGGATTCCGCAGAAGGGCGCCACGGTGCAGCTCACGGCCGAAAACCTGCCCCTGTACCGCCGCATCATCGAAACCTACGAAGGGCATGAGCTCGAAGAACGCGACGGGCGCATCTACATCGACGGCGCCGAGGCCGGCAGTTACACGTTCGGCATGGATTACTACTGGATGATGGGCGACAACCGCCACAACTCGGCCGACTCGCGCTTCTGGGGCTTCGTGCCCGAAGACCACATCGTCGGCAAGGCTTCGTTCGTATGGCTGTCGCTCGACGCGAACAAGTCGTTCCCGTCGAATATCCGCTGGGAGCGCCTCTTCAAGAAAGTACGCTAAAGGGTGGAAGCAGGGGACAGCTATCTGACGATCGCGGCGCCCGCCGAGGCGGCATCGAGGGAGCGGAGCAGCAAATTCCTCGCCTATGCCTATCCCGTGCAGGACGAGGGACAGATACGCGAAATACTCGACGCCCTGCGCAAGAGATACTACGACGCCACACACCATTGCTATGCGTGGAGGCTCGGGCCCGGGGGTGAGCATTTCCGCGCCAATGACGACGGGGAGCCTTCGGGGACGGCCGGGCGGCCGATCCTCGGACAGTTGCTCGCGAACTCGCTGACGGACTGCCTGGTGGTGGTCGTCCGCTATTTCGGCGGCACGAAACTGGGCGTCCCGGGGCTGATCGCAGCCTACCGGGAGTCGGCGGCCGCGGCGATCGGGGCCGCCCGGATCGTGGAGCGCACCGTCGACCGCACCGTCCGCGTGGATTTCCCCTACATCGTCCTGAACAACATCATGCGCGTCGTGAAGGAGCAGCAGCCGAAAATCGTATCGCAGGAGTTCGACAACCTGTGCACGATGGTCTTCGCCATCCGCGAAGGCCGTGCGGCGGAACTGATTGAAAAACTGAAAAAAGCCGGGGGCTCCGTCCCCGAAGAGCAATAAATGGCACACGAAAAATCCATCTATATCAAAGGTGCGCGGGTGCACAACCTCAAGAATATCGAGGTGGAGATCCCGCACGAAAAGCTGGTCGTCGTCACGGGCCTGTCGGGCTCGGGAAAATCGACGCTGGCCTTCGACACGATCTTCGCCGAAGGACAGCGCCGCTATGTCGAGAGCCTCTCGGCCTATGCGCGCCAGTTCCTCGGGAAGATCAGCAAGCCCGACGTGGACATCATCACGGGCATCGCGCCGGCCATCGCCATCGAACAGAAAGTCAACACGCGCAATCCCCGTTCGACAGTGGGTACCACGACCGAAATATACGACTACCTGAAGCTGCTCTACGCCCGCATCGGGCACACTTTTTCGCCCGTGTCGGGGCAGGAGGTGCGCTGTTACAGCGTGGACGACGTGGCGGCCTACATCCAGCAGCAGGGCGAGGGCGGGCGCGTCGTGATCGCGGCGCCGCTCACGCTGGGCAGGGGGCAGGGGATCATCGAGAAACTCACGCTGCTGCTCTCCGACGGCCTGATGCGCGTCTGGACGAAGGGCGAAACGCGGCTCATCGAGGATATCCTGCCCCAGGTCGACGAAAAGACCCGGGCGGAGGAGATCCTCGTGGTCATAGACCGGGCACGCATCGCCGCAGACGACGATACGCAGACCCGCATGCGGGACTCCGTAGCCCGGGCGTTCTCCTACGGCGAGGGGATCTGCACGGTCATCACCGACAAGGGCGCCACGGAGTTCTCGTCGCGCTTCGAGGCCGACGGCATCCAGTTCGAGCACCCCTCGGAACACCTTTTCAGCTTCAACAACCCGCTGGGGGCATGTCCCCGGTGCGAGGGGTACGGCAAGGTGATCGGCATCGACGAAGACCTGGTGATCCCCGACAAGAGCAAGACCATCTACGAGGACGCCGTGGCCTGCTGGCGCGGCGAGACGATGCGCAAGTGGAAGGAGCAGCTGGTGGAGAACGCCTACAAGTTCGATTTCCCGATCCATACGCCGTTCCATGAACTGACGCAGGAGCAGAAACGCCTGTTGTGGCGCGGCAACGAATATTTCCACGGGCTGGACGACTTTTTCGCCTACATCGACTCGGAACGCCGCAAGATTCAGTTCCGCGTAATGAAAGCCCGCTATACGGGCAAGACCACCTGCCCCGAATGCGGCGGCAGCCGCCTGCGCAGGGAGGCGCTCTACGTGAAGGTGGGCGGCAAGACCGTCGCCGACCTGGTGGTGATGCCGGTCGACGAACTGATCGCGTTCTTCGCCGGGCTGGAACTGGACGGGCACGACACGAAGACCGCGGCGCGAATCCTCGTGGAAATCCGCAACCGCCTGCAATACCTGGCCGACGTGGGGCTGGGCTACCTGACGCTCGACCGCCTTTCGTCGACCCTATCGGGCGGCGAAAGCCAGCGCATCAACCTCTCGACGTCGCTGGGCAGCAACCTCACGGGGTCGCTCTACATCCTCGACGAGCCTTCGATCGGCCTGCACCCGCGCGACACGAACCGCCTGATCAAGGTCTTGCAGCAACTGCGCGACCTGGGCAACACGGTGATCGTCGTGGAGCACGAGGAGGAGGTGATCCGCGCCGCCGACTACATCGTCGACATCGGCCCCAAGGCGGGCTACAACGGCGGCGAGGTGGTCTTCAGCGGCACGCTGCCCCAACTGCTCAAAAGCAGGAAGAGCCTCACGGCTGACTACCTGACCGGGCGCCGCGCGATAGCGCCCCCCGCCACCGAACGCGGCTGGAGCAACTCGATCCTCATCCAGGGGGCGCGTGAGAACAACCTGCGCAACATCGACGTGCGGATTCCGCTGGGCGTCATGACCTGCATCACGGGCGTGAGCGGCAGCGGCAAGTCGTCGCTGGCCAAGGGCATCCTTTACCCGGCGCTGCGGCGCCTGCTCTTCGACACGGGCGTCAAGCCTGGCGACTTCGACGGCATCGGCGGCGACGTGCAGCTGCTCAGGTCGGTCGAGATGATCGACCAGAACCCGATCGGCAAGTCATCGCGGTCGAACCCCGTGACCTATATCAAGGCCTATGACGAGATCCGCAAGCTGTTCGCCGACCAGCCCTACGCCCAGCATACGGGACTGGGGGCGTCGTCCTTCTCGTTCAACATCGCGGGAGGCCGCTGCGAAGAGTGCCAGGGCGAGGGGGTCATCAAGGTCTCGATGCAGTTCATGGCCGACGTCGAACTGGTATGCGAGGCCTGCGGCGGCAAGCGTTTCCGCGACGAGATACTCGAAGTGAAATACCGCGGCAAGTCGATCTACGACGTGC
>ERZ827186.2579-NODE-2579-length-11925-cov-4.555602_pt1 | contig 11925 bp, 10 predicted proteins | sample MGYA00519918_ERZ827186 | MGnify/ENA primary metagenome ERZ827186 (study PRJEB31778, sample SAMEA3449275) | human gut metagenome | biome: human gut; feature: human-associated habitat; material: faeces | place: United Kingdom | collected 2010/2012 ... | reverse complement strand
AATCAAAAAGTGAAGAATGAAAGAACATCAACTAACAGGTAAATCCGGTGTATTTTGGAACTATGCACAGGAAAAAGGACGAAAGGTTTCCTTACTCCTTTATGGGGAAATTGGCAAAGCGGAACAGATTGATCCGGCAAACATCGTATCTCAACTCATGGACTTATCCGATAAGTTTGATGAAATAGACATTCATATAAACTCGAATGGTGGTGATGTTTTTTCCGGTATCGCCATTTATAACGCTTTACGTCTTTCTGAGACAAGCATAAAAATCTATATAGATGGAATTGCCGCAAGCATAGCAGGTGTTATAGCCCTATGTGGCAAGCCTTTATATATGAGCCAGTATTCAAAACTTATGATACATAGTGTCAGCGGTGGTATTTATGGAAATAAAATCGACCTTCAGGATGCAATTAGTACTATTGAAAGTCTGGAAGATATTATTATTGAAATGATATCAGGACGTTGCAAGAAAAACAAAGCGGAACTTAAAAACCTTTATTTTGATGGTAAAGATCATTGGATATCAGCTAGTGAAGCGCTGGATATGGGATTAATCGACGGCATTTTAGATTTGGATGATATTATCCCAGCCAAAGAAAATAACAATGATAATATTTATAATTATTTCAATAATAAGCTATTAGACTACAAAAAGGAGGAACAAGACATGGAACTTTTGAATCAAATCAAAAAGATTCCTTCATTTGCTGAAATGCAAACAGAGGAACAGATTTTAAACCACATTAGAGAACTAGAAGACAGGCATCCCCAGTACCAGAACGCCCAAACACTTGTAACTAGCGCGGTCAGGGAAGGTATCATTTTACGTGATGAAGCAAATGAGTTGCTGAACTTATCTAATGGAGATGTAGGCCGCTTGCGAGTGCACATAGAAAAGAAAAAGCAGAAAAATCAAGCTACATTCGATATCGAATATGCCAATTTGACAAAGTTCAAAAGCGAATACGAAGTACTTAGAAACTTACCGGATTCATTTATTAATAATGAGTTGAAACAGCTTGCTTCCAAAGACTTTAGCACGTTTAAGAAGATGGTTGGTTCAACACGGAAAAAACTGGTGTCAGAGTTTATATATGAGTCTCCTTCCAATAATAATAGGGCAGGATGGACACTTGACGATTATCGTAAAAAAGCCCCTAAAGAGCTTAGAAACAATCCCCAGTTATATAAAGATTTACTGGAGAGAGAACAACAAAAATAAGTATTAATCATTTAATTTCAAGAAGATTATGGAAGTAAATCCGACATTAGCAAAAGAAGTATGGATAGCTCAACTCACCCGAAATTTTTATCCAGACAGCTCTTTTCTTAATTATGTAAAAGACTTTTCCGGATTAGTGGATAACAATGCTATTAACATGGCAGATGTAGGTTTAGACCCGGAAGTGTTGATAAACAACACTACCTATCCTATCAAAGTTGTCCAAAGAGTTGATAAGCCGATACGGATAGAGCTTGATTTGTTCGAGACGGAAAATACTTTGGTCAGAAGACCGGAAGTCTTAGAATACAGCTATGACCAACTAGAATCGGTATTAATGGGACATCGTAATAGGTTACGTGCACGCACTGCGGAAAAAGCCGCTCACGCTATTTCCCCATTAGAAGATACTGAATTTACCCCTGTTATCTCTACAGATGGAGATACCACAGGAAAGCGAAGAAGAATGACAGTCGAAAATATCCTGTTGTTAAAGGAGCGCTTTGATGATGCGAATATCCCATTAGAAGACCGCTTTTTAGTCTTAAATCCTAAACATCTGTCTGACTTAATACTATTTGATGTAAAGGCTTTCAAGGATATTACAGATATTATAGACGGCAAGCCTAAGCGCTTTGCAGGTTTTAATATCCTGCAGACATCCATTACTCCTAAATATAACTCTAACACCTTGGAGAAGGTGGCATTTGGTGTGAAAGAGGCAGTCACCGACACTTTCTGTTCATTTGCATTCCAGAAAGAAGAAGTAATGAAGGCAGATGGTGAGGTATTTATGTACGCAAAGGAGAATGATCCGGAAGAACGTGGGACAATTGTAGGTTTTGACAAACGTTTTATAGCACTCCCGATTAGAAACAAGGCATTAGGAGCAATTGTTAGCACGAAAGTTTCTTAATTTTTCCAATTGGATTATTGTTGTGAGGCGGCTTTTCTGTGAAGAAAGGTCGCCTCTTATAGTTCATTAGCAGAGATTATTCTGTATTTTTGTGGTATGCCTAGAGGAAGAGATAAACAATTAATAGCATTGCGTGATGAAGCGATATTACGTCGCTATCATCATCTGACAGAGATAGAACGTTTGCGCTTTGATGATGCGTTAAGCCTTCTGTCACAAAAGGAGTTTTTTATATCAGAAGCCCGTATAATGGCTATTATACGAGATAACTGCCATAAGTTGAAAGATATAAAAGTACAGCCAGTACCAAAGGTGAGAAAACCCAAACTATCAGCAAAGGACTTATCTATATTGTCTAAAAAATAGAATAAAAATAGCGGCAATTTTAATCTAAGTTATTAATAAAGCTAATGTTTTTGTTTTTATTTTTGGCGTTTGTCCTTTACAATATTATCAAATTTTACCTATACAGACATTTTTTTCGTTCTGCGGGCACAAGCTCCCCACCAGTAAAGCATTCTCGAAGGCACATCATTTTCAAGCAAATAGACATTTAACATTCTGTTGAAAACTTCTCTGAAAGTTTTTTATGGAAAGTTGTGGGGAATTGTGGGGAATTTCATACTTTTACGGTCGCTTATTATAATAAGGTAATGATACGTTTTTTAGGAAATATTGAAGCCAGGGCGGACGCCAAAGGAAGGGTGTTCATACCCGCTACCTTCAGGAAGCAACTACAAGCAGCTTCCGAAGAGAGGCTTATTATGCGTAAAGACGTATTTCAGGACTGTTTGACCCTGTACCCCGAGAGCGTGTGGAACGAGGAGTTGAACGAGCTTCGCAGCAGGCTGAACAAATGGAACAGCAAACACCAACTCATTTTCAGACAGTTTGTGAGCGACGTTGAAGTGGTGACACCTGACAGCAACGGACGTATATTAATCCCCAAACGATATTTGCAGATTTGCAGCATTCATGGAGATATACGTTTTATCGGCATCGACAACAAGATAGAGATCTGGGCGAAAGAGCGGGCAGAACAGCCTTTCATGTCGCCTGAAGAGTTCGGTGCAGCATTAGAAGAAATTATGAACGATGATAATAGACAAGATGGAGAAAGATGAATTGACATACCATGTACCTGTATTGCTGAAAGAAAGCGTTGACGGGATGAATATCCAACCGGACGGAACGTATGTAGACGTTACATTCGGAGGAGCGGGACATTCGCGCGAGATACTTTCACGACTCGGAGAAGGCGGACGTTTATTGGGATTCGACCAGGACGAGGACGCTGAACGGAACATTGTCAACGATCCTCACTTCATCTTCGTGCGCAGCAACTTCCGTTACCTGCAAAATTTCCTGCGCTATCACAACATCGAGCAGGTGGATGCAATCCTGGCCGACCTCGGCGTATCATCCCATCATTTCGATGATAGCGAACGCGGCTTTTCTTTCCGTTTCGACGGAGCGCTGGATATGCGTATGAACAAGCGTGCCGGAATTACGGCAGCAGACATCGTGAATACTTACGAGGAAGAACGTCTTGCAAACCTCTTCTATCTGTACGGAGAGCTGAAGAATAGCCGCAAACTGGCTTCTGTCATCGTTAAAGCCAGAAGCGGACAGAATATCCGGACTATCGGTGAGTTTCTGGAAATCATCAAACCGCTTTTCGGTCGTGAACGCGAAAAGAAAGAGCTGGCAAAAGTGTTCCAGGCACTGCGGATCGAAGTAAATCAAGAGATGGAAGCGCTGAAAGAGATGTTACAGGCAGCTACGGAAGCATTAAAGCCGGGCGGCAGACTGGTGGTAATCACTTATCATTCATTGGAAGACCGCATGGTGAAAAACATCATGAAGACGGGCAACGTAGAAGGAAAAGCAGAATCCGACTTCTTCGGAAATCTACAAACGCCTTTCCGCCTTGTCAATAATAAGGTAATCGTCCCCGACGAGGCAGAAATAGAACGGAACCCACGGTCGAGAAGTGCCAAATTACGAATTGCAGAAAAGAAATAGAAAGATATGGAAGAAGAAGTAGTAAATAAGAAAACAGAAGAGGGCAAAAAGAAAAACCGCACCTCGCTGAAGAGTATTCTGGGTGGAGACATTCTGGCTACCGATTTTTTCCGCCGTCAAACGAAGTTGCTGGTACTTATCATGGTATTCATCATCTTCTACATTCACAATCGTTATGCCAGTCAACAGCAACAGATCGAGATAGACCGGCTGAAAAAGGAATTGATAGACATTAAATACGACGCACTGACGCGCAGCTCGGAACTGATGGAGAAGAGCCGCCAGTCACGCATTGAAGATTATATATCAAATAAGGAAAGCGATTTGCAAACATCAACCCATCCTCCTTACCTTATTAAATAAGTGGAGAGTGGAGAGTTGAGAATTGAGAGTTTTTAAAAGACAAATACTGTGGCAGTTAATAAAAAGAACATAATGACCCGTTACTTCTTCGTCATCCTGTTGATGGCGTTGATAGGAATAGCTATTGTTGTAAAAGCAGGCATCACCATGTTTGCCGAACGACAATACTGGCAGGATGTGGCTGATCGTTTCGTAAAAGAGAATGTGACGGTGAAACCTAATCGTGGAAACATTATTTCTTCTGACGGTAAACTGATGGCCAGTTCGCTACCCGAGTACAGAATCTATATGGACTTTATGTCCGGTGAGAAGGACGAAAAACGCAGACGGAAAGATCAGGCACGCCGGGACTCCATCCTCAATGCCAATATGGATTCCATCTGTATCGGACTTCACAAGATATTCCCGGACAAGAGTGCAGCCCAATTCAAAGCACACCTCAAGAAAGGACGCCAAGCAAAAAGCCGTAATTATCTGATTTATCCGAAACGTATTTCCTATATACAATATAAAGAGGTAAAGAGACTGCCCGTCTTCTGTTTGAACCGGTATAAAGGCGGATTTAAAGAATTAGCATACAATCAGCGCAAGAAACCTTTCGGTTCACTGGCTGCCCGTACGCTGGGAGATGTGTATGCAGATACAGCCAAAGGAGCCAGAAATGGTATCGAACTTGCTTTCGACACTATCCTGAAAGGACGGGACGGACTGACGCACCGCCAAAAAGTGATGAACAAATACCTGAACATTGTCGATGTGCCGCCGGTTGATGGTTGCGATTTGATTAGTACCATTGACGTAGGCATGCAGGATATTTGCGAGAAAGCATTGGTAGACAAGCTGAAAGAGCTGAATGCCAGCGTAGGCGTGGTGGTATTGATGGAAGTAGCTACCGGAGAAGTGAAAGCAATCGTCAACATGATGCAAGGCAAGGACGGCGAGTATTACGAAATGCGTAACAATGCCATCAGTGATATGCTTGAGCCGGGGTCCACTTTCAAGACGGCTTCTATTATGGTAGCTCTCGAAGACGGCAAGATTACTCCGGACTATGTGGTAGACACCGGCAACGGACAGATGCCGATGTATGGACGTGTCATGAAAGACCACAACTGGCATCGCGGAGGATACGGAAAACTGACTGTCACAGAAATCCTGGGAGTGTCGTCCAACGTCGGTACCTCTTATATAATAGACCATTTCTACGGCAGCAACCCGCAGAAATTTGTAGACGGGTTGAAACGGATGAGCATCGACCAGCCGTTACACCTGCAGATTGCGGGAGAAGGAAAACCGAATATACGCGGCCCGAAAGAACGTTATTTTGCAAAGACAACATTGCCGTGGATGAGTATCGGCTACGAGACACAGGTTCCACCGATCAATATTCTCACATTCTATAATGGGATAGCCAACAACGGAGTCACCGTGCGTCCGAAGTTTGTCAAAGCTGCCATGAAGGACGGGGAAGTAGTGAAAGAATATCCGACAGAGGTAATCAATCCCAAGATTTGTTCGGATAAGACTTTGGCACAGATCCGTGAGATTCTCCGGAAAGTGGTTGGTGAAGGACTTGCCAAACCTGCGGGAAGCAAGCAGTTCCACGTTTCAGGAAAAACAGGAACGGCGCAGATTTCACAGGGAGCAGCCGGATACAAAACGGGAAGAACAAATTATCTGGTTAGTTTCTGCGGGTATTTCCCGTCAGAAGCACCTAAATATAGCATGATTGTCTCTATCCAGAAACCGGGATTACCGGCTTCGGGAGGTTTGATGGCAGGTAGTGTGTTCAGCAAGATTGCAGAAAGGGTGTATGCCAAAGACTTGCGGTTACCGCTGACCAATGCGATTGATACTAATTCCGTAGTCATTCCGAATGTAAAAGCCGGAGAGATGCGCGAAGCGCAACGAGTATTGGAAGAGCTGCAGATTAACGTACAAGGCAAAATCGCTGATTCGGGCAAAGAGGTTTGGGGAAATACCCATTCTGCCCCACAAGCTGTGGTTCTTGAGAGCCGGAGCAATATGCAGAATTTTGTACCGAGTGTGATAGGTATGGGAGCGAAAGACGCTGTGTACTTGTTGGAAAGCAAAGGATTGAAAGTCAATCTGGTCGGCGTAGGCAAAGTAAAAAGCCAGTCGATAGCCAACGGAACGATTGTTAAGAAGGGACAGACAGTGACGCTTACGCTTAATTAAAAATTAAAGATTAAAAATTGAATAGAGTGATGTTATTAAATGAGTTACTGAAAGCGATCCGACCGGTAGAGGTAGCCGGAGATTCAGACATAGAAATCACCGGAGTCAATATTGACTCCCGTCTAGTGGAAGCCGGCCAACTGTTCATGGCAATGCGCGGCACGCAAGCCGACGGCCACGCCTACATACCTGCTGCCATAGCGAAAGGAGCGACTGCTATCCTCTGCGAGGATATGCCGGAAGAACCTGTTGCGGGGATCACTTATATACAAGTCAAAGACAGTGAAGATGCAGTAGGAAAGATTGCTACAACTTTCTACGGCGACCCCACTTCCAAGATGGAACTGGTTGGTGTTACCGGAACGAACGGAAAAACAACAATCGCCACCTTATTATATAATACATTCCGTTATTTCGGATATAAGGTAGGATTGATTTCTACCGTTTGCAATTATATCGACGATGAACCGATCCCGACAGAGCATACCACACCCGACCCCATCACGTTGAACCGTCTATTGGGACGAATGGCGGATGAAGGATGCAAATATGTTTTCATGGAAGTCAGTTCACACTCCATTGCACAGAAACGTATCAGCGGATTAAAGTATGCAGGAGGGATCTTTACCAATCTGACCCGCGACCATCTCGACTATCATAAAACAGTAGAGAATTATCTGAAAGCAAAGAAGAAGTTCTTTGACGATCTGCCGAAAAGCGCATTCAGCCTGACTAATCTGGACGATAAGAACGGACTGGTGATGACACAGAACACACGTTCTAAGGTCTATACTTATTCATTGAGAAGCCTTTGTGACTTTAAAGGACGGGTATTGGAGTCTCATTTTGAAGGAATGTTGCTCGACTTCAACAACCACGAGTTGGCAGTTCAGTTTATCGGCAAGTTCAATGCTTCCAATTTGCTGGCAGTATTCGGGGCAGCCGTTCTGTTGGGTAAGAAAGAAGAAGAGGTGCTTGTGGCCCTTAGCACGCTTCATCCGGTAGCCGGACGTTTCGATGCGGTCCGCTCACCACAGGGAGTTACAGCGATTGTAGATTATGCGCATACTCCGGATGCTCTTATTAATGTATTGAATGCCATACATGGAGTACTTGAAGGAAAAGGAAAAGTGATTACAGTGGTGGGTGCCGGTGGCAACCGTGATAAGGGCAAACGTCCCATCATGGCAAAGGAAGCTGCCAAAGCCAGCGACCGCGTCATCATCACTTCAGACAATCCGCGCTTCGAAGAGCCGCAAGATATCATCAACGATATGCTTGCCGGACTGGATGCGGAGGATATGAAGAAAACACTAAGCATTGCCGACCGTAAAGAAGCGATTCGCACGGCTTGCATGCTGGCAGAAAAAGGAGATGTGATTCTCGTTGCCGGAAAAGGACACGAGAATTACCAGGAGATAAAAGGAGTAAAACATCATTTTGACGATAAAGAAGTACTCAAAGAAATTTTTAAATAATGAATAGATTGTGCTAATATGCCGACTGGCTCCGGTATTCATCCGGCAGAAGCGACATAGCAACACATCAATAAATTGGCAAATTATTTATGTTATATTATCTATTTGAATGGCTGCAAAAGCTCAATTTTCCAGGAGCGGGAATGTTCGGATATACTTCATTCCGTGCTTTGATGGCGGTGATCCTCGCGTTACTTATTTCAAGTATCTGGGGAGATAAGTTCATCAACCTACTCAAAAGGAAACAAATCACAGAAACGCAGCGTGATGCTAAAACGGACCCGTTCGGCGTCAACAAAGTAGGCGTGCCGAGCATGGGAGGTGTTATCATCATTGTAGCCATCCTGATTCCTTGTCTGTTGTTAGGCAAACTGCATAATATATATATGATACTGATGCTGATAACCACCGTATGGTTGGGATCGCTCGGCTTTGCAGACGACTATATCAAGATCTTTAAAAAAGACAAAGAAGGTTTGCATGGCAAATTCAAGATTATCGGTCAGGTCGGTTTGGGTTTAATTGTCGGAATGACTTTGTATCTAAGTCCGGACGTAGTGATCCGTGAGAATATCGAAGTTCATAATCCGGGACAGGAGATGGAAGTGATACACGGAACGAATGACCTGAAATCTACCCAGACAACGATTCCTTTTTTCAAGAGCAACAACCTTGATTATGCCGATCTGGTATCTTTCATGGGAGAACATGCGCAAACAGCCGGATGGATATTGTTCGTCATTGTCACCATCATTGTAGTTACCGCCGTATCAAACGGCGCCAACCTGAATGACGGTATGGACGGAATGGCAGCCGGGAACTCGGCAATTATCGGTGCAACGCTGGGGGTACTGGCGTATGTATCATCGCATATCGAATTTGCAGGCTACCTGAACATCATGTATATTCCGGGTTCGGAAGAACTGGTAATCTATATCTGTGCTTTCATCGGTGCGCTTATCGGTTTCTTATGGTACAATGCTTATCCGGCACAAGTATTTATGGGAGACACAGGCAGTCTTACTATCGGCGGTATTATCGCAGTGTTTGCCATCATCATCCACAAAGAGTTGCTGATACCGATTCTTTGCGGTGTATTCCTGGTAGAAAATCTGTCGGTAATCCTGCAACGGGCTTATTATAAGGCAGGAAAGCGGAAAGGTGTAAAGCAACGTTTGTTCAAGCGCACACCGATTCACGATCATTTCCGTACTTCGATGAGTCTGATTGAACCGGGCTGTACGGTGAAATTCACCAAGCCCGACCAGCTGTTCCACGAATCAAAGATTACCGTCCGTTTCTGGATTGTAACGATTGTATTGGCGGCAATAACAATTATAACATTAAAAATAAGATAGAATGAAGGCACGGATTACACGGATTAACGCAGTGTTAACTGCATAATCCCTTAAAACCGTGAAATCCGCGTCATCCGTGCCTTCATTAAAAATATAGAGAGCATTAACCAGATTATTAACTTTTAAAAGATGTGCGCAGCTAATAGATAAATCAATCGATTAGAAAACAAGGGCACATTATTGTAGATGAAAAGAATTGTAATTTTAGGAGCTGGCGAAAGCGGCGCAGGTGCAGCCGTACTCGCAAAAGTAAAAGGATTTGAGACGTTTGTTTCGGACATGTCCGCCATCAAGGACAAATATAAGGAACTTCTCGACAGCCATCATATTGCCTGGGAAGAAGGACACCATACCGAAGAGCTCATTCTGAATGCCGACGAGGTTATCAAAAGCCCCGGTATCCCGAATGATGCCCCAATCATCCTGAAACTGAAAGCTCAAGGCACACCGGTGATCTCCGAGATTGAGTTTGCCGGACGCTATACTAATGCCAAAATGATCTGTATTACAGGTTCTAACGGAAAGACTACAACAACTTCCCTGATCTACCACATTTTCAAAAGCGCAGGTCTGAACGTAGGTTTGGCAGGCAACATCGGCAAAAGTCTTGCTTTGCAGGTAGCCGAAGATTACCATGACTATTATATTATCGAACTTAGCTCTTTCCAGCTGGATAATATGTATAACTTCCGTGCGAACATCGCCGTATTGATGAACATCACTCCGGACCATCTTGATCGCTACGACCACTGTATGCAGAATTACATCGACGCTAAATTCCGCATTACCCAAAACCAAACCCCGGACGATGCTTTCATCTTCTGGAATGACGACCCGATCATCAGACAAGAACTGGCGAAACATGGTCTGAAAGCTCACCTGTATCCTTTTGCCGCTGTAAAAGAAGACGGAGCGATCGCATACGTAGAAGATCACGAAGTGAAAATCACCGAACCGATTGCCTTCAACATGGAGCAGGAGGAACTGGCTCTGACAGGGCAACATAACCTATATAACTCTTTAGCCGCTGGTATCTCGGCAAACCTTGCCGGCATCGCCAAAGAAAACATCCGTAAAGCCCTCTCCGACTTCAAGGGAGTAGAGCATCGGTTGGAAAAGGTGGCACGTGTCCGCGGAATTGATTTCATCAACGACTCTAAAGCAACGAATGTCAACTCCTGCTGGTATGCCCTGCAAAGCATGACTACCAAAACGGTGTTGATCCTCGGTGGTAAAGACAAAGGCAACGACTATACTGAAATTGAAGACCTGGTACGCGAAAAGTGTTCGGCACTGGTATACCTGGGACTTCATAACGAAAAACTTCACGAATTCTTCGACCGTTTCGGCCTGCCCGTAGCAGACGTACAAACCGGAATGAAGGATGCCGTAGAAGCAGCCTACAAACTGGCAAAGAAAGGTGAAACGGTATTATTGAGTCCTTGTTGCGCCTCTTTCGACCTCTTCAAGAGCTATGAAGACCGTGGCGACCAGTTTAAGGAATGTGTCCGCGCCCTTTAATTTCTAATTATTAATTTTTAATTGCTACAAGATTGGATTTATTAAAGAACATATTCAAAGGTGACAAGGTAATCTGGATTATCTTCCTCTGTCTCTGCCTCATCTCTATTATCGAGGTGTTCTCGGCAGCGTCGACACTGACTTACAAAAGTGGCGACCATTGGGGACCGATTACACAACACTCCATCATCCTGATGGTAGGTGCTGTGGTAGTCGTATTTCTGCATAATGTTCCCTACAAATGGTTCCAGGTATTTCCGGTCTTTCTGTATCCGATTTCCCTGGTTCTATTGGCATTTGTCACGTTGATGGGTATCATCACAGGGGACCGTGTCAACGGGGCAGCCCGTTGGATGACCTTTATGGGATTACAATTCCAGCCTTCGGAATTGGCAAAGATGGCGGTTATCATTGCCGTCTCATTCATCCTGTCCAAAAGGCAGGACGAATACGGAGCCAACCCGAACGCCTTCAAATATATCATGATCCTCACCGGACTGGTATTTCTGCTTATCGCACCGGAAAACCTTTCAACAGCAATGCTGCTTTTCGGAGTAGTATGCATGATGATGTTTATCGGCCGGGTGTCAGCAAAAAAGCTATTCGGAATGTTGGGAATATTGGCACTTGTGGGCGGTGTTGCCGTAGGTATACTGATGGCTATTCCCGCCAAAACGCTGCATAATACTCCGGGACTTCACCGTTTCGAAACGTGGCAGAATCGTGTTTCCGGCTTCTTTGAGAAGGAGGAAGTGCCGGCTGCCAAATTTGATATTGACAAAGACGCACAGATTGCACATGCACGTATTGCCATTGCCACCAGCCACGTAGTAG
>ERZ827186.2578-NODE-2578-length-11928-cov-2.952666_pt1 | contig 11928 bp, 14 predicted proteins | sample MGYA00519918_ERZ827186 | MGnify/ENA primary metagenome ERZ827186 (study PRJEB31778, sample SAMEA3449275) | human gut metagenome | biome: human gut; feature: human-associated habitat; material: faeces | place: United Kingdom | collected 2010/2012 ... | reverse complement strand
TGCCGTAAAGCTCCCAGCTTCAGCTGTGGAGATATAAGGCAACTTTTTTAAGATTTTATTAATAAATCATATCGGCAGATAACTTTTGATAGTATAATATATCCATAAAATACAAATCAAATAATAATGTCATGGGTGTTGATTTTGGAATCAAATGTCCTGCTGTAAGCTACTGTCCAGATGGAAGTGTCAAGTTTTATGGAAATGGTAGAAAAAACAAATATATAAGAAGACACTACAATAATCTTCGAAAAAGATTTCAGAAAGCTAAGAAGCCAAAGGCAGTTGTTAAAATCAACAACAAAGAACAACGTATCATGAAAGATATAGATCATAAGCTAAGTCGTGAAATCGTAAATACAGCAAAAGCTCATGACGTATCAGTAATCAAATTAGAGCGACTTCAAAACATACGCTCTACGACAAGAACAAGTCGAAAAAACAATCATAGCCTGCATACATGGTCATTTTATAGACTTGCACAGTTTATAGAATACAAAGCAAAACTGGCAGGCATAGAAGTTGAGTATGTAGATCCAGCATATACAAGTCAGAGCTGTCCAATATGTGGAAGTATCCATCATGCAAATGACAGAAAATATACGTGCAGATGTGGATTTCATACGCATAGGGATCTGTTGGGAGCCATAAACATATGCAACTCAACTGAGTATATTGGTAACAGATATACTGCCTAGAGAACTATAGGTTCTGCTCTAGGAAGGGTAATGGCATACCCCTATCTTGCACTGCGACCTATCAGAAATGAAATGGTCAGCCAACAATGTTGGCAGGTAGCAAGAATCCCCTGTCTTTAGACATGGGGAGTGTCAATGATCAAAGATATGCTTGTTATTTTGGCTTTGATAACGAAGAAACACAAATATTATTAGAATATTATGGGATGAAGTTAAATGCAAATGTTAAAGAAATGTATGATGGCTATAAAATGGGAGACAAAGAAATCTATAATCCATGGTCAATTTTAAATTATACAGATAATAAAAAATTGATTCCTTATTGGGTCAATACGAGTGTTAATACAATGATTAAAGAAGCAATCAAAGATGCAAATTATGATTTTAAAGAACAATATGAAAAGCTTATAAAAAATAACTATTTAGAAACAACGGTTGTTCTACAAACAAGTTTTTATGAAGTTAAGAATACACCATCTTTATGGGGACTTTTAGTTAATGCAGGATATTTAACAATAACAAAAATTATCAATGCTCTAGGTGATCGTTATCGTATTGAAATTCCCAATAAAGAAGTAAGACTAGGACTTATGGAGAGCCTTCTTCCTTATTATGTAAATAACAAGACACCTGAAGCAACTACCATGGTGGCATATCTTTTTTATGATATTCAGAATGGTGATATGGATGCTGCTTTACACCGTTTGCAGGAATTTCTGTCTACGATTCCCTACTGCGACAATACAAGGTTCGAAGGACACTATCAGCAGGTCTTTTATATCATATTCAGTTTGTTGGGGTATTATGTGGATGTGGAAGTTCGTACTCCTCGTGGACGGGTAGATATAGTACTTCGTACGAAGACTACATTGTATGTGATGGAACTAAAATTGGATAAAAGTGCGGGTGAAGCGATGGAGCAAATTGATTTGAAGAATTATCCGGAACGCTTTGCTTTATGTGGATTGCCTGTTGTAAAGGTGGCTGTCAGTTTTGATAGCGAACGGTGTACGATTGGGGACTGGAAGATTATAGGATGCTGATTATATTGTTGATTTATAGTTTATTATATACTTAGGTAAATGAAAATAGCTCCGTAAGGGGCTTTTTTCTTTTCTATCCGGAATAAAAGCTTCACCTTTGCATTGTTGATCAACAAAACGTGAATAAATAAACGGGACACTTGCAAACTTCCGTGGCATAATGTGACATAAACATATACTTGAAGGTAGGTTTGTGTATCAAAAGACCTTACCTTTGAAGTATGGAAGACAACACATCTGCAAAGTTTGAGTTCCTTGCGAGCTTCATCCTGCCCAATGGCATCCTTGACTGGTTCGATTTTGTGAAAGCGAATGAAGAACCTGTAGAGAAGAAGGACTGCATCTACAAGTCCACACTGCACATATATCTTGACGAGAAAGACAACCGCACTAACGAGCATTTGCTTCTCAAGCCGAATGGCTTCACTGAGCCGACAGTCATCAAGGACTTTCCGGTGCGTAACAGGAACCTGATTCTACACGTACGGCGTCGCAGGTATCTTGACGAGAACGGCAAGAACGTCATCCTGAACCTCTATCCGACAACGGCAGAAGGGACCCGCTACTCCGAAGAGTTCGCGGTTTTTTTAAAAGGAGCTGATGGACTCGACGCCAGTTACCGCCCGATTGTTAGGGCGTTATTTCATGATTGACGGAGATGAACTCGAACGGTCATACAAACATCATCTGAGCGATTACGCCGAATGGGAGCAGCGAGATCACGCATCCAATTGGATGCTGATTGAAGACAATCTGGGCGAGAACCTGAGCATTGATGAGACTATGCTTCAAGAGGACCTCGTCACAATCCTCTCCAACAAGGCCGGGCACTGCAAACAGGGCTCTGTCATATCCATAGTGCGAGGCACAAAAGCGGAAGACGTTATCGAAGTCCTGATGAAGATACCCGAAGAAGCCAGGCTGGCAGTCAAGGAGGTGACAATGGACCTGTCCAGCAGCATGCGTGCAATCGTCTCTACGGTTTTCCCGAATGCAACCATTGTGCTTGACTGCTTCCACGTTCTAAAACGTTGCCACGATGCCATTGAGGAAGTCAGGCTTCATCTCAAGCGGGATGCTCAGGTTGAACTACGCAGGCAGGAACGCGAGCACAGGCAGACACAAAAGCGTCGTGCACAAAGCCGCAGACGATATAGGAAGAAGCATCCCAGAAAGCCGGGAGCTATAATGCGTGGACGTCCTCCGAAGCGCAAGAACGAACGGTTCAAAGCTCCGACATACTCAAATGGGGATACCAAACTGGAACTGCTCACTCGAACAAAGCGTGCGTTGACGCAGAGCCGTGAGAAATGGTCTGACAAGACTGCGGAACGAATGAAGATACTCTTTCAAGAAGAACCCAAACTCAAGGAGGCATACGATATCGTGAACGGCCTGCGCTCAATCTTCCGTAGCAAAACTCTGGACAAGGAGGCTGCGAAAGTCAAGTTGCATGACTGGTATGAAACGGCAACAAGATGTTCGCTACGTGAAATAAAGTCTGCAAGAGATGCCATCAAGTCCAGGGAGGATGAAGTTCTGAACTACTTCATCAATCACTCCACCAACGCAGGCGCTGAATCTCTAAACTCAAAGATCAAAACCTTTAGATCCCAACTACGAGGTGTAAGCGACTATACCTTCTTCATGTATAGAATCTATAAGATCTTTGGATAACTTAAACACGGAACTTTGTAGGTGAGCCGAAAATTTCCTACGTTTTCAACAAACAAGATGAGCATAACGCTTCTTATTTTTCCAAAATGTCGTGACAGACAGAGGTCTATCAGTCGCAAAGTTAATCATAATATTTGGGATTAAGGCTATTATAACCTATAAATAATTCACTTTGCATTTGATAAATGTGCGTTTTACGGGCGTCTATGGGTGCCGAGTGGTTTGCAAGCCGTGGCGACAGGAGCGTGAGGCAGTGCGCGGGGCGTATTGCCTCACACAACCTTATCACCACCGCTTGCTCACAGATGATGTGATGATTCAGGCAATAAGCCGTGTCAGTGGTCCGCGGATCCACAGACACAACACATCGCCTTGTGCTGTTTACCGGTTGTCCGACTGATTCCGTGCTGCACACCGATTCAGCTTCGGGCAGTTCTGATATTGGATATAATGTCCGGCTCCAGCCGGAAACGGCTACAACGCCAGAGCAAAGCGAGGGCAAGCCTTCGCTCAACTCTCGCGTTGTCGCCTCTCTTTGGAATACCAGTCTGCAAACGATGACTGTGGCCGCTTCAAGGCTAACACTTTGAAACGGCAAACGTCAACGATAGCCAGTTCTTTCCCTTGAAGATTTTGAGCCTCGGCAGGGACAGGCGTTTTGGCGTGCGAAGTTACTGCGTCCGGGAGGAACGTCAAGTGACGCTGCGCTTGTGGTCGGCGTCCGCACTCGTGAGCCGGTAATTCTTTCTGTTCGTGTAGACGATGATGGATATATAAGTCTTGTAGGTGATGAAAAGAATGACCGAGGCAATCCGCATTCATTAGATGTTGATGAAATCTTTGCCGGTCATCTGGAGTATGTGACTTCCTACATTCTACAATAATAAAGAAAGAGCCTATATCTAACAAATGATGTCGGATATAGGCTCTGTTCTTAATATCTAAACCATACAAGGCAGATGCAAGCTATCTGAAGGATGATAATGGCTGGTATGCCATACTTAAATTTCTTATGCAGGGTCTTGTGATGCCATACTTTTATACCGAGATACGCACCGATGCTTCCACCAATTACAGCCAGCCCTAACAAACAGGCTTCTGGAGTACGCCATTTCCCTTTTTTAGCCTTAAGTTTGTCAATCCCATAGATTATAAATGTTATGAGATTGATGCCAAACAAGTAAAGAAAGATTGTAGTTGCCATCTTTAAAATAAGTAGCGTCTTTTTAAGTATGAGATCCAATCTGTTTTATTCTCCACGTTCAGTTGCTCATCCATCAATTTGAATAATTCCTCATACGTCAATGGTTTGAATGACTTTCTGCCTTCTGGTGAAAGTAATTCTATGTAGCCCGGCATTGCATCAATGCTAAAGTGTACATTGGACTTAGGATATACAGTTATACTTGTAAAATGCTTAATATCTCCATTAAGTACCATTGAGGCACCAAGAATATGATTTCGCCAGATTTGTCTATATTTATTTGAGACCAACTTGTCGTGTGATACATCTTCTTTGAAATAATGGCTATTAATTGTGGCATTTAAGTAATTCGGGAACAAGCAAGTTTGCCCATTATCATCTTTGACGTGTGCATACTCATTCGTACCTTCTTTTAACGGATATTCTTTTTCAGTATATTTAACCTCTATGCCAATTCCACAGTGATTATTCTCTGTATCTAAATACGAAATGTATACATCGAATGCCGTATGATCTGAAAGATACTTCTCTATTGGTTCTGGATGATGCTCGATGATTATTTCAAGTACTATAGAGATTCGTTCTTCTCCAATTATCAGATTGAATAGTTTTTTACACCCATTCAAATCGTGAATCATAGGAAAGAATATATTGTATGGGATATGCTCACTTCTCAAGAGATTAGTGAGCATTTGACCGCTAGGAGCAGACGAAGTCTTAGGAATTGGCTTTTTTAATTCAGCCAATATCTCTTCTCTGAAACCTTCAAAAAACACAAGACCTTTTTGAGCATCAGAAGACTTCAGCACATTGGGATAGACACAATAATCTACACCAAGTTCTTTTTCTCTAAATAAGACTTGATGTTCTCTTGCTTTTCTTTTGAAAGCAGCGTAGCTATGACCGTTGTGATTCTCCATGATTATTTCTTCTGTATGATTACCATTTCTGTAATATCAACATTTACTGACTCTGTTGTGTGATATGTATAACCATAGGTTTTGCGAGGCAACTTATCTGAACTTAGAATTCCATTCCAAGGACAAATTGTTGGTGAGCCTACACCCGGATCTAATGTAAGAAATGAACTTATTTCGTTATTATCGTCTAATTCGTAACCTACGGCAACTATCCAGTGAGCATGGTACTTGTCGTAGTCAATTCTTAAAATTGTAGGTATGTTCTTCTCTATAAAATTTATAATCTGTTTTTGAAGATTTATTTCGTTTTTCTTATAACTTTCAACGTTTACGTATTTCTTGTAGTTTGTTGTGAGAATTTGCCTGATTTCATTAGAATCTAAGCCGTCACGATAAAGACCTTGTTCATTTAATGCTTTTATGAGTCTTCTTTCTGCAAATCGATTATCTCCACTATTTGAGTCACTGTAAATATTATCTGCTTCAAACACTCCCAATATGTTGAGAACCATTGCAATTGAATACGCACCGCAGGCCCCATCTAAATCACCTTGTCTATAATGAGCTTTTTGAAATGAACGTCCTGATGGCTTCTTGCACATTAGAATACTATCAATCAATTGTAGCTGATTTATAACTTTGAATTGTCTCATATTTTCATGTTTTGCACATCAGCAAAAGCATTGCCGACTCTTTGTAATAAACCTTATTTTCGTCCTTTTATAGATTATACCTTGCCCAAATGGTGTCTCCTAGTTTTTCTACACTCATAAGCTTGAGTTTAGTAGGAGGGAAGTCATTGGCAAGTCCATCGAACGCAGCTGTCATACCTTTTCTACCATCGATACCTGGACACCACATCATACTCACTTCATCTAGGAGTCCTTCTTTCAGAAATGCAGCATTTATGTTGCCACCACCTGTTACGCTCAACCTTTCTATGCCAAACTCGGCTCTAAGTATTTCCATGGCACGTTTTAGGTCGATGGAGCCTTTGCCTACAGCAATCCATGAAATATACTGCTTGGTTAGAGTGTCAAGGTATTCTTTCGGACACTCCTCTGACGTAATTACTAGAAGTGGCATTCCGTCAAACTGGTTGTGTGGCCACTTTAATCTTCCCTTTGTATCAATGGCTATGATATAACCTTTTGTACGAATGGCGATGTTGAAACATTCTTCGCCAACGGGTTGATTGTTCTGTACATCATAAGGTTCGGCTGAAGCATAGTGCATTTGCATGGTCACTCTACCCATCAATGTAGATGAACAATCCAACTGGTTCAGGGCATCGTAGTACTCATCCCCAGTCTCTATCTTTTCTGTTACATCACAATCAATTCGTCCGTCAAGGAGAGACATCATGTGACAGATTATATATGGTTTCATTATTCCTTATTCTTTGATTTCCCAATGGCCACCTTTGCTTGGTCCAATCCAACTAAGTGACATTTGTTTCTTTATGTTTCTAATGTCTCTTATTATTGTTGATTCTGATTTTGAAAATACTCCACACAATTCTTCAACGGTAGTTTTATTATTTTTCTTCAATATTTCAACAATTTTATTCTGTCTTTCAGACAAACCGTTTTGGGTGTCATTTTGGGTGTCATTTTGGGTGTCATTTTGGGTGTCATTTGACAGTGAAAATGACTTTCTCTTGAAAACAATATGAATGAAACCTCCTCTGTCTTCGTAAGTTGGCTCTGGAACATCATGCTCTTTGCACGCTTCTATAATACGAGCAACGCCTGAACCCCATTTTTCCAAATATGTAGACAAATAAAGTACATTTGCAATAAGAGGATTGCGTGGATGCGAATCATGAGGCTGCTTAATGGTCTCAGCGGTTAAATGAGCAGGGAATCTTCCTGGATTCGTTATTTCTACACGATCATCGTATATGGCAATTCCAACCGAAGGGCCAAGTTCATCATATGTTCGATGACACAAAGCATTGGTTAATGCTTCTCTAAGTGCCACATAAGGGATTTCCAATTCTTCTTGTCTGCGAGTTCCTGTTATCTTGCCACTAAGGTTTAGATGCTTGAAGAAGAATGCCATACCTGCATCGAACAGTTTGAATATGTTGCCTTTTAATGACTGGTTATCGCCAAACTCATTCTTTCCATTGCCTTTGAAACGAGCCATTCTCAGCTCCAATTGAGTGTACCATCCTGTTTCTTTCGCAAAAAGAGCAACCGCTGCATTGTTAGGCTTACCTTCATTGAGCAGTTGGAATTTAGACAATATGTTCTCTGTTGTTTCGCTCAAGGCAGAAGTGCTCAATCGACCTCCTTTAACACCACCACGTACTGCGCCAGCTATAAGGTTATCATCCAAATCCTCGATGTTTATACCATCCGCTTGTTGTCTTTCCCATGCATACAAATGAGGTTTGCTTTCACGGATTCTTTCCTCGAACATTTCTCTTGGCATGACCTTGGTGATGCTTTCCAGTCTGTAATATGGACGATTGTCGTATGTATAAGGTGCAGTACCTCTTGGCCATGCATTGAGGTGTATGGCTATCACGTAAAAGTCGTCTTTGTCAGGTACGGGCACGTAGATAGGCTTCAAGTCGATGGCAGGATACAATTTTGCAATTTCTTGTCCTATCTCTTTTCTTGTGTTGTCTGTTACCTGTTGACCGACTATTTTTAATGAGGTAGGTGTGATTCCGAAAATCACCCAACCGCCATCGGTATTAAGAAATGCACATGCACTCTTCATGCCATCCTTCAACTCTCCAGTACTCTTTTTGAGCTCAAGAACACGATCCTCGTCACCGAAAATCAAATCTTGAATATCTTTAATTGTCATATCCTTCTGTATCATAGCTCATCCAGTTTTGATTCGTTTTCTTCAATATAGGTCATAATAATGGCAGCAGCCAATGATCTGAGCGGAATATTTCTGTCCGCATTAGCACGGATAACCTCAAGGCGTTTCTTTACCTCTTTTGGAAGCCAAATGGCTACGCCTTGTTCGCTCACGCCAGTATACTTGTCAAGATTTTCTTCGAATCGCTTCATACCAGCCGATATGCGTTTCTTTGGCTCCTTGACTTTTACAACTGGCTTTTCTTGTGGGGCTTCATTTATTGTTATACCTCTGACAATTTCATCAAGACCCATATTTGCCAATGGGTTTTCTATTGCAGGTCTTTCTTTTTTATTAGCCATAGCTTTATTACTTTATATTCAGTTCCTGAATGATTGTTTCAAATGTTGATTCCACTGCACTATTCTGATTTCGCTCCAATGGATACAGTGTTGTATATCTCTTAACTACTACACTTTGCTTGATTCTAGGTAGTACAGTTCCCACCAGACCCAAGAACTCGGTTGTCTGAGTGCGTTGGCGAAGTTCTTCAGCCTTACCCTCTGACGTATTTATTCGGTTTGGTGCGAACAAGAGCTTTGCATTCGAAATAGTTTTGAATGCTTTAATGAAGATACCTGTTGCGTCAACTGTATCCGCATCGAAAGACATGGGGATTACGGCCACATCAGCAGCCTTATATATATGCTCAAGATTTCGGTCGTTCAAGTTACCCGGGCAGTCGATCAAGACAACACCAGGAACACTCTTCAGTTTACCTATGGTCTCCTCCAGTTTCTTTCCATTTGAGGTATTCAGCATCTCAACAGCCCATGGAGCAGATGTATCTGGATCAACATTCTTCTCACGCTGTCTATGACGATACAAGGATGCTTGCAAGTCTGCATCCATTGCAAATACTGGTATGCCTTTCTCTGCGAGATAACTTGCAAAAAGAGCACACAACGTAGTCTTTCCCACACCGCCCTTTATATTGCTGAACAATACTATTCTGTTTTCCATTGAGTTATATAATTATATAATTAAGTATATGCAAAGATATTGAAAAACATTGGTATAGCCAAAGATTTGACCAATTATATTTTTAATCAAGTATATAATTATATAACTATGTAACTATATACATCTGTCTTTTATAGATTTACTATATCAACTCTTTTGTGTCGGCTCAGAATTGTGTTGCAAAGTTATTTGCTTTGTCTCAAAGCCTTAAAGGTCGAGCCGCATGTCTACTGCAAAATCTCCACACTTTCAGGTAGTATTTTGTAGTAGAACCTTTGTCTTTGGACCAGCTGCATCTTGGACGCAACATAATTGTTGAACCGCCCAAAATAGAATTGAATCTACATGAGGGAAAAGAAAAACTTATGAAACTTATGTTGTGCAGTGAACTTAAAAGACAATTGGATAAACCTCAAGTATGGTTTTACAAATATTTCCCTACACGGATTAAGAATGTAGGCGAACGTGAAATCAACGACCGAAAAGTCATCTATGATTTTAAGGATGGAAGAGCATTTGAACAAGTTGCCCAACGAACCGCTTTTGCCATGAATGAACTATGTGGTTTAGATTGTGGCAATATCGTTTTTTCACCTGTCCCTGCATCAACAAGTATGAAAAATGAAATCCGCTACAAGGCATTCTGCGAACGAGTATGCGAACTAACGGGTGCAATCAACGGCTATGAACATGTAACAATCGGTAAGGAGAGAAGACCTCTTCATAAGAACCGGAAACAAGAACTTGATATTCGTAAGGAAGAAAACATAGTTTTTGATTCTGCTTTCTTTAATGGCAAGTGCGTATTGGTCTTTGATGATATAATAACCAAAGGTATAAGTTACGCAACATACGCCCATCAACTTGAAAGTAATGGAGCAAATGTAATTGGCGGTGTATTTTTAGCAAGAACTCACTATAAGGTAGTATAAAATGAAGAATGAATTTGGGACTTTGAAATCGGTTTGCTTTAGTGGACATAGGATTGTACCATTTGCAAAACAAAATGAAATTATGCGACTTTTGAGAAATGAGATAACCAAATCCTATCACGAGGGTTATCATTGTTTCTATTGTGGAATGGCAATAGGATTTGATTTATTGGCTGCTAAGGCTGTCCTTTCTTTGAAGCCTGAATTATCGCAGATTAAAATTATCGCAGTTCTACCATATCGAGAACAGACTGAGCGATGGAATGAAAAGCATAAAGTGGAATATGAACGTATTCTAAATGAGGTGGATGAAACTATTATTGTCAGCGAACATTATCATCAACAATGTTTCTTGCGACGAAATGACTATATGGTTCAACGAAGTTCACGGCTTATCACCTTGTATGATGGTAAATATAAAGGTGGCACTTTTTATACTTTTAGAAAAGCAAAGTCTATGGGGCTGGAGATTATTAACATTTATAATTCAATACATTAAGAGTATGGCAAACAACTGTTACACCACTTACAAGATTACTGGTACACAAAAGGCAGTAAAGAATTTATGGGACACCCTTGAGTCTATGGATGTAAAGTCAAAAGATGTTTGGCTTGCAAAGTTGGCAGAACATTACGGAATAGACTATCAGCAACGGCATATTTCTGTCAGAGGCAATATCATCTTTGCGGAATATGAATCGGACGAAAAAGAGGATTGGCACTTGCTTACATTGGAAACCGATACTGCATGGGCTGGCTGTCACGATTTCTTCCATGCCGTCAATGAAGTTCTTGGCGATGAGCTTAGCATCAGTTATCGTGAAATAGAACCAGGATGTATCATCTTCTGTGTTCATGACGAGGGCGAGTTCTTTACTGAAGATTGTTGTGTGTCGTGTTCTGGAGACCCGTTCGATGATTTGTGTGATGAAGCCTTTGATACCATTGAAGATGCCATACAGGAATGGTGTTCAAAGATGGGAGTGGAAAGAGGTGATAAATCTGAAGACGAAATGATGGACTACATCCATGAGTATGAATACGAGGACTTGGATACCTACTTTTACATCAATAAGTTCACATTTGAGTAGCCACGCTAATAACAATGATTTCCGAATGACGCACATCATTTGGAAATCATTGCAAAATCATTCTCCTTTTATAGGGTGTTTCTACAACACCATCCTTATGTCGTGGTTGCACTACGATATAGTCTGGACTTACTTTTCTATTACAGCATACAGACATTTGTCATCTTCATGACAGGTGTCTCAAATGCATCCTACGGCATCCTTTATACCGCTATACAGAATACAAAATGAAGCTATACGGCATGAAATTACTACTTTTTCAGCATTGATGAATACTTTTCTTTGATTATGTAATACGGAAATCAAAATAAGTTCATAATTTTGCACCAAAGATATGGAGACTATGGATAATTCAACGAAAAAAGGTTCAAGAGGAGGAAAGCGTGAAGGTGCTGGAAGACCTGGTACCGATAGCAAACTCTATACTTTCAGAGCACCTAAAGGTATGGCTGAATACATAGATGCTCAAGATAACAAGACGGACTTCATCAAGAACTGTATAGCAAAGTCCATCGTT
>ERZ827186.2577-NODE-2577-length-11934-cov-3.953447_pt1 | contig 11934 bp, 8 predicted proteins | sample MGYA00519918_ERZ827186 | MGnify/ENA primary metagenome ERZ827186 (study PRJEB31778, sample SAMEA3449275) | human gut metagenome | biome: human gut; feature: human-associated habitat; material: faeces | place: United Kingdom | collected 2010/2012 ... | reverse complement strand
TCAACTATTAAAGGATGATTTATCAATTATTAATGTCTGAAATATCAATCGTTAAGAATTGACACCTCAGACATTAACACACTGTAAATCAAATGACAACATCAAACAAATGACAGATAATGATACATGGAAGAGTGAGAGCAAACACTTGCTATCATAACTGCTACCACAGTTGCTGCCATACCTGAAACTAAGATGAATAAAGGCATACAGACAATCTGTTAGGGCATGAGAGCAAAAGTCGAGTTGAATTACTGTGGAGAAATAAATATAGACGGCTATCATATTAAGCAAAAAACGGTCAAAAAGAGCAGGAAATAAATGATAGTACATAAGATACCTATTCCGATCCCCATGATTTTTGTTTTAACTGTAATATCAACAGAATCTATTTGCTTGATTTTGAATAACTTTCTTTCTACCACAAAGAATACTGTAGAGTACAAAAGTGGAAGAATATAAAAGACTACTGGATTTAACTCTATAAAAATGGCATAAAACGGAAACATAGCTCTAAAAAAGACCATAAACACCAATGCCTGCGTTAAAATCCAATATAACTTTTTATTTTTCCAATAACTGATTCCTGTCAGTATAACAATTATCCAGAAAAATGCCGGACAAAATACATTCTCTTTGTACTTACAAAAATCAGCAAGTCCCCCATACATTGCATCAGCTTCGGCCATAGAATACAAAGTACGATAGTCATGAATCTCCAAACAGAGAAAAATGATTCCTGCAATAATCTCTATAAAAGGAATCAATTTTAGTATATTCTTTTTAACTGGAGACCGCTCTTTCATGTATCAAATTATTTTTCAAACAAATATAGTTTTTATTAATTGAAAAAACAAATACATAATTATAGATACAGGCAAATAAAGATTGGGCATTCCCGAGCAAAATCCACCTTCAGTTGTTATTCAAAGACAAGGATATTTTATACTATAAAAAGTCAATGTCATGGAAAAAAACATTTTTAAGTTAGATAATGAACAGCTCAAAGCGATTGTATGCTCATTTCGGGATAAAACAGAAGAAGGGTTAAAAACGGAAAATGCAGAGATACAATGCATTCCTACTTTCATTGCTCCAAAAACAACCCATATTAAAGGAAAGTCACTGGTACTTGACCTGGGAGGAACCAATTATCGGGTGGCAATCGTAGATTTCGACAAAGCAACACCAACCGTTCACCCGAACAATGGCTGGAAAAAAGACATGTCAATTATGAAGTCCGTCGGATATACCCGCGAAGAGTTATTCAAAGAACTCGCCGATATGATTATAGGAATCAAACGTGAGGAAGAAATGCCTATCGGTTATTGTTTTTCTTATCCGGCCGAGTCCGTACCGGGTGGAGACGCCAAACTGTTACGCTGGACAAAAGGAGTAGATATTAAAGAAATGGTTGGAGAATTTATCGGAAAACCTTTACTCGACTATCTGAATGAAAGAAACAAAATTAAGTTTACAGGCATCAAGGTAGTAAACGATACTATAGCCAGTTTATTCGCCGGTCTCACAGATAATAGTTATGATGCATATATCGGCCTCATCGTAGGGACAGGAACCAATATGGCAACTTTTATCCCTGCCGATAAAATTGAAAAACTGGATCAGTCATGCAATGCACATGGATTGATTCCTGTCAATTTGGAATCAGGCAATTTCCATCCGCCCTTTCTGACTGCGGTAGATGATACCGTTGACGCTATTTCCGGTAATCCGGGAAAGCAACGTTTTGAGAAAGCGGTATCCGGTATGTATCTGGGAGACATACTGAAAACAGCCTTTCCGCTGGAAGAGTTCGAAGAGAAATTCGACGCACAGAAACTGACTTCCATTATGAATTACCCGGACATCTACAAGGATGTATATGTACAGGTAGCACAATGGATTTATGGCAGATCCGCACAATTGGTTGCCGCCTCACTTACGGGGCTTATCATGTTACTGAAATCCTATAATAAGGATATACGAAAGGTTTGCCTGGTAGCCGAAGGCAGCCTTTTCTGGAGTGAAAACAGGAAGGATAAAAACTATAACATTCTCGTTATGGAAAAACTGAGAGAACTCCTTCAATTATTCGGCCTGAAAGATATTGAAGTGGATATAAAAAGTATGAATAACGCAAACCTGATAGGGACAGGCATTGCGGCATTATCATAATATACTCCCGTCACTGCCGGCATCCTCACAATTCTATGAGGCATTTTAATGTAGCGGATTCATCAATAAACTTTTCTTAAAGTTTATGATGAATCACGACTACATTTGAAAAATCATAGACAAACACAAAGACTGGTAAAACCAAGTCATAAAACCGATGTTGCTACAACCGTGTTTACCTCATTTAAAGAAATGTCCGCCCGATATTATTTATTATAAGGAATCACACTTAAACTATAATTACCATCAGGCAACAAATCCGAATCAAATTCTATTTCAATATCTTTAGACTCTCCTTTCAACAATGTGAAATAATTATCGTTCATCAAAGCAGGTAATATACGCTCACCATCAGAAGAGCGAATAGCCTGTACGTGAACAGCAAAAGCGACTGATGATCCCACATTTTCGATCTTTGCTTTAATCACTTTCTTACCATTACTATCCACTAAGCTTGATGTTGTGCGCAATTTGGCTTTCGGCAAATTATTCAATGCTTTATAATCTCCCGGTTTATTGGAACGCCAATAAAAGTTATCAGAAAGCAGTTGCCCGTTTTCATCGTTCAGTTCCAACTTGATGAAATGCACAGGAGTCAAATCCGTTGGCTTCTTTTTTCTACCATATAATTCAAATTCATAAAGTGAATATCCCCACATAGTAGCCTGTTTCAACCCTTGCATTTTCACATAACGAGTACAAACAGGTTTTATCTTAATCTCTTCGACACCGCCTTTAGAGTCCTCATTGATATAAATTTCTTTCCAGTTTATTGCATCATCCGAAATCAACAGTTTATAAGCTTTTGCATGAGCAGCCTCCCAGTTCAATATGACAGAGGCTATTTCAGTAGGTTCACCCAGATCAACATAAATCCATTCTTCATCACGGGGTTCACTCGCCCAACGACTGCCATCACTGGCATCAATCGCGGCACTTGGCTCTCCGGCATCTGCCGAAATGGAGGAAGCAACCGCTTTCTTACCGAAAGCAAGGTTGTCTGTTGTAAAATTCAGATGGAAACAATAGGAATCCTTATTAGCGGCGGCATCCAAAACTACAGACTGGCTATAACGCCCCATTTCTTTCCCATCCAGATTATAGACTTTACCTGTAGCCGTAAGTCCTTTCTGCTCTTTCAAAGTGGTATTGATCACTTTTACACTATTATCAGCATAACTCCACTGAATATGAACCGGTTCACACGCCTTTCTGATTCCCCAGTAAGCCCCCGTCAAGTCATAATAATAATCATAGGTTTGCCATACCAATGAAGGATAAGCCGACTGCCCCATCCAAGTCAATATGCCGGAAGCATCTTCCCAAATATGATGTTGAAAGCCTTCGTACATCGCTTTATTCACTAATTGAGCTTTCCGGCAAAAATCTTCAATACCTTTCGCTTTACCATAATTGAACTCTACGGTAGAGAAATATTTGTCGGGACTGGCGTTCCCCGCCGAATTGCCAAAGAAATGCTTGTCCCACATTTCATTACGTGGCCACCAATCTTTTTCGGGCACAAATTTCTTAAAGCTATCGAAAGTAGTAAAGACAGCTGTACCTATTTCTGTACGGAATCCCCATCCTTTGGTTATATTGGCACCATATCCATAAGGGGCTTTGGTAAAATACCAGTTAGGATGAGAGTTAGTCCAAGGTCCACTCCCGGAAAGGCCGTCACTATGGGAATTGGCATGATAGGCCCGATCACCCCCATCGTATGTTCTAACGTCTTCCTCCAGCCACTTATTAAGAGGCGGTAACGGATACCCCTCATTATCACCACACCACACTGCAATACAAGCATGATTACGCAAACGCTTGATCTTTTCCACTGCATTCATATTGAAAGCAAAAACATCATCCGGAAGATTCGAATTTGAATTTAACCAGAAGTCGTCCCACACCATAATGCCGTATTTATCGCAAGCTTCATAAAACTCATCATCCGTAACCGAACCGATCCAATTGCGTATCATATTAAAATGCATCTCATTGTGAAGTTTCAATTTAAGATCATATTCTTCACCCCGACAACGCAACATATATTCGCTCATTCCCCAGTTTCCTCCTTTTACATAAACAGGTTCACCATTTATTTTAAGATGAAGCACACCGTCAACCAGCTCGGAACCGTATTCACGAATACCAAATGTAATATTCTGTTTATCAGAAGCCTTACCATTCACCATATAAGTCAGTTCGCAGGTATAAAGATTCGGCTGTCCGTAACCATTAGGCCACCACAAAGCAGGATTCTGAATTATAAATTGACTGAACTTGCTATCATCCAGAAGAAAAGTCCGCTGTTTGCCTGCCTCAATTACCAAATCTTCGGTAAATTCAATGTTGCCCGGCTGAATGATACCTTTCAACACTCCTTTCTGCTCTATATCTGTATGATTCCGTAGTTCCAACTGCAAGCTTAAAACCGCTTTGTTTTTAGAAGGAACTTTCGAACGTATCCAAGGATCGACGATAGACACTTCGCCGGTTTTTGTCAAATAGACGTCGTCAGTAATACCAGTCAAAAGACCGGGAACATAAGGCATCCAATCCCAGCCGGCACATGACATATAAGTAGGACTTGCATAATTGGGAACCGGAGTGCCTACCCAATGCACAAGGACGGCAAGCACATTCTTACCGTTTTTTGACAGCAAATCGGTTATATCGAAATTCCCCCGATGCATAAATCCATCAAGCACCCCGAGACGCGTCCCATTAAAAAATATTTCTCCTTTACGGTTAACCCCTTCAAAATTTAGCCATACCCTTTCTCCGTTTTCCACCTCCGGCGAATTAAACTCTGTACGATACCAGAAGTTACGGTCATATTTTGCTTTATCGACTTTATACGCATTATCAGCAAAATTCGGATCAGGCTCCAGTCCTTCTAATACATACGAACCAAACACCGTTCCCGGCACAGTTGCTTTGACCCAATCCCTCGTGTCATATCGGGTAGTCATCATATCAGAAGGATGCTCAATTTCTGCCTGAGCTTTCACTTTCCATATCGTCAGATTTCCATCACTATTCAATGAAATTTTTACTTTTTGTGCATGAACGGTGATACCAGTAAATAATAAAACAAGTAACAGTGTAGTCTTCCAAATATTCATATCTTCTATTTCTTTTTCACATTACAGATCAGTATATGAACGATTAATCGCTCATATACCCCTAAAAAAGAAATCAGATAGTCATATTATTATATTTTGTATTCCTCTATCTTCCTGTACAAAGTGGTAAGACCGATCTTCAGCAAGCGGGCAGTTTCCGTCTTGTTGCCTTTCGTATATTCCAGGACGCGGGCAATATGCCTTCGTTCCATAGCAGCCAGTTCAAAACTACCGATATTATCATCCGAACATTCATAATGAGTATTCTGAATCTCCAACGGAAGATCGCACACATCCAGATGCCCGCCTTCGCAGACAATCAGACTCCGTTCTATCACATTCCGCAATTCACGGATATTTCCTTTCCAGGGTTGCTGTTCCAACGCATGAAGAAAAGCAGGAGTCATCTCATTGACCGTATACGAAAGTTTCTCGGAAAAGCTCTTTGCAAAGGCAGTGGCAAGAATTCTGATATCACCGGTACGTTCGCGAAGTGCCGGCAGATGTACCTGAAATACCGAAAGACGATAAAACAGGTCTTCACGGAAACGTCCCGCTTTGATTTCCTCTGTCAGATTGCGGTTGGTAGCAGCAATAATACGAACATTCACGTGCGTCGGTTTCGTATCTCCTATCTTTATATATTCGCCTGTTTCGAGAATACGCAGCAATTTGGCCTGTAGTTCAAAAGCCATTTCTCCGATTTCATCCAAAAAGATCGTACCGTTGTTGGCTTCTTCGAAGAGTCCTTTCTTGTCCTTCAAAGCTCCGGTGAAGGACCCGGCTTTATGCCCGAACATTTCACTCTCCAGCAGTTCCTTACTGAAAGACGAACAGTTCACGGCAACAAAGCTCTGTTTGCTCCGCTTACTATTATAATGTATGGCTTGTGCAAATACTTCTTTTCCGGTCCCCGTTTCTCCGGTCAACAACACCGGAACATCAGTCACCGAAACCTTCTGTGCCAGCATAACAGCTTCTTTCAGCACTTTCGATTCTCCCAGAATGGAATCAAAAGAATATAGCTGACTGACTTTCTTTTCCAGTTTCTCTAACCGGACATTCATCTTAGCCTTCTCAACGGCACGACTGATCAGAGGGATAATCTTATTATTATCGTCCCCTTTGGTTATATAATCAAATGCACCGTTCTTGATTGCCTGCACTCCGTCGGGTATATTACCGTGAGCGGTAAGAAGAATGACTTCCACATTCGGAGCTGTCTTTTTAATGTTCAACACCAGATCGACCCCGTTTCCATCGGGAAGAAAGACATCACACAAAGCCACATCCGGCTGTTGAATTTCCAACTGCCTGATAGCTGCCTTGCAATCACCTGCCTGACACACCTCATAACCCTCCAGTCCGAGCATACGAGCCAACAGGCTACGAATCTGAACCTCATCGTCAATGATAAGAATTTTACTCATAATTAATTTATAAAAAATGAAGAAAGACAAACAGGGTGCGCAAATATAAGTCTTTTTTCTATGATCCGAGAACAATTCTCCCTACTTTATTGTTATTTCCATAGGAAACTATTTACGCAACAAACTTATGAAGATCATTATTATTGGAGGCGTTGCCGGAGGAGCTACCACTGCTGCCCGGATCAGACGCACAAACGAAGCAGCTGAAATCATCCTTTTAGAAAAAGGAAAGTATATCTCTTATGCCAATTGCGGACTGCCGTATTACATCGGAGGCGTGATCAAAGAACGGGAAAAACTGTTTGTACAGACGCCCGAAGCATTTTCTACGCGCTTTCGTGTAGACGTACGAACTGAAAATGAAGTAATCTTCATCGACCGGAAGAGAAAAACAGTAACGGTAAGACAAAGTAGCGGAGACACTTACGAGGAAAGCTACGACAAATTACTGATATCGACCGGAGCCTCCCCTGTACGTCCTCCCCTGCCGGGAATCGACCTGAACGGAATCTTCACACTCAGGAATGTAGCCGACACAGACCGAATCAAAGAATATATCAACAGTCATGCTCCCCGAAAGGCTGTTGTCATCGGAGCCGGATTTATCGGGCTGGAAATGGCAGAGAACCTGCACGCACAAGGAGCTAAAGTTTCTATTGTGGAAATGGGCAATCAAGTGATGGCTCCCATCGACTTCTCCATGGCATCCCTTGTACACCAGCATTTGATGGACAAAGGAGTGAACCTGTATCTGGAGCAGGCAGTAGCCTCTTTTGAAAGAGACGGAAAAGGATTGAAAGTCATCTTCAAGAACGGACAGTCCATCTCTGCCGACATCGTTATACTTTCCATCGGCGTACGTCCGGAAACGACACTGGCACGTGCCGCAGAGCTGAAGATCGGCGAAGCCGGAGGAATCGCCGTCAACGACTACCTGCAAACGTCGGACGAATCGATTTACGCCATCGGTGACGCTATCGAATTCCGCCACCCGATCACCGGAAAACCGTGGCTCAATTACCTTGCTGGTCCCGCCAATCGTCAGGGACGAATTGTCGCAGACAACATTCAGGGAGCACACATCCCTTATGAAGGAGCCATCGGAACTTCCATTGCAAAAGTATTCGACATGACTGTTGCTTCTACCGGATTACCCGGCAAACGATTGCGGCAGGCAGAAATCAATTATATGTCTTCGACCATCCATCCGTCCTCTCACGCAGGATATTACCCGGATGCCATGCCGATGAGTATTAAAATCACTTTCGACCCGAAGACAGGTAAACTGTACGGCGGACAGATCGTCGGCTATGACGGTGTAGACAAACGAATTGACGAAATCGCGCTTGTCATCAAGCATGAAGGTACGATCTATGATCTGATGAAAGTGGAGCAGGCTTACGCCCCTCCGTTCTCTTCTGCCAAAGATCCGGTAGCCGTTGCAGGATACGTAGCCGAAAACATCATAACTGGGAAAGTACAACCCGTCTATTGGAGACAGTTGAGGGATATCGAGATGGAAAACAATTTCCTGCTGGATGTACGTACTCCTGACGAATTCTCGCTCAATACACTGCCAGGTGCAGTGAACATTCCGCTGGACGAACTGCGTGACCGGCTGGATGAACTGCCGAAAGACAAGATGATCTATACATTCTGTGCCGTCGGACTCAGAGGATACCTTGCTTATCGCATTCTGGTACAGCATGGATTTGAAAAGGTACGCAACCTTTCCGGAGGATTGAAAACATACCACGCTGCCGCAGCACCCATCATCCTGAGAGAAGAAAGTGAGAACGAAGTACCTGCACAACCGAACGCAAACATACAACAGCCGGCAGATGCGCAACCTCAAAAGACAGTTTCACCAGTTGAAGCAGTGAAGACAATCCGTGTAGACGCTTGCGGACTGCAATGTCCGGGTCCGATTCTGAAAATGAAAAAGACAATGGATTCGCTGGTTTCCGGCGACCGGGTAGAAATTACCTCAACCGATCCGGGATTCCCGCGTGATGCTGCCGCATGGTGCAACTCGACAGGAAATCAGTTGATTTCCAAAGAGGCGGCAGGAGGAAAATCTGTAGTAGTGATCGAAAAGGGCGAACCTAAATCCTGCAATATTGTTACCTCCTGTGAAGGCAAAGGAAAAACTTTCATCATGTTCAGTGATGATTTAGACAAAGCTTTAGCTACCTTTGTGCTCGCTAATGGCGCAGCTGCCACCGGACAAAAGGTAACGATCTTTTTCACCTTCTGGGGACTGAACGTTATCAAGAAGCTGCATAAGCCGAACGTCGAAAAAGATATCTTTGGAAAAATGTTCGGCATGATGCTCCCTTCCAGTTCCCGAAAGCTGAAACTCTCTAAAATGAGCATGGGAGGAATAGGAGGAAAAATGATGCGGTACATCATGAACCGGAAAGGAATCGACTCTCTGGAGTCCTTACGCCAACAAGCTCTGGAGAACGGTGTGGAATTTATCGCCTGCCAAATGTCCATGGACGTTATGGGAGTGAAACAGGAAGAACTTCTGGACGAAGTGACAATAGGCGGAGTAGCAACATACATGGAACGGGCGGATAATGCAAATATCAACCTGTTTATATAGAAAAAGAACAAACAAAAAAACAAGTAGCATATGAAGACAATATGTGTAATGCGCGATGTATTCAAAGCAATGGCAAGATTTGAAGATGCATTTGAAAAAGTGTATCAGGTATCATTAAATGAAGCGATGATATTATGTGCCCTGCAAGAAGCCTCGCCCAATAATATGACGGCCACGAGCCTGTCCAAACGAACGGAGCTGACACCCTCGCACGCTTCAAAGATGCTCCGGATTCTGGAAGAAAAAGAACTGATTGTCAGAACACTCGGGGAAGAGGACCGGAGACTGATGCAGTTCCATCTCAGTCAGAGCGGTAAAAAACTAGTCCGACAATTAGCACTTGAAAAAGTGGAAATACCGGAATTACTGAAACCGCTATTCGAATCGGTAGATTCCTAAATCAAGCAGCCCGATACATGTAATATCGGCTTGCAGAAGAATAAAACGGTGAACCGCCTGTTCATATATTACAGGTTGTTCACCGTTTCTCGTTTCGTCATTCTTCAAGCCACCCTCTAAGAAGAGACATCACTTTCTGCTTCTGATCTTCGGACATTGTACCGATGCGTGCAAGATGACTGCCTCCCGGCTCTACAAAAACATGAATATTCTTTTTATTCTTCAGCCATGTTACTCCGGCAGCTGTCCAGGGATCATTCTGACCATAGATAAAAATCATCTTCGGATCGTTCTTCTTCAAGAACCGCACAATCTTATTGCTCAATGTCTTATCGAATTTCATCTTCCGCATATCTTCCGGCAACATCAGTCTTCTCAGATAATCCTTGCTGGTCTTTATAGAAAGGTAAGGTTTAAAAGGAGCGATATCGTATCCATAATACCCCAATTCGCGGGCAGCCTGCACGAAGAAAGAAAGAGTCGGGCTGTCTACTATAAAATAAGAAGGTCCGCTGATTGCCAGCAAATGATCCAGCAGTGTATCGTCAGAAGCCGAGATTTCCGGTATACTACGGATATCCGTTCCCCATTGCCAGATAGAGAAAGAATATTCCAGCACACAGAAATCGTATATTTCTTCCAGAGGAGCGCGGAATGTATAGTTCTTTTCAGTACACATTTTTTCAAAACGGGGCAACAAACGAGCCTTTCGCTTCAATACTTCCAACTGGAAATCTTCTATTTTTTTCCTATCGGCTTCCGTACCTACCCGGCGGAGGAAAGGTTCGTGCCGACCGTCTTCACGCGCATAACAAAGAGGAGCAACATAAGGCACGGAAACATCCACATCGTCGGGGAAGAAAACACGGTATAATAAGGAGGTCTGCCCACCCTTGCTGATCCCCGTACTGATCCATTTGCCAGGATATAAAGTCTTGAAAGCGGTTGTCACGGCATGCAAATCCTCGGCAGAATTCTCTGCGGTCAGGTATTGCCAGTCGCACGGTTCGGGAGTGGATTCGAGAAAGTAGCGATGCTCCACAAAGATCATATTGGCATCGAACAATTCAGAAAGTTCTTCCCGATAAGTGGGGCGCAAAGCATACCCTGCCCCATATCCTTCAGTGACAATCACTGTGGGACGGTCATAACCGACGTGTCCCACAATCACCCGCTGGCGGAAACTTCCCTTTTCGGGATGTCGATGATCCAGCGGCTGAGTCAGGTACATTACATACTTTTCCGGGAAGCGGCTGGTGTCGAGCGACTTTATTCCGCTGACGGACTTATTTTTTTCGATCTTCTGAATAAACGATTCCTGCGCCGACAATGAGACGGGCGCAACTGCGATCAGCAGCACGATTGAGAACCATACGAAAAGAGGTATCCGAATGTGTTTCATAAGCATTTGAGTGTTAATTTTCTCGCAAAGATAATCATTTGCACGAACCTTTTTACACATTTCTTGTTGTTTGTAACAAAAGCCCCAAGGTACCAGGGCGTGATTTTTATATAACCTAAACATTATAAAAGATATGAAGAAATTAATTCCTATTTTATTGGCGGTCTTTGCACTCGCTTCCTGCGAAAAAGACCCGGACATGGGTAAGCTGGATGACAACTATCTGGTATACACTAACTACGACAAGCAAGCCAACTTCAAAGACTTCAGCACATTCTATCTGGCTGACAAAATCTTGGTTATCTCTGACAGCAAAGAACCGGAATATCTCGAAGGAGAAGGCGCTGAGCAAATTCTGGCTGCTTATACAGAAAATATGGAAGCAAAAGGTTATCAACCGGCTGCCGATAAAGAAAGTGCCGATCTTGGTATTCAAGTAAGCTACATCGCAAGTACTTATTATTTCACCGGCTACACACAACCTGAATGGTGGTGGGGATATCCCGGCTACTGGGGACCCAGCTACTGGGGTAACTGGGGCGGATGGTACTATCCGTACGCTGTGACCTACAGCTATAGCACCAACTCATTCATTACAGAAATGGTGAACCTGAAAGCAGATGAAGGTGAAGGCAAAAAACTTCCTGTAGTCTGGACAAGCTATCTGACTGGATTTGAAACAGGCTCTAAAGCTATCAACCGCACTCTTGCTATTGAAGCAGTGAACCAGTCATTCACTCAGTCACCTTATCTTACTAACAAATAAACAACTACAACTGTTATGAAAACAAG
>ERZ827186.2573-NODE-2573-length-11942-cov-4.859426_pt1 | contig 11942 bp, 5 predicted proteins | sample MGYA00519918_ERZ827186 | MGnify/ENA primary metagenome ERZ827186 (study PRJEB31778, sample SAMEA3449275) | human gut metagenome | biome: human gut; feature: human-associated habitat; material: faeces | place: United Kingdom | collected 2010/2012 ... | reverse complement strand
GGAATCGTGAACATAATGGGTAATATCAGCACAATACATTCCTACAACCGAAGAAAGGTCAAGGAAGAAGATATACCGAAGTACGGGAGAGCAGTCGGTACAGGGACTCTGATTATTGGTGTATCGTTAATAGCGGCTTTTGTCGCATCATTCTGGAATGAAAAGATCATGGCGTTCATCGTTGTGCCGGCACTCGTCATTGGCTTGGGCTTTATCCTGTACGCACAGTTCAAGTACAACAAGGGAATCTTTTAACTAAAATTTTCGAAAAACCTATTGACTGTTGCCTTGGGAAATAGCTTATCCTATGGGTGGAGATGAGTACAACCATGAATCTCAAAAAATTCTCAAAAAGAAAGTGGAGAGATAGCCATCCCTCCAGCTTCTTTGCTTCTTTATTCTTCTTTTTTTCTTTTTATCTAAAATGCACATCTTCGCTTTCCTGCTATGGCGTTTTTCGACAGAGTGCGAGGTTGTCGTTTATAGACAACCTCGTAAAAAGTCTAATTTGAATAGTTGCGTGGATCTATGAGCAAAACTTGATTCGTAACAGAATTATACGCAACAACAGCTTTTTTTTGATAGAAATCCTCGTAATGTGGCTTCTTGCAATTGGAGTGATAGATAGACTTTGTATTAATAATGAAAGCATTTCCTTTGGCATCTGCAATCGTTATTGAAAAGTAAGCACTATTCCCCCTGAAATGAACATCCTCAATAAATTTCTCGTAAAAAGAGTAATCGTTTATCGAAGAAAACAACGAAAAATACTTCCACGCAAAACAAGCCACAAAAGGAAGATATAAGCATGTTATTCCAACCAGATACACTCCGAGAATGGTTTTCATATGCCCAAAATGATTATTTAGGATTATTATGATAACCACCGCGGAAAAAAGCATCAAAAACACATACCCAATGGTTACCAATTTAAGATCATGTAAGTAATACTGTGCTTCTGCGGATTTTTTTACCGCTTGCTTATTGGTCAAACCGCTTGTCCCTTTAATATTATACCACATATACATAAATTAAGTCAAGATTCTTTTGCTACACGAACCGAATATGAACCATAACGCGTCCAATTGTATCCTCTGACACGCAAATACACTGTCTGCCCTGCGGTCAATGTGTACGTAATCTTAAAGTTTAATCCAAAGCCACTATCATCATCTTGTGCCAAAAGTCCTGTGGTGCTGCGGGCAGGAACAACAGACGAAAAGAGTTCTCCCGTTGTATCAAACGAATTTTCAGTATAGAATGAATATGTTCCCGTGCTCGGGGCGGTAAACTTATACCAATGGTATTCCCCGATATATAGTTCTCCCGGAATACTGCTGTTAACATAAATATTTTTGAGCCCCCCGGTGTTTACATCAGGCAAATAATAATAAACGCGATTTATAGCGTTCTTCATATCATCCGAACCAACAATGCCGTAAATTGTTCCATTTACTACTGAATTACTATTCCAAGCTGTAATAATGTCAGAATCATATAAATATTGACTTTGCATTGTGGGCGTGAAGTCAAAATAATGTGAAGTTACTGATATCAACGGATATTTGTGTTTTGAATATGTGTATTTTGTTGCAATCCTTACTACTTCATTATCACTTGTTTGACTGTTTGCTTCTAACGCGGTTCTTAAATTGGTAATATAATTCAGAATCCCCTGTCGGGTTGTTATCCAATCACCTTCTGGCAAGAATGCATCGGCTACGACACCAAATATTGTGGGAGTGACCGCCAATACTACGCTTGCAATAATTGTGGCTGGATTGCTTGCTAAACATACCGTAATAACTATACCAGTAATAGTTGTTACGCCTCCAACAACACTCTCCACATGCTCTACTTTTGCCATCAACTCTTTATCGCTGTTTACGGCATTTGCCAACTGAGTATAATAGGTTCCCAGCGCGTTTCTCAATTGTACTCTAAACTCTTTATCCCAAACATATAGAACTGCGTGTTCCACACCGGAGCTTCCTTTAAAATATTCGGTATAAGGATTTTGAAATGCAAGGTTGAATGTTTGTGTTTCAGTTGACACCACTCCAACTTCTTCTTTTGAAAGACTGCTGTATGGCTTAATGCCACAGGGGTCGTAATCAGAAACCCAAAGTGCTGCTTTCGCGCCTTTATTAAAGCGCAAACTCGAAATAGTCACATTCTGTGCTGTGTAAGAAACACTCACAGAAAGGTTGTAATAATCAGAATCACTACACTCGTCGTTATATGAATATATCCATAAGTAATATGTTCCAGGGGTTAAAGTTTTATATATATTTTCATCATTATTGCTTGCTCTTGTGGAAGATGCTATTTGCGAAATATCATCTTCGCCAGCATATTTTATTATCATATTGAAAAAGCTTAATGTCGTAATCACAACCCGAAGGGATATTAGTTAAAGAGATTGAAACAAGCGCATTACCAAAAACATCAAGCCTGTAATAGTCCTCATCGACATTTCTCCGAATCAATCCCCAAAGCCAAGATTCGCGATGAAGTGTCGCACTTATATTTTTTGTAAAATTGCTTGGCTGCCCAATTGGCTGAGAATTCAACCTTGTTGCCACAGAAAAAGAATTATTACTCTCATACTGGTCTTTTTTGTCAGCTGCCATCGGCGAATACGCGTTCTCATCAACAAGAATTTCGTAATCACCATAACAGGGTGTCTTGTCATCAAGTTTAACCGACTCAAGGGAATTCCAATCACTAATCGTTTCTCTCGATCCATCTGCCGCTAAAGTAGTGAAAGGGAGGACTGTCAAAACCATTAGCATAACTAATATAACTGATATAACTTTCTTCATAATTACATGTTCCTTTCTAATACGATGGTTTTACCAAAATACTTATCTTGTTCGCACATACATAGCAATATGCTATGCTAACTTACAGGCGCAAGAGCAGAGGGTATCTGCGGCAGGTGAACGGGTGAACAGTGAATTTGTGATTGCATCTCTTCATCATAAGGCAATCCCTCCTTGAAAAATGATAGTCAATAAAACAGCGCATAAAGACAGGCAGACAACAGTCCCCACTATCTTTATGCGCTTATGATTTTTGCCAAATAGTCTCGCCCGGACACCTCGCTTCCAAGCGAGAACAACTCAGCAACAATACACATCACTGCACATTGCTTGCGGGGTTGTTGTTTGTTTTCTTTCGGCTATTATACTGCACTTGTATTATATCATATTTTCGATAGTATTGCAATAGGAAATATCAAAATTCTGGCAAAAAAACGGCGATAAGTTGCTTGCAAATAGTTAAATATTTGTGAACATGCGCACTTGCCCCTTGACAAATGTGGTTCCACAATCACATCATCCTCAACTCGGTGAATATGGAAACCGGAAAGAAGTTTCATCAGACCGCCGACGATCTTGATCGTGTCAAGGAGTATTCCAACAGCCTCTGTCGGGAGTACGGACTGTCCGAAACCGAAACAAAATCTGCCTTCGGGGCAATACCGAAGTGGAAGCAACTGCTCCGTAGCAAAGCCTACACGGTGGCAAACCGCACGCGGACAAAGGAAGAATTCATCTTTGAAATGGAGATGCACGGCTACTCACCTTCACGTATTGTGTAGTGTGTCTGCTTCCTCAAGTAATATTTTAACACATATTTTTGTATGCTGCGTGTCCGCACTCGGATTTCATATCCCTTTTGTGCCTTGTAGCGCAGCGGAAAGGAATGGTCATAATTATGAAGGAAATTAAAGTTTTTCCGCAATTAATTGCTTACCCCATGTTCGACCAAAGCAATTTGTTCATCAACAAGGTTATCTAAACTATTTCTCCATCGAAAAAGAACATAGCTATTTGCTGATTTAGATAAGTGCTTGGGTATTTGTCTAAATCAGCAAATTTGAATTTATAAAATATCAGGTTCGTTTGATTGTTCTTTTTCCGCTATATAGATATATTCTCTTGTTATATTCACATTGTGGGTTCATGGTGAACCCACCCATAGACCACCAAATGGGCAGAGTTATCCCTTGGTTGTGCGGCGTTTTGAAAAATCCTTCAGCACAAACAGAAGCGAACTGTTTCCGCCGTTTTTGCGATACCGCCGCTCTACCGTAATATACCCGCACCGTTTCAGGTCTTCGATTGCACGCTTGACCGTTGACCTTGAAATCTTCAGATCCATCGCAATTGTACGCTCGGACGGCCAGCATTGACCGTCCGAGTTTGCTCTGTCACACAGATAACGATAGACATTCGATGCCCGGCTTGGCAGTTCGTAGTCCCGATAGACGTAGTCGTAGTACTTGCAAGCTCAGATAACGAAACAGCGCAACAAGCCGAAACAATTACAACTGAAGAAATCAAACCCGAAGAATTCATTGATGAGTTCTTCGGGTTTTGCTATTTACCACAATTTAACATTAAGACAGCTTTAATAAGTCTTCATACGTTCGTGGCTTCGCCCCACTCTCAGAAAAACAGATTCGATTGGACTCAAGCCGTGAAGAGATAGAGCTCTGCGGGCATAATTTCGTGCAACCGAAAGGGATACTGATGTATTTGTTCACAGATCCTTTGCCGGTGAATTATACAGATGTTATAAGACCTCTGTACTGTGTTTTTTACTTGTCTTAGATATTCATGAGTTGGTTTTTTTTCCTTGGGCATTTCTAATATATTTAAAAAGTTTAAATGTGCCCAAAACAATCATAGGCAAAAGGACAATGCCAATTGCAGAAAACAAACCCCACGCAATGAGTCTGTTGGCAAAAAATGTGTTTCGCTTTGTTGCATCAGCACCATCATTTACTTTATTCACCACATTATTATTAGCCTCAAAACCGAGCGAAAGAGAATTAATATCGTATTTAGAAACATCCATGTAATCATTAATGTCTGGACTGCCTCCGTCCTTATCAGGATTCTTACTTCGAGCAATGTATACAGAAGTAATTAATTCCACAAAATCTTTTGCTGGGAACAAATATTCTTTACCATCAGCAGAAGCCATGCCTCTATAGTATACAAAATTGCCCATATCTGTTTCCAACCAAACACAAGAGCCAAGATGCGTAGTGTCAGCAAAATAATTACAGCTGTACACTTCTATATCAGTCGACAGAACCTTCAGCAAGTTTTTGACAGAATTCATTTTAGTAATAAAATACAGATCTTTATCGCGTTCAAAGTCTGAAACATTATCAATTTCGAGGACTTTATTACCATGTACCACTCGATACGATACAACTTGGTTGTTTTCCACGATCAAGAATTGCTCTGCCAAAATTTCTTCACTCTGTATCAATTCGTCAACTCTATTTGCACCTGGAAAAATAAAGCAAAATCCAGTAACATATTTCCTTACTACCTGCACATTCGTGTTTTGAAGACCCAACTGATTCTTTTCTTCAGAAGCAATATTTAAAGAATCTCTCTTTTCCATTATGTCCTCCGCCGATACTGTAATTGACATAAAAATTGCTATTAGTACCACAATTGCGATAATTATATATTTTCTCATCGTAAACCTCCATGTTTGCACCATTAATTGTAAACAGGAGAAACAGTTTCTGAGGAATAATCAGTAGTTACAACAACATATCTATCCCAGATTCCGTTATCTTCTCCTGTTTTTCTTCCGTTGCATATAGTATCATATGACCACAAATGCGTTTTTCCAGTTGTGATGGTTGGGGTGTCCCAAGGAATTGGTTCTACCGTAGGATAAGGATCGCGAATTAAATATCGAATTTCCAAATTACCATTAATAATTTCCTTAGTATATCCGTAAACAAGATATGCGTGTCCTCCATTCCTTACATTGCTTGCACTATACCACCCTCTAGCAATATAAACAACATTGCCATCATCAATAAATTTTAACAAAATGTTTTCTTCAAAAATCTTCTGAAAATCGCCTATCAAATTTAGTATATTACTGTTGATATTATTGGAACGGTAATGCCCCACTGCCTTTATTGCATCGGTATGTGTACCGCCCCAATTAACTACACTCCCCATTACTGCAGCAACCGCTGTAACTTGAGTTCTTGTGGTTGGCACGGCATAATAATGATTGGTAAACATACGTGATGAAGTTGCCCAACACCAATTGGACATCTGCTGCCCTTCAAGTCCAATAGTTGAAGAATTAACATATGGCAAACGCCAATCAACACTATTTGTCGGATCTGTCTGTACTACGTTTGTTCCTGATAACCCGAGAAATAGATTCGATCCGTCTAATACACGCACTTTTGACTGAATACGATACGTACCATTTGCATTACGACTCATAATTTTCCATAGTTGTTGATCTAAAATGGCAGAAGATAGCGTCTCTTGTGTAATAACTGCACCTCTTATGTTTCCGCTAGGTGACGTAATATAATACCCATTGTTTCTGTTCTTTATCAAGTAGTATCCTTCGCCTTGATAAACAAATTCCCAATTCTGAACATCATTACCGTTAAATAAATTTAATTTAAGGGATGTTCCCATCGTACTTCCTGTGGGGGTTATATAGTTGCTACCATTTCTAAAGAAACACATCCCTCCTACAGTTGCTGTACGCCCCCAAGCACGCGGTGAACCATAATACGAAACCCATATATTTGTCGATCCAGGTCCATACGCAGCAACCAATCCCGTTGATGAGTTAACCGTAAAAATATTTATATCACCAGAACTGTAGGTGACCGGACCATTCCGACCAATCGTAGAGCTGTACATATATGCCTTGTGTTCATATGCTTCACCAAGAATCAAATCATACTTAAAATTAAGGCGCCCTATTCCATCAATAGGATCTCCGGTATACCTATGAAAGCTCCATTTTGTTCCCACATTATATTGGTTTGTCGTAAAACTAAGAATCGGTCCGCTTCCTTCATTGGAGGTAGAACGCATGTAATATGTAGTTCCATTTTCTTTATACCAAATATAGTCATATCCGTCGCTTGTCGTTGTCATCTTCCAAGTATATGCAGTGGAAATATTACTGTCGGTTGCCGGAGCTCCGTACACCGTAACCCGACCTGCAACAGGAGCATTATTATAAACGCTCGGGTAGATAATAATCTCATTGTTTGACATGCTCCGTATCACATAGTCATCTGTTGACGGGCGATATGTGATCTTAAACATATAATCTCTGTCGGATTCGTTTATTGGAGACGATGCAAAGGGTTCTTGAAATACCCATGCCAACTCATCAAGAGTATTATTTTTAACATATACATTAGTGTCTGCTTTTTCAATCGCATAGACTCCGTTAGGAATTGTGTATGCGATCGTATAATACATACGATAATCCGAGTATGTTTCAAAGTTTATAATGATTGTTCCTGTGTTAGTCCCATCGGTTGCCTGCGGCGTTCCGCTATAATGCTTGAGTGCTATGCCATAATTGCTGTCTCCGCTGTACCAAGATGACACGGCACTCGTTACATCAAAGGTGATCTTTCTCGGATTGCTCGATGTAATGCCGCTGGAAGCAAACGCAGTGGCAGTAGATAACAGCGTTGTTGAGATACCCAACGAATCTCCATACCTGTTTTTCAAAGAGTTATAGGAATCATTCATTTCACTCCAAGACTTAGTCATTTTATATGCCCCTATAACACGACTGCCTGTTACACCGCTTAAAAAGTAATAGTATACATTCAGTTTGCCGCTCGTGACAACTGCCCCTGACGGGAGCGTCGGCATATTATTTCGTGCAAGACCTGTATAAGAGGGACCTACCCATACGCCCCAATCTCCATATGTTTGGTCAGGATCCGCAGAATTTACAAAAGTATCCCACACCACTCGGCTGGAAGATATTGAAGGGTCGATTACCACCGGATAAGCCCGTGCTTCGGCGGACAACCACTCCTCATCAGCGGTAACAGTAATGATATATGTCCCTTTTGCGGTCTCGCTAAGAGTGTAATGCACATCTCTCGAAAACTCTCCGTTTGAATCATACATATATGGCGATGGAATCTCATATTCAAGTTTCTTTGTCTCCTTGTCAAGAAGCGATATTGAACCATTGTCGTTGAGAGCAGCAATCAACCCGGTCAGCTGATATTTGAACTTGTAAACCGTTGTGCCTTCAACTGATTTGATAACAATATTTTCTTTGACTGCATCCTTGGTTACAGTGTATTCGATATCTGTGTAAGGATATACAGACTCATATCGAACAACGCTATTGATTGACACCGACGAAATTGCATCTTCCACTGATTGCCATTCTGCTGTTTTCACTGGTTCGGCGGAAGAAACAACTACCCTTCTTGCAGCGTCTGTGGTATGAACAAGATTGCTGCTTAAGAAGTTTTCCAACGAAACCTCAATGACATACCCGTTTTCGGAAATGGTAAACAGCGGAGAGTTGTTTGTCACAGAAGAAGCAAACCTTGTCGTTCCGTTTTTTGTGGTATACACATCAACTCCTCTAATGCTCTTTAAGGAGACGCTGGAATCGATAGGTTGCCATTTCCCCTCAGCGTCTTTCTCGTGAATTGCTGTCGGGAAGGCAACGGCCTGCATTGTACCGTCCGGCAGTTGGAAATGCTTGACATTCTCATCTCGAAGCGCAGTGATTTCTATAACCTTTGATTGCGAATCATCGGCAACATAATCGGGGTTTGGAATAACAACGTCCTGCGGCGGGGTTGAGTTTTCTGTAAAATCAGCAGAAGAATTGTCTGTCACGTCCAATGCGGTTGTTGAAGTCGATACCAAAAGAAACACCATAACTGTCGCTAAAACGAACGATAAATACTTTCTTGTTGTCTTTTTCATATTAAGGCAATCCCTCCTTGAAAAATGATAGTCAATAAAACAGCGCATAAAGACAGGCAGACAACAGTCCCCACTATCTTTATGCGCTTATGATTTTTGCCAAATAGTCTCGCCCGGACACCTCGCTTCCAAGCGAGAACAACTCAGCAACAATACACATCACTGCACATTGCTTGCGGGGTTGTTGTTTGTTTTCTTTCGGCTATTATACTGCACTTGTATTATATCATATTTTCGATAGTATTGCAATAGGAAATATCAAAATTCTGGCAAAAAAACGGCGATAAGTTGCTTGCAAATAGTTAAATATTTGTGAACATGCGCACTTGCCCCTTGACAAATGTGGTTCCACAATCACATCATCCTCAACTCGGTGAATATGGAAACCGGAAAGAAGTTTCATCAGACCGCCGACGATCTTGATCGTGTCAAGGAGTATTCCAACAGCCTCTGTCGGGAGTACGGACTGTCCGAAACCGAAACAAAATCTGCCTTCGGGGCAATACCGAAGTGGAAGCAACTGCTCCGTAGCAAAGCCTACACGGTGGCAAACCGCACGCGGACAAAGGAAGAATTCATCTTTGAAATGGAGATGCACGGCTACTCACCTTCACGTATTGTGTAGTGTGTCTGCTTCCTCAAGTAATATTTTAACACATATTTTTGTATGCTGCGTGTCCGCACTCGGATTTCATATCCCTTTTGTGCCTTGTAGCGCAGCGGAAAGGAATGGTCATAATTATGAAGGAAATTAAAGTTTTTCCGCAATTAATTGCTTACCCCATGTTCGACCAAAGCAATTTGTTCATCAACAAGGTTATCTAAACTATTTCTCCATCGAAAAAGAACATAGCTATTTGCTGATTTAGATAAGTGCTTGGGTATTTGTCTAAATCAGCAAATTTGAATTTATAAAATATCAGGTTCGTTTGATTGTTCTTTTTCCGCTATATAGATATATTCTCTTGTTATATTCACATTGTGGGTTCATGGTGAACCCACCCATAGACCACCAAATGGGCAGAGTTATCCCTTGGTTGTGCGGCGTTTTGAAAAATCCTTCAGCACAAACAGAAGCGAACTGTTTCCGCCGTTTTTGCGATACCGCCGCTCTACCGTAATATACCCGCACCGTTTCAGGTCTTCGATTGCACGCTTGACCGTTGACCTTGAAATCTTCAGATCCATCGCAATTGTACGCTCGGACGGCCAGCATTGACCGTCCGAGTTTGCTCTGTCACACAGATAACGATAGACATTCGACGCCCGGCTTGGCAGTTCGTAGTCCCGATAGACGGAGTCGTAGTAACTCATTGCTTCACCTCCGGCTTGTGTGGTTTGGTATTGAGTTTGGGACTATTCTGCATTGCCATTTCTTCTTCCACACAAATGCTTCCGTCCGGTATGGTGTCGTCATCGTCCTTCTTTTCTTTGGGCGGATATTTGGCTTGGATCGCTTCAGTCAGTTCCTCACGGCTTGCATAGGTGACCATAGAGGAATCACGCAGAGGCACAACATACGGCTCTTTCTCAAATTCGATGCCCCATTTGAAATATAGTTTGAGTTTGACCTTCATCGGATAGAAGCCTGTTTTCGTGACCACAAAAGTGCCTTTCGGAAGCGCTTTGAGTTCGTCGGGTGTCATCAGCGGACGCTCAATCATCTGAAGCGATCTTGACGGATCGCCCTTGCTTTGGCTGACACTGCCCGACAACACTGTCTTGGAGCCAAGGGCTTTGGAGAGCGTCTGTGCCGATTCGCTGTTGGGGGCAAAACCGCCGAAGACCGTCAGCTGTGTGTTGTCGATGATGATCTCCGCCCCTTCCTTGCCGTAGTTTTTCTCAAGCTGTGCGAAGGACTGAATGATCGGCACAATGGAAACGCGACGGGAACGGGATGCTGAGAACATCATTTCGGCGGATTCGATCTTCGGGAGCGTACCGAACTCGTCGCAGTAGAAGACGACTCTGTTCTTTAGTTTTCCACCGTTTTCGTCCGCAACGGCAAGGATTTCACGATAAAGTTGCTGAATGAGAAGCGACACCATGAAGTATTTACTGCTGTCTTCCTCGGGCATAATGATAAAAATTGCAGACTTTTCTTTACAAAATCGCTCCGCATCGATCTCGGTGTCGTTGCAGAGAATGGTTTCAAGCTCGGAATCCAGGAATGCGTTCAAGCGGGAAAGTGCCGTTGACATGACGCTCGCCATGGATTGTTCCGCCGTGTTGAGAGCCGCACCTGCAAACCATTTCGCTTTATGGTCGGCAGGGAGTTTCTCCATGAGCTGTTGGAACTGATTGCGATTTCGTCCCTTACCCGGAGCGAGAAGTTCCTGAATGATTTTGAACACCGAAACGATATGGCGCTCTGCGGGCTTGCAGAATTCAGACACCAGCAGAATGGATGCAGTCAAAAGTCCTTCGGCGGCATCATAGAAGTAGGCGTTCTGTCCGAAGTTACCGCCATCCATGCCGGAGAGAATAATCGTCTTGGAGATGATCTTTGCGTACTTTTCCGCCTTGGCTTTGTACTGCACTTCATTCGTTCCGGCATACAGATCCATGTACTTGTTGACCAGATGCAACAGGTTGTTGCCGTGCGAATGCATCGGATTTCGCAGGTCAATGACGGAGATTTTATAGCCGTAATACTTTTCGGCGATAGAACCGTAATTTCGCATGATGTCGCCCTTGGTATCCGTTGTCATGAACGACATCCCTGTGGCGCAGGCATATTCGATATTCGGGTAGAGCCAGAATGCCGTTTTACCGACGCCTGCCGCACCGATCATCATACAGTGAACATCTCCGTTGTCCACAAGGGCAAGCGTCTCGTTGCCTCGGCTTTCGCAACCGACGACGATTCCTTGCTCGGTCGGGCGGCTATTTTCGTCCCTGCGCCAGGTCTTCGGCTCAAATGGTACCACCTTGTAGGTCTTGTGGATCTCCCTACTTGACGCCCATCTTGCCGTTCCGTGCTGTCCGTTGCCCGCCGTTTTGTTCTTGATCTGACGGAGGGAATACAGATAGGACAGCGAAGAGATCAAAATAAAAACGCCGCCCATGATGGCGGCTACGGTTATAAGTGTTGTTAGTCCTTGCATGGTTACTCCTTCGTTAAAAATTGAAAAGCCACCCGACTGAAAATCAGGTGGC
>ERZ827186.2568-NODE-2568-length-11954-cov-3.456677_pt1 | contig 11954 bp, 9 predicted proteins | sample MGYA00519918_ERZ827186 | MGnify/ENA primary metagenome ERZ827186 (study PRJEB31778, sample SAMEA3449275) | human gut metagenome | biome: human gut; feature: human-associated habitat; material: faeces | place: United Kingdom | collected 2010/2012 ... | reverse complement strand
TTTGGATATGTCAAGGATCACGGGAACCGGATGTATGTTGGATGGCGTGATCGCAGGATTTATCGGAGCTAATCCAGATCAGATCTTAGAAGCAGTGACGACAGCAGTTAGTGCGATGGGAATCTGTGGAGAATATGCAAAGGAGAAAGCAGAAGGAACAGGTACATTGAAAGTGCATCTGATGGATGCGATGAGTAATATGAATGCAGAATGGATGGAAAGGAGCAGTCAAATTGAGAGTAAATGCTGATGCAATGACTTTATATGCAGTAACAGACAGGACATGGGTAGAAGACACTACCTTGATGGATCAAGTGAAGGAAGCTTTGGAGGGTGGAATTACCTTTTTACAGCTTCGTGAAAAACATCTTTCCAAAGAAGAATTTATAAAAGAAGCAAGAGAAATGAAAGAACTGTCCAAGGAATACAAGGTGCCATTTGTGATCAATGATAATATAGAAGTGGCTTTGGCAGTTGATGCTGATGGAGTTCATATCGGGCAAGATGACATGTCAGTAGAAGAGGCAAGAAAATTATTAGGAGAAGATAAGATTATTGGGGTTTCTGCGCACAATGTAGAGGAAGCAATAAAAGCACAAAAAGGCGGTGCAGACTATTTGGGAGTTGGTGCAGTTTGTGCAACATCAACCAAGAAAGATGCCAATGTTGTCTCTAAGGAAGAAATTAAAAAAATCTGTCATACAGTAGAGATTCCAGTGGTAGCGATCGGCGGGATCAAAAAAGAAAATATCAAGACACTAGAAGGAACGGATGTTGATGGAGTGGCAGTTGTTTCAGCGATCTTTGCTGCAAAGGACATTAAAAAAGATACAAAACAGCTGAGAAGCCTCGTAGAGGAGATGAAGCAGAAATAGAACAAAATGCGAGGAGTTTATGAAAATAAGAATTGCAATATTTTAAATCCGTGATATACTAGATAATTGTGTGATAAAAAAGAGTATACTAAAAAGATAATTAGGAGGAATACCAATGTTAAATATGATTGCCGGAAGTGTTTTACCAATCACGGCATTTATCGGAGTATTTTTTGCATTTGCTGCAACCTGTATCCTGACATCCTTTTTAAATGATTGGCTGCCAAGAGATATGGGAAGAGAATTTGCACATAATGGAAAGTTATCCGCAGGAAAACCAAGAGGTGCAGGGATCATTTTTATTTCTGTATTTTGTATCGCAGCATTGTTGTTTGGCGAGATGTCTGTGGAGATGTTTATTTATCTTGTTCTTGTTTTTGTTGAAATGTTAACAGGATTTATGGATGATGCAGCAGATGAGCCATGGGGAGAATACAAAAAAGGAATTCTTGACTTTCTGGTAGCAGCAGTTGCAGCACTTAACTATATTCATTTTAATTCTACTTATGTAGAGCTTGCAACGATCAGCGTGAAATTCTATATTCCACCAGTGTTGTTCTTTATTCTTACGATCATTCTTGTATGGGCAGCGATCAATGTAACAAACTGCTCTGATGGAGTCGACGGATTATCTGGAACATTAACGATCATTACACTGGTAACGATCTATGTGATCGATCAGATCCGTGGAAATGAAACACAGTTTCCATATATTATTTTATTGTTTGTTGTATGTATTCTTGGATATTTATGGTACAATGCAACACCAAGCCGTTTGATGATGGGAGATGCAGGAAGCCGTGCCATGGGAATTTTTATCAGTTTGGCAGTGCTTAAGACAGGAAGTCCTTTCTTGTTCTTATTAGTTGCATTGATTCTGATCCTGGATGGTGGATTAGGACTTGTGAAAGTAGCATTACTTAGATTCTTAAAGATACATATTTTTGCGAATACAACGATGCCGTTACATGATCACGTTCGTAAGAAAATCGGTTGGTCTAATACACAGACTGTTTTCAGATTTGCGATCATTCAGATCGTTATTTCAATTGCAACAGTATATATGATCCTTATTTAGAATAAATAAAATATATAGGGTGCAGAGCCTTGGTGTCTGCACCTTTTTAACGTTTTACTTCCATAAAGTGTAGAAGTATGTTATAATAACTAGAAAAATGCATTGCAGGAGGACAGATACATGATTCAATTATTTTCAGAAGGTGCATATCTGGTAGACGGAACAACTTTGGTAAAAGAATCTGAAGCCGAAGCATTAAAGCAGCTTACAGGTGAAGTGGTATCCAAGGAAGAAGCTTCTAAGAACACCATAGCATATGGTATTTTAAGAGACCACAATACATCTGGTAACATGGAGAAACTTCAGATTAAATTCGATAAATTAACATCTCATGATATTACGTTTGTTGGAATTATTCAGACAGCAAGAGCATCAGGAATCGAGAAATTCCCGGTACCATATGTATTGACAAACTGTCATAATAGTCTGTGTGCTGTTGGGGGAACCATCAACGAAGATGATCATATGTTTGGTTTAACAGCTGCAAAGAAATATGGTGGAGTTTATGTACCACCTCATCAGGCAGTGATCCATCAGTTCGCAAGAGAAATGTTAGCTGGCGGTGGAAAGATGATCCTTGGATCAGACAGCCATACACGTTATGGAGCACTTGGAACCATGGCAATGGGAGAAGGTGGACCAGAGCTTGTAAAACAGCTTCTTAACAGAACTTATGATATCAATATGCCAGGTGTGATCGGAATTTATTTAAAAGGAAAACCAGTCAAAGGTGTCGGACCACAGGATGTTGCACTGGCGATCATCGGAGCAGTCTTTGAAAAAGGCTATGTAAACAATAAAGTTATGGAATTTGTTGGACCTGGTGTATCTAATTTAAGTGCAGATTTCAGAATCGGTGTCGATGTTATGACAACAGAGACAACTTGCCTGTCTTCTATCTGGAGAACAGATGATAAGATCAAGGAATTTTACGAGATTCATGGAAGGTCTGAAGACTTTAAGGAATTGAATCCTGGAAAAGTAGCATATTATGATGGAATCGTGGAAGTAGATTTAGATAAGATCAAACCAATGATCGCTATGCCATTCCATCCAAGTAATACATACACGATCGAAGAGGTGAATGCAAACCTTGACGATATTCTTGCAGATGTAGAAAAACGTGCATTAGTAAGTTTAGATGGTGCAGTTGACTATTCTTTAAGAGATAAAGTCCACGGTGGAAAACTTTATGTAGATCAGGGAATCATTGCAGGATGTGCAGGTGGTGGATATGAAAATATCTGTGCAGCGGCTAATATCTTAAAAGGAGCAAGTATTGGTTCTGATGAATTTACATTAAGCGTATATCCTGCAAGTACACCAATTTATATGGAACTTGTGAAGAATGGAGCAGTTGCAGATCTGATGCAGACAGGTGCGATCGTTAAGACAGCATTCTGTGGACCATGTTTTGGTGCTGGAGATACACCTGCAAATAATGCGTTTAGTATTCGTCATTCAACAAGAAACTTCCCGAACCGTGAAGGTTCTAAACTTCAGAATGGCCAGATTTCTTCCGTTGCATTAATGGATGCACGTTCTATCGCAGCAACAGCAGCGAATAAAGGATATTTAACACCGGCAACGGATGTAGAAACAAGTGATTTTATTCCAAAATATCACTTTGACAAGACAATTTATGATAATCGTGTATTTGACAGCAAGGGTGTTGCAGATCCATCAGTAGAGATTCAGTTTGGACCAAACATCAAAGATTGGCCAGAGATGTCTGCACTTCCACAGAACATGTTATTAAAAGTTGTATCAGAGATTCATGATCCTGTTACAACAACAGATGAATTGATCCCATCTGGAGAAACTTCATCTTATCGTTCTAATCCATTAGGACTTGCAGAATTTGCGTTATCAAGAAAAGACCCTGCATATGTAGGACTTGCAAAAGAAGTACAGAAAGCACAGAAAGCGATCGAAGCTGGAGAAGATGCAGCGGAAGCATTCCCAGAAGTTAAAGATATCCTGGAGACAGTCAAAGAATCTTACGCGGATGTAACTCAGGATAATTTAGGAATCGGAAGCACGATTTTTGCAGTGAAACCAGGAGATGGTTCTGCACGTGAACAGGCGGCTTCTTGCCAGAAAGTATTAGGTGGATGGGCAAATATCGCAAACGAATATGCGACAAAGAGATACCGTTCAAACCTTATCAACTGGGGAATGCTTCCATTTACGATTGATAAAGGAGAACTTCCATTTAAGAACAAAGATTACATTTTTGTTCCAGATGTCCGCAAAGCAGTGGAAGACAAGCTTACAAAGATTCCAGCATATGTGGTAAATGAAGGAATGAAAGAGATCACCTTAACACTAGGTGAATTAACAGATGATGAGAGAGAAATCATTTTAAAAGGATGCCTCATCAATTATTACAGAGATTAAAGATTAAGGAGTAAATATACATGACAGGTACATTTTGGGCGATTCTTCCGCCAGTGATTGCAATTGTTTTAGCATTAATAACCAAGGAGGTATATTTATCGCTGATGATCGGAATTGCATCGGGGGCTCTGATGTATCATAATTTTCATCTGATCAAAGCAATGGATACCATTTTTGCGATCATGGGAGAGAAAATTGGAGCTAATTGCGATATTTTGATATTTTTAGTATTATTAGGAATTCTGGTAGCACTGATCACCAAATCAGGTGCTTCCAGAGCCTATGGAAAATGGGCAGCAAAAGCGATCCGCACAAAGAGACAGGCACTTTTTGCAACGATCTGTCTTGGAGTTGTGATCTTTGTTGATGATTATTTTAACTGTCTGACAGTTGGAACGGTTATGCGCCCTGTGACAGATAAACATAATATTACAAGAGCAAAATTGGCTTATGTGATCGATGCAACTGCAGCTCCCGTATGTATTATTGCGCCAATCTCAAGCTGGGCAGCAGCTGTAGGATCATCTCTTCCAGCAGGATGCAATATTGATGGATTTACCTTATTTTTGAGAGCGATTCCATTTAACTATTATGCATTGCTCACACTTGTATTTTTAGCATTTTTGATCATTGCGAATATTGATTATTCAAAGATGAAACAATATGAATTAAATGCACATTTAGAAGAGATCGTTGAAGATGAAGAAGAAGTACCGATCGTTGGACATGGAAAGGTAAAAGATCTGATCTTGCCGATTTTATTTTTGATCGCTTCTTGTATTGGATTTATGTTGTACACAGGAGGCTTTTTCAAAGGGGTTCCGCTTGCAGAGGCCTTTGCTAATTGCTCCAGTGCGAGAAGTTTGGTATTAGGATCATTTTTAACACTGATCTTTACATTTATTTTGTATATTCCAAGAAAAGTTCTTGAATTTGTAGATTTCTGTGGAAGCTTTGCACAGGGATTTAAAGCAATGACATCAGCGATCATGATCCTTTGTCTTGCATGGACATTATCAGGTGTTTGTGGAGCAGAGTATTTAAATATTCAGGGATTTGTTAAAGCAGCTGTTGGTGGAAGTACAATGGCGATCGCAGTGATGCCGGTTATCTTCTTTCTGATTTCATTAGGACTTGCATTTGCAACAGGAACATCATGGGGAACATTTGGAATTTTGATCCCAATTTCTGTTACGATCTTAAGTGCTAATTATATGATGATGTCAGTTTGTGTAGGAGCGATTCTTGCAGGAGCTGTTTGTGGAGATCATATTTCACCGATTTCTGATACAACGATTCTTTCGTCTGCGGGAGCGCAGTGTAGGCACATAGACCACGTGGCAACACAGATGCCATATGCATTAACAGTGGCACTTTGTGCAAGTGTTGGATATATTTTGTCAGGAATTACAGGAAATGGATATATTGGACTTGCAGGAGCAGCAATAAGCCTTGCACTTGCTATGATGATCATTGTTATAACTGCAAAACGAGGAAGATAAGATGGATAATTTCTTTATGTACAAAAAAGCAGTCAGAGCAATGGATGAGATCAACCGTGTTATGGAAGGAAAAGGTCATACGGTGCATCAGATCATGACAGCGATTCTTGCAGGAGGACATATCTTGATCGAGGATATTCCAGGTGTAGGAAAGACAACACTTGCATTAGCCTTTTCAAAGGTATTGGGACTGGATTATCAAAGGATTCAGTTTACTCCGGATATCATGCCAACGGATATTGCAGGATTTTCTATCTATCATCAGGGTAGTGAAGAATTTGAATTCAAAGAAGGAGCAGCGATGACGAATCTTTTGCTGGCGGATGAGATTAACCGAACCTCACCGAAGACACAGTCGGCACTTCTAGAAGCAATGGAAGAAGGACAGATCACGGTAGATGGTATTACGAGAGATCTTCCAGATCCGTATATCGTTATTGCAACGCAGAATCCTTTTGGTTCTATTGGAACACACTCGCTTCCAGAATCACAGTTAGACCGATTTATGATCCGGACATCTCTTGGATATCCGGATATGGAGAGTGAGATCAAGATGTTAGCACAAGGAAGTGTGGATATGACGACCTCTGGGATCGAAGAACAGATCTCGGTGGAAGAATTGCGAAAAGCAAGAGAAGAAGCTGCACGATTATTTGTGCATGAAGATATTTTAAGATATATTGTCGAGATTGCGAATGAGACAAGAAGATCCAGAGACTTAGAACTTGGAATCAGTCCAAGAGGAACGATCGCACTTTTATCGATGGCAAAAGCAAATGCATATCTTGAGGGACGTGATTATGTAATACCACAGGATGTGAAAGATGTTTTCTTTGAAACTATCGAGCATAGGGTGATCAGAAGCAAGGAAGCGAAGGTTCAGAGGAAAACGAAAGAAGAGATTTTAAAAGCGATTCTTTATAAGATACCACTTCCAAAAGGAAATCAGAAAGGATAAAGATGTATTTTTTTGTCATAATATTTGCGCTTATATATTGGATCATTTATGGAAATTTCATTGGAGGGTGCCTTATGGCATCCTTATTTGTTGTGCTGGCTTATTCTGTCTGCAGGTGTCAGTCAGAACAAAAACAGATGATATTAACCATAGAAATGGATTCATTAGTACTTACAGAAGGCGATGAAGCAGAGATACGATTGAGGATTCATGGAATTACATCAAAGATAAACAGCTATACATTCCGATTGGAATATGAAATGACATCCAAGTTTCGAAAACAAAGAATGCGAAAGAAGAAAAATATCGTATGGAATCCACAAGAAGGAGATTCGATCACACTGTCTGAAATGATCACGGAATGTGACAGTTATCATATTCAGATTTGTTCAGTTTCGTGGGAAGATCTTACAGGAATGTATAAAGTAAAAAAAGAATTTAACAAACAAATATCTTTTCTTGTTATGCCAAAACGATATGAAATGGGATCTATGCAGGAAAAGATCGCAAGAAGAGATCTTATGGAACAAGGTTTTGAATACGATGGAGTCAGGAAATATCAGGAAGGAGACCGGATTTCAAGAGTTCATTGGAACCTCTATGCTGCGACAGGTGGACTTTGGGTGAGAAAAAATGAAGAAGAGGAAGAAGAACGCGTGAAGATCGGATTATCGTTGGATGATATAGAAAAAGACCGTATTTCTGATTATATGGCAGCTTTTTATTCTATTTCTTTCTTTTTGAAATCGCAGGGAGTTATACAGGAAATCTATTATGGGGAGCATAAATATCTGCTTTGCCATATAGAACAATATGAAGAATTGTTTACGGATATTTTTTGTGGAAAATATGAATTGTCATCGGATCCGATGGAGCATCTTTATAAGATTCCACTTTGTGAAAAAGGACAAGATCTGCAGAAATTTTTATATAATATGGAGTTATAATGTGTGGATATAAAAAAATAAAAATTGAATATATCATGATGGCAGTGGCTTTTGCATCTGTTGTATGGAGTATATTTGCTGGATTTCGGATTTCAAGGTTTCAGTGGCTTTTTGTGATGGAAAGTGTCATTTGGTTTCTCGGAATGTGTAGATTGCTTGATCAGAATAAGAGAAATATTGTAGTCATGGTTGTGATATGTATCATATACTGCATGCTTGCACACAGACAGCTGATCAATGGATTTCAGATCATCAATAATAAGATGGCAGAAGCATTGAATCAGAGTATGGATCTTGGATTTTATTATTACATTTCGGTGACGTTAGAACATAGTCGAAGGGATAGCGTACTGGCAGTTTTGTTTTTTGTGTTGGTGGCAGGAATCGTGCTTGGAATATTAAGATGTCGTCCATTGACTTTGTTTCTTACAACCGGTCTTATGGAAATGGCCGTTTTAATGATCGCGCCATATGGAATTTCAGCAGCGTTTTTCTTGTTTTTAGGTTCATGGATTGTTTATTTTAGTATACGAAAAGGAAAAAAAGGATTTGCGGCAGGATTGTATATTATGTTTCTGGCTGCCGCAGTACCTTTGTTTTTTTATGATCAGACGAATGTACCCACAGATACGATGATAAAACGAAATATTCTGATACAGATCAGGGAATGGACACAGGGAAAAGGCTATCTTGCAGTCGGAGGAATTGGGAATGGAAAGCTTCGAAGTGTAGGAGAAGTTTCTCCAAAAGGAGAAAAATTATTTCTGGTGTATGCCCCGGAAAATGCAGATCTGTATCTGAAGGGATTTGTTAGTGGCAGATATAAAGATGGAGAATGGACAAAGGAAAAGAAAAATACCCTGGTCTACGGTGGAGAAATGGCACAGGAACTGCCATATTTATTTCCAGATCTCTCTATGCAGGATTTTGCTGTTTATCAGAAAGGATATATTCAGACACCAAAAGATATTGCATTTTCTGAAAAGAGAGAAATAAAGATTCATTATCAGAAGATGCAGGAGAGTTTCTTATTAATACCATATTTTTCAGATGCGAGCAGAATTAATGGAAATGCAGCTGGAGACAGTGTGATAGAACGTAATACAGCAGATACGGAGTATACAACTTCTTATTATCAGATCAAGAATAACAAGAACCTGTTAGATATCAGTCAGAGATTTGACGTGATGTCTGTGTTGAAAAATGCGGGAGAGCTTGAAAAGAATTATGTTCGTTCTATGCAGGAGTATGGAACTTATGTACAGCAGAATTATCTGGAGATTCCAGAAGAGATAAAGAAGACAATAAAGCAGCTGAGTTGCCATGTAAATAAAGAAAATAGTATCTTATATAATATAGAAGAAATTCAAAAATTTTTAAAAAATAATTATCAATATACTTATCGACCAGGTTTAACAGGGCAGGATAAGGATCCGGTAAATGAATTTTTAACGGAGAGAAAAAGAGGGTTTTGTACCCAGTTTGCATCAGCGGCAGTTTTTCTGTTCAGGGAAGCAGGAATTCCGGCCAGATATGTAGAAGGATATAAGATCCGTGCAGATCAGTGGAGACTTGGAAAAGCACAGGTGACAGATTATGAGGCACATGCATGGACAGAAATTTATATTGAACATATCGGATGGATTCCGGTAGAAGTAACGGGAAGAGATACTGGAGAAAGTGTATATAAACATGTGGAACAGGAAGAAAAACAACGAAATGCGATTGTACCAAATAAAAAACAATTCGTAACAAATGTAAAGAAAATGTTTCAAATGATTCCAATCGTCATAATATTAGCAGTGATTTTTGCGTTCATAAAATTGTTACAAAAGAAAAGAAAATGGAATCAAATGACAAACAAAGAAAAAGTACTTTTTTATGAAAAACAGTTAGAAAAATATGCTGAAAATGGCGCAAAATCAAGGAATAACAGCAATTCCATGACGTCAGAGATCATAGAGAAAGCAAGGTACAGTAACAAAGATATTACCAGACATGAACTAAATCTTGTAAAACGACATCTTGAGTTATTAAAGAGAAAAAACAGAAATGTTACAAAAATATTAACTAAACTGAAATAATCTTAAAAAACTATTGACAATTGTTGCTCTTTATCGTACAATATCAACTGTTGAAAGAAATATTTGAAATAAATTTAAAATTGTAATATATCAGGAGTTAATATGAAACGAGTTATTTTAAGAGTGATGATGTTAGTAGCAATGGCATCGGCCGCAGTTACAATGAGTGTACATACAAGTTCAAAAGAAGTAAAAGCATCAGAAAAAGGAGATGCAGTTGTTAAATATGCAAAAAACTTTGTAGGGAATAGATACAGATACGGTGGATCAAGTCTTACAAACGGAACAGATTGTTCAGGATTCACGAGAGGAGTTTACAAGAAGTTTGGAAAACGTCTTCCACATTCCTCAAGTGCACAGAGAAGATATGGTAAGAAAGTAAAAGGTGGAATCAAGAATGCTAAGGCAGGAGATTTAATCTGCTATAGCGGACATGTTGCAATCTATATGGGAAATGGAAGGATCGTGCATGCTTCCAGCCCGACAAACGGAATCTGTTACGGAAGTGCGACGTATCGTACGATCCTGACGATACGACGGGTGTTATAAAGGAATTGTAACTTTCTGGAAAAAGTGATATAATATCTTGCAGAGTTTGTCTATACTAACAGTTGGATAATTGCGAAACTTCTAACAAACGAACAGGGGATTCGCAGCTATCGGAAACTGACAATGAAAGAAGGAGAAATATTATGCAGTTTGAACAGTTACAAAAAGATATGATAGCAGCCATGAAGGCAAGAGATAAAGTTCGTAAAGATGCGATTTCCGCACTGGTATCTGCAGCAAAGAAAGTAGCCATTGATGAGGGATGCAGAGATAACATCAGCGAGGAGATTGTTGACCGTGTCATTTTAAAGGAGATCAAATCTGTAAAAGAGCAGATTGATACGTGTCCTGCAGAGAGAACAGATTTGAAGGAAGAATATCAGGCTAGATATGATATTTATCAGGAATATGCACCAAAAATGATGTCCGCAGAGGAAGTGGAAGCATTTATCACTGAGAAATTTGCAGATATCGTTGCGGGCAGGAACAAAGGAATGATCATGAAAAATGTGATGCCTGAATTAAAAGGCAAGGCAGAAGGAAGCGTGATCAATCAGGTAGTTGCAAAACTTTGTCAGTAAGCACCATACAGAAGGGCGCGGCGATAATATGGAGAAGCGAATACGTTTTACAATCATACTTGTACTCATTTTGATCGTTGTCATAGCGTTTTCTTTCCAGTCGAAAGAGAAGAAGGAATATCTGGTTTACAATGAGGCATTAGATAAGACTGCGGTTACCGTGGATGATGTATCATTGACTTTGAAAGATATCGCATTTTATGTAGCTTATGAGGAAAAAACAGTTCAGGAACAGGCGATACTCTATAACCCGGACAATCCAAGACAGTACTGGAATGTTTATACAGACGGGCAGTTTGTGAAGCTTACTGCAAAACAGGCAGCATTGGATATGGCTGTGCATGATGAGATTTTTTATCAGATGGCTGTAGCAGAGGGCGTGAAGCTGGACGTGACGGAGCAGGAATATCTTGAAAATGATGAGAGTGATTTCTGGTCTGATTTAGAGGACTGGCAGAGAGAACAATTGGGGATTTCAGAGGAAGAACTGGATTCTGAAATGGAGAAAATAGCACTGGCTGACAAATTTCAGAGAATTTATGCAGAGATGAACCAAAAAGAGTACGAGGCATATAATTTTAATGGGGAAGCCTATGAGGCACTTTTGTCGGAACACAAATACAGTGTGAATGAAAAAGTATGGGACAGAGTGGATTTTGGCTCTGTCACGCTTGATAATTAGAAAGTAGAAAAGAGAAAAATTATGTCAGTAAAAATTGGAAGAAACGATCCATGCTGGTGTGGAAGTGGCAGAAAGTACAAGGCATGCCATGAAGCATTTGATGAGAAGATCGCAAGATATGCGTCACAGGGACATATCGTGCCGCAGCGTAACATTATTAAAAATGCAGAGCAGATCGCAGGCATTAAAGAGAGCTGTAAAATTAACATTGCAGTGCTTGATTACATTGAGAAAAATATCCATGAGGGTATGAATACGGCAGAGATTGATAAAATTGTTTATGATATGACAACAAGCA
>ERZ827186.2564-NODE-2564-length-11980-cov-3.205786_pt1 | contig 11980 bp, 6 predicted proteins | sample MGYA00519918_ERZ827186 | MGnify/ENA primary metagenome ERZ827186 (study PRJEB31778, sample SAMEA3449275) | human gut metagenome | biome: human gut; feature: human-associated habitat; material: faeces | place: United Kingdom | collected 2010/2012 ... | reverse complement strand
AAGGAAAAAATGAATGCCAGCGGCTGCCGAGATGAAACCGCATACGAAGCAATGAAGAATATCCGGCGTGAGGAACGCAAAAAGCTGATTGCGGATATTACCGAGCTTGCCGCACGGCGCGGCTATGAGATTACAAGTAATATCCGTCTGGAGGAAATCAAGGAGGTGGACGGGATATGACAGAGAATAACGGCTATCATTCGTATGATTTTGACAGATTAAGCGAGGGCAGCAAAATCACGATTGAGCATAGCATATACGTTGACGAAACCGATATGTCGGATTTAGTATCAAAACCGCTCGAAAAATTACAGGCTATGCGCGACGGCAGCGTTGCCAAAGAAAAGACGGCTTTTGAAAAGGTGCGGCAGGCGGCGCAGAATTGGGAAAAGCAAGCGGCGGTTACACGGCAGTATGACAGGGCGATTGCATATTTGGAAGTACCCGAAGTTGAGCACAGTTCAAATAAATGGGTAAAAGCTAAAGATGAATTTGACTATAACCGTATCAGTAACAGGGTATATAAAATGTCATACCGCATATATGAACGGTCAAGCTGGAGGACGGACGCGAAAAAATATGATGTCAGGTGGGATATATATACAAACAGGCCTCAATCGCAAAGCTCATATAAAGTGGCGGGACAAGAGCGCGTTTGCTCTACCCGTGAGGAAGCCGAGAAATATATACAGGGCAGAATTAAGGCATATTCGCATTTATTCACGGAAATATCCCCGCCTATTCCAAAAGAATTGGAAAAATCCTTTATGGTGTACGGACAGCTCTTGCCCGGATATATCACGGAGGAAATGCAAAAGGCACAGGAAGCCGAGAAACCGAAAGCGGCTGAAAAGCCCTCCGTCCGAAAACAGCTTACCGAACTTAAAAGCAACATTATACCGCCGGAGCAGGGGCAGACGCGCCCCTCTTTAGAGCTTTGACGGGGGTGTTAGGCTGTGAGAAACGATAAAGAATTTAAGTCAAAAGCCCGTGATGAAAGCTACATTAAGGACAAACGCCCTGATGTTCAGCTTGGACGGCATACGGAAATTCCGCAGACAAAACCGATTACACAGTCGAAGAAAAACCGTATGTATCAATCGCGGCAGGAGCCGCAGACGGAAACGGCGGCGGTCAATCCCGAAACGCCGTATGCGGCGGATATGCAAACGGATTTATCCGAACCGGAACAAACGCAGGAAGTTTCAGAAGCAACCGAACTTGAACAGACGGAAGATGTCAGGGATATTCCGAAATTCGAACCGCCGAAGCAAACGCCGAAACAAAAAAGGCGTATTTATCATCAGCATACGCAGAATATGAAAAAGTCTGTTGATTTGGATATTCCGCAGGAATCGGAAGCAAAAGCGCCTCCCCCTCTATCTGATATGGAAGATTACAATATCCGTGATGTGGTGCAGGACAACAAAACGGAGTTTTCTCGCAATACGGATATTGACTTTTCGGAAGATGTTGCAAATAAAGACAGCAATATTGCTTTTGACAGGGCGAAGCCTACGGAGCCGGACGTGCCCGAACAGGGCAAGCGAAAACAGCGGCTTTATCACAGGGACGAAAAACTGGAGGGCGCTTCTTCCGCTGATACCAAAGCGGAGCAATCCGCAGAGGGCGGCAAAACTCCGAAACAGGAAAATTCGGAAGATACAAAATCAGCTAATGGTGATGTTCCCTTTGACCGTGTAAAGCGGTTTGAACAGAAAGCCGAGAAAGCAAAAACGGCAGCGGATAAGGCGGAACAAAAATTACCGCATAAAACAAAAATCAAGCGTCAGCGGATTTTTGACGAACAGAAGCAAAAGCCAAAAACCCGCTTGCAGTTTGAAAAAGAGGTGCGCCCTCAATCGGATTTATACCACCGTTCCCCGATACGAACCGGCGCGGACACGCTGCAGTATGCGGCAATGAATAAAATTCATTCCAAAGTCGCAGAGGTCGAGCACGACAATACCGCAGTTGAGGCGGCGCACAAGGCCGAGCAGAAAGCGGAAACGCTGGCACAGCATAGTATGAGGACAGCAAAATATATCAACGGACAGCGAAAGGAAACGCCGTATAAAAAAGCCGCAAGGCTCAGACACCGCGCGGACAAAGCGGAAGTTAAGGCAATCCGCGAAAGGACGCTTGCCGAAAATCCGCAGCTTAAAAAATCTGTTATTCGGAAATTTCAGCAGAAGCAGCGGATAAAAAAGCAGTATCAGAAAGCAAAACAGGCGGAGCAATCCGCAAAGGCGGCGAAGAAAACCGCGCAGAATACCGAACGGGCATTACGGCGGTTCGTTGCTTTTGTATGGCGGCATAAAGCGGTATTCGGTGTTATTCTTGCAATCGTGCTTTTGATTGCGTGGTTGGGTACGGTGCTGTCCTCCTGTTCCGTTATGGTAACAACAGGCGCAAATTCCATTATGGTATCGTCCTACTTTGCAGACGACGCGGATATATACGCGGCTGAAAATTATTATGTTTCTTTGGAGCAAAATCTACAAAGTAAAATCAACCGCATTGAACGCGATTATCCCAGCTATGACGAATACAAGTACAGTATGACGCAGATAGGTCATAACCCGTATGAGCTTATTTCCTATCTTACGGCGGTGTATCAGGATTTCAAGTTTCGTGACATTAAATCAAGTCTTGATACGCTTTTTCATTCTCAATACCATTTGAGAATTACCACCACTACCGAACAGCGCAGGGACGAGGACGGGAACGCAAAGGAATACAAAATATTAAATGTTACGCTAACAAATGAGGGGATGACAAATTCCCTCACAGACGACCAGCGGGAATTATACAACATCTATCTTGTGAGCAAGGGCAACCGTGATTATCTGTTTGCAAACGATATTTACGCCAACGAAACCGACGCACCGAACTATACCATACCCGGCGAAGCATTGACGGACGCGACATTTCGGCGGCTTATCACCGAAGCGGAAAAATACTTAGGTTTTCCGTATGTATGGGGCGGCAGCAATCCGTCAACATCTTTTGATTGCAGCGGTTTTGTATGCTGGGTATTCAGTAATTCCGGCGTTTATCCATTGAGCCGCACAACGGCGCAGGGCATTTATAATCAATGCGCACGGGTATCACCGCAGGACGCAAAGCCGGGCGATATAATCTTTTTTAAGGGTACTTATAACACAAGCGAAGTATCGCACGTCGGGCTGTATGTCGGAAACGGAATGATGATACACGCAGGAAACCCGATACAATATACAAGCGTCAATACAAATTATTGGACGCAGCATTTTTTCGCCTACGGGCGATTATCTAACTGAAAAATTATAAGGAGTTGATTTAACTATGGCAACAATAGCAAAAATCGAAAAGGATATTATCAGGACAAAAGAAAAAATTGCGGAGCTTCAGAAGAAAGTCCGCACATTGGAAGCGCAGAAAGTCGAAGCGGAAAACTTGCAGATTGTTCAGCTTGTGAAAACGGTCAATATTGATAACAAAACACTTACCGCGCTTCTCAAAGCATACGCAAAGGGCGAATTTGAATTGCCCGAAGAATACAAAGCAGAATTACAGGAGGACACAGACAATGAAGATGAACAGGCTTAAACTTGCGGCGGCGGTACTTACCGCTGCATTTGCATTATCGGGAGTAACAGCATTTGCACAGAGCGGCGAAGCGGTAACGCCACAGCAAAATAAGACCGAAACCGTAATTGAAGATAACCGGACGCTGACGCCGAAAGGCAACGCCCAGCTTGTAGATGATGTTACCGACAATGAAAATTTGCAGTTTATCACGGTAACGGCACGGGACGGCAGCGTATTTTATTTCGTTATTGATAAGGGCGCGAACAGCGAAAATGTGTATTTCCTAAATACCGTTGACGAAAGCGACCTTGCGGCATTGGTGGAGGACTACACACCGCCGACAGCCTCCGAAGCTAAACCCGAAGCCTCCGCCTCGCCGGAGCCGGAGCAGACCGAACAGCAAAAACCGCAGGAGCAGAAAAAAGGCGGCAGCCCTACGCTGTATATCGTCCTTGCCCTGATAGCAGCCGGAGTTATCGGCGGTTATTATTACAAGGTGATACTTCCTAAAAAGAAGCTGGAGGGCGCGGACGATATAGAGGATTTCGAGCTTGAAGAAACTGAAACCGAAGAAACAGAAGATACGGAGGACGACGAGTGATGAAACTGATTATAGCAGAAAAGCCGTCCGTCGCGTTTGCAATAGCAAAGGCGCTGAACATTAAGGGCAGCAAGGACGGATATATTGAAAATACAGATTATGTCATAAGCTGGTGCGTGGGACATTTGGTGGCGCTTGCGGAGCCGTCCGTTTATGATGAAAAATACTTGAAATGGAATTATGCGGATTTGCCGATTATTCCGCAGGAATTTCAATACAAAATCTACGGCGGCAAGCAAAAGCAATTCAAGGTAGTAAAAAGCCTGATGAACCGAAAGGACATTACCGAAGTTATCAACGCTTGCGACGCAGGACGCGAGGGCGAGCTCATATTCCGTTTGGTGTATGCACAGGCGAATTGCAGAAAGCCGATTAAAAGATTATGGATTTCATCAATGGAAGAAAGCGCAATCCGTGAGGGCTTTACAAACCTCAAAGACGGAAGCGAATACGATAATCTTTATCATTCCGCATTATGCCGCTTATGGGCGGATTGGCTTGTGGGTATCAATTCAACACGGCTGTTTTCTCTGCTCTACCGAAAGACCTTAAATATCGGCAGGGTGCAGACGCCGACGCTTGCGCTGCTTGCCGACAGGCACAACAAAATATCCTTTTTCAAAAAGGAAAAATATTTTACCGTAATGCTTGACGTTGGCGGCGTAAAAGCGGAAACGGAGCGTATTGACAATGAAGATACCGCAAAAGAAGTTGTAACGGCTTGTGAACATTCACAGGCCGTTTGTGTTTCGGTGAAAAAAGAGCAAAAGACGGAAAAGCCGCCGAAATTATTTGACTTGACAGCTTTGCAGAGGGCGGCAAACAGGCTTTACGGCTATACCGCAAAACAGACGCTTGATTACGCGCAATCGCTTTACGAAAAGAAACTTATCACCTATCCCCGAACCGACAGCCGATATTTAACGGAGGATATGGCGGACACAGTAAATAGGGTGATTTCTGTTTCAATGAGCGTATCGCCATTTGACAGCATTTCTAATTTTGTTCCCATTGTAAATCAAAAGGCGATTTTAAGTAAATACGCAAAGGAAAACGGCTTCAAAAATTTCCTGTTCTTTGTAGACGACGGGTATTCGGGTACGAACTTCAATCGACCGAGCTGGAGCGAACTCATTGAGAAGATAGAGAACGGCGAAGTATCGACGCTGATAGTTAAAGATATGTCGCGGCTTGGGCGTGATTATCTGAAAGTCGGCTTCTATACGGAAGTCCTGTTTGTGGAGAAAGGCGTGCGGTTTATTGCTATCAATAACGGCATTGACAGTGCAAACCAACAGGACAGCGATTTTACCCCGTTTCTCAATATCATCAACGAGTGGTATGCGAAAGACACCAGCAAGAAAATCCGCGCTGTGATGAAATCCAAAGGCGAAGCGGGCGAGCATCTTTGTACAAACCCGCCTTACGGTTATCAAAAAGACCCCGACAATAAAAAGCATTGGATTGTGGACGTGGAAGCTGCCGAGGTAGTCAAAAGGATTTTCGCACTCTGCTTAGAGGGTTACGGTCCGACACAAATTGCCCGTATTCTGAAAGAGGAACAGGTCATAACGCCGACAATCCATTTTATGCAGACAGGACGGACAACAAGGAACGCGCCGCCGGATAATCCCTACAACTGGACAGGCGATACCATAGCGGATATTTTGGAGCGACCGGAATATCAAGGGCATACCGTAAACTTCAAAACCTATAAGCAGTCCTACAAGAGCAAAAAGACCTGTTACAATCCAGAGGAAAAATGGCTTGTGTTTGAGAACACCCACGAAGCGATTATTGACGCTGACACATGGGAACGGGTACAAGAATTGCGGAAGAACAAACGCCGCCCAACGAGAACGGGGAAAACAAATATGTTCTCTGGCATTGTCCGCTGTGCTGACTGTGGGGAAAAGCTGTATTACTGTACAAGCAAGAATTTTGAGGCAAGGCAAGACCATTTTGTATGTTCCACTTCCAGACTGAAAGGGAAAGAAGTCTGCCCGACGCACTTTATCCGCGCTGTGGTACTGGAACAGGGTGTGCTTGCACATCTGCGGCTTGTGATTTCCTGTATAGCCAACCATGAAGAGCAGTTTCGGAAAGCTATGGGTGCAAAGCAGAAAGCCGAAGCGAAGAAAGAACTTGCGTCAAAGCGGCGACAAGCAACACAAGCGGAACGACGTATTGAAGAACTCGACCGACTTTTCAAACGTATTTACGAAGATAACGCTAATGGAAAATTATCTGACAGCAGATTTCAAATGCTCTCTGACGATTACGAACAGGAGCAGGAAGAACTGCGGGAAAAGCTGTTGCAACTGAATGAAGAAATTATACAGCAAGAAGAACAGGCAGAAAACATTGACAGGTTTATCGGCAAGGTGCGGAAGTATCTCGACGTGGAAGAATTAACGCCTACTGTCTTAAATGACATGGTAAAGGCGGTGTACGTTCACACGCCGGATAAGTCAAAAGGATATAGGGAACAGCAGATTGACATTTCCTATGACCTTGTGGGAATACTCCCCGCCGCCATACTGAACGACCTGCAAAACGGAGAAACGGCATAGCCCAAGCTACGCCGTTTCCCGAAAGCATTCTTATGCTGTTTTATGAGTGCCGCCCTTAAAGGCCTTCTTTTACTATAGATAAAAAAGGAGATGAAATTAACAAATGAAAGCGGTTCATTACCCGCCGGTTCTAACGTCTTATTTTAATTTTCAGCAGCCTTCCATGTGTCATACTGCTTTTGAATCTCATCCATGACCTTCTGCTTGCCGGCAAGCTCCAGCTTTTTGTCATACGCGGGGATAACATTGTCCGGATCGTCAAGCCCAAAGCTTAAAATCTTGCTGAATTCTGTTTCTACCGCCTGCAATTGGGCGATCTCACTCTCTACAGGAATCGTGTCGAATGAAAACCCTATGTTCGGGTCAAAGGTAGCTGTTTTGTTCATCCGGTCGGTCTCTTCCCACACGTCATCCTCATAGGAGGGTACCAGGTAGGCCAAAAACTGATTGCCGATCATGAATTCTGAGATATAATAGCTCCCGCTTTCCCGAACCATCCGATTAGGGGTGTCAGGGTCTTTGGTATAGTCTCTGCCCTCCAGACCGTAGCACAGAAGGTTCAGGATATATGGGTCTGTGTGCAAAAGCTCAATCAGCTTTAATGCGCGCACCGGGTGCTTCGAGGTACGGCTCACCGCCGTCATCGTTGTCTGCACCCCGCTTCTTGAGAGAAATGGCTCATCGGTTGGTACCGCAATAATATCATATCCGTAATTAATCTTGTGTTTTCCTTCCACGCCTGGCAGGTATCTTGCATATCCGCTGAATACCTTTTGTGCTTTCAGCAATGATGTCTTGTCAGTCAATGTCGCCACATCAGCCGGAAAGAAACCGCGTAAGTTCCAATCCCGCATTGTGCGCCAGTACCTTTCATTGATTTCCCTTTCATCATCTGCCCTGCCGTTTACAATGTGTATACCATTGGAAACGTCGGTTGTCTGCTCCGGTCTGAGAAAATAACCACCTGAATCAGTGGTAACGATAGTATTTGGCTCTCTGTCATGTACCAATTGATAGATCTGGGTCACATCCTCTAAGCTGTCTACACTTTTGACGTCGAGGTTATATTTATCTACAATTGGTTTAATAAAATAAATACTACCCTGGTTGTACAGCACCTGATTCATCGGAACAGCATAGATTTTGTTGCTGATACGTACCGCGTCCCAAATATAATCGGCATAGAAATCACGCATTTGGGGAACCTGTTCGAGTAAATCGTCCAGTTCCAGATAAGCCCCTTTGGTAACGTTTGGCTCATATTTGTTCGCCCAGTTAGCCGTCCACACCAGATCAAATTCCTCCTGTGCGGCAAACGCCATCTGCATCTTCTGGTCATAGTCGCCCGGCTGGATGCAGACCAGATCCAGCGTCACGTTCAGCTTATCATTTAAATATTTGTTAGCCTCTTCCATTACCTCGGCAAAACCGGAGGGTTCCTGGCAACGGATGTACCATTTCAGGTTTACATGCTCACTCATGTCATCCTGATAGGAAACAACCTCCGGCTCCTTCCCGCATCCTGTAAATGCCAACAGTATTGTACCAATTAATAGGAAAGCTAATATTCTTTTTTTCATATCGGTCCTCCGTCAAATAGGAATTTGGAACCGGGAAGTTTACGCTTCCCGGTTCCCTTTATAAAAAGGAGATGGAATAAGCAAAGCTCAATGCGCGCGGGGCAGACAAGCCGGCGCGTATATTTGGCTGCGTTAAATAACAAGGAGACGGAGAAGCGGAAGAAGTTACTTCTCCAACAATCTCTTGATAACAGAGGCGGCTTGTGCGCGGGTGGTGTTTTCGTGCGGGGCGAAGGTGCCGTCAGGCATACCGCTGATTAAGCCTGCGGTGGCGGCCTCGTCTACATACTCATAGGCCCAGTCCGAAATCTCTGCGCTGTCTGCAAACCGTGCGATTCCCCCGCGTTCTGCCTTCTTTTCCATAAATGCGTTGGCTTGCCCTAAAATGACTGCCATTTCTTCCCTTGTGATCAGGTCGTCCGGCCGGAATCTGCCGTCATATCCTACGATGATTCCGGTGTTTGCTGCGGCATTTACATATGGATAATACCATGCATCCGCCGCTACATCCGAGAAGCCTGCGCCCATCCGGCTCTCCAGTTCCAGCGCCTTGACGATCAGGGTCGCAAACTCTGCCCTTGTGATGCTTCTGTCCGGCTCAAAGGTGGTTGCTGTGACACCGGTGACGATCCCCTTTTCGGCCATTTCTTCAATATCTGCCTGGGCCCAGTGGCCAATGGTATCTGTAAACCGGTCCTTGGCCGGGGGTGTGGTGTTGCCCAGCAGGCCGGTTCCGGTACTGCCCGTACTTCCGGTGCTTCCCGTACTTCCTGTGTTGTATCCCGGTCCGATTACCGGCGGGGTGACTACTACATCCGTTTTGGTGTAGGTTACAAACTCTCCCAGGACTGTTGTCCAGATGATCAAATCGTTACCCGAATCGATCCTGCGGGCGCCGCCTTCCGGCAGCAATTCCGCGTCTGCGGCGGCCTGGCTGTCGATTGACAGCCTCTTATTCACCGTCTTGTACTTGCCATTTTCCAGGTATGCTGCCGTCTTGCCTGCCTGGCCCGGCAATACCAGCCGTACTGCGTGGTTGGCCGTCATCCCTTCCGATCCCAGCTTGTATACGCCGTTGATTGTGGCGTTTTCAATCGTCCTGCTCGGCGTCGTCCCGTACACCGGCGCCTGGAACAGGCTGCTTCCGCCGCTTAGCCGTGTTCCGCGCATCAGATCCAGCTTCACCGTTCCTCCTGCCGTTGCGGTCTCGGTCACGATGTTTGGCTGCTCCTGCGACAAATCAAGCTGCAGTTTTAAATCGATACCGGTTGCAATCCGGAACAATCCGTTTGCCAGTTTGTAGTTGATTGCTATCGTTTTGCTTTCGGTTACCTCTTCTTCCGTGTTTGCTGTGCCGATAAAACTGTTGAGTGCACGTCGCAGTGCGGCGGCGGCGCGGTCGATTCCTTCCTGTATCTGGGTGCCGTCGGCGAGGATTCCTGCTGCTGTGGTGATTGCGTTGTCCAGCGGGGCTGTGCTCTCATACTGTCCATACCCTTCGCCGATCTCTGCTGCCGACTGCAGCTGCCGTGCCTCGGCCAATACCGATTCCAGTGTGCTTGTGTCTACTTCTACCGGTAGTATCGTCATGGTGGCGCCGCCGGTGCTGAATCCAAGATAGCCTTCCTCGCCGTGCAGGTTTGCTCCGGTTACTTCTTTTTCAAATACCTTCTCATTGTCTACCCATACTTCATATTTTACCTTGTCATCTGCCATGTCGTATACGCCTACTGTGATTTCATACTCCGTTCCTGCCTTGATCCAGTCGTTGTCATAGGAGATCAAATCCTGGCCTGGCGCCCATTTCTGGTATTCCAGGGTGGCGTCCTTGATCCATAGCAGGTAGCCTGTGTTGCTCGACCATATCCTGTTGTCGGGGTTGCCCAGCCGGAAGTATATGGCGCCGTTTAGTGCGTTTTCTGCGTTTTCCTTCTCGAACTTCACCCGGAAGCTGAACAGCTTGTTTCCAAACTTTTCTCCAACGTAGCTTACGCATGCGCCGTCGGGGATGGTCATACTTCCATTTTCAAATGTGATTTCCCCGTCTCCGGCGATCTTTTTCCAGTTTGCGGTGTCGGCCAGCTGGGGCTTGATCGACATGTATTTATCCAGATTGGTGATCTGGGCGGCGAGAAATTCATCGATTGCGTTTTGCAGGGTGGTGGTGGCATCGTTTACTTCATATTGCAGCAGTCCGCTGGTGTTGGCGACTGTGCGGGCGGCTTCAGCTGCCGAACCAAGTGCGTCGATTGCGGACTGGGGGTACTGCCCTTCCTCGTCTCCTGCTACTGCGTTCGAGAGAAGTGTGTCAGCCTCGGTGATTGCGTTCCATAGGGCTGTTTTATCTGCTGCCCCTCCGCTTTCTATCTCGACTGCTTCTGACGTGACCTCTTCTCCATACAGCCCATTGCTGTCATGCGGCGTCACGCTGTAGCTTACCTTCATCCCTTCCCATTCCTTCTCGATCTTTAGCTCCCGCCCGTGATGGCCCAGAGGGGTGAGATTCCCTTTTTTGTCTACGGTATACCACGAAATTTTGCTGATTCCCTCGCTGTCACCGTCCAGGTCGGCAAAATCATAGTCCGCCCTGACCACGCCCCCGGCGGCCTTGTTACCCGAAATGGTCAGGTTTGCGACTGTAGGTTCCGTACCGCCCACAGCGGTACGCAGGCCGATTGCGCTCATGTCGATGTTTTCAAACTCGATGTTCTTGTTGACCTCGGCCAATCCCACCGATGTGAGACCGAAATCGGAGCCAAAGTCTTTAAAAATCGACTTGTCATCGGAGCGATAGAGATCGTAGGAATCTACATTTCCAATACAGCCGTTCCCGCCCTGCTTGATATTTACCAGGACGTTGTTATAAAAATCATTGGTGCCCTCCGGTGCATATTGGTTAGCCAGCTCAATCAAACCTTCCTTGTCGCCCGCCTTGTCCAGCTCGCGCACCTTTGCAAGAACCTCCGCTGGGAACAGCGAATGGTCGGTCAGCGGCTGCCAAAGCGTACCGGCATAGCGTTCCGCCCAGCTGTCAATTTGAACACTGCCGTTTAAGTGATAATAATTCATCATATCGCTGTTGTAATCGCTGGCCGACACCGCCCACAGCCACCACTTTCCGCGGCTGGGCCATTTGAAGTTGTCGTCGGAGTTAAACTGGAAGAACGCCGCTGTCGGGTTTTCCACAAAGATATTGTTGTGCACCCGGCTGAACGCGCCGTTATTGGTCTTAATAGCAAAGCTTTGGCCGGTGTTGCCGTTTTGCGCGGTGGCACGGTAAAAAACGTTGCCGTAAATCTCGGGACCAGTGGCGAAATCATCCCAAAAGATCGCCTGCTGGCCATACCCGCCGTAAATGTTTCCAATATCGTGGAAGTAGTTGTATTTGATCGTGTTGCCCATGGTATAAACCCCGCGGCCCCAGTAGATCGCGCCCATGTCGGACGACTGGAGCACGGCATTGTAAATCTCATTGTTCAAAATCTGTGTTCCAGTTCCCGCACCAACAAGCATATGATCAGAGTCGTAGAGCTTGTTGTTTTTGATCTCGCCATCCATCCCGACACCTGCAATAGCGGGGGCATACGCCTTAAAAATCTGGCCACAGCTATGGATACGGCAGTTTTCGACCCGGTTGCCCGACGCGGTATAGG
>ERZ827186.2563-NODE-2563-length-11982-cov-5.068584_pt1 | contig 11982 bp, 8 predicted proteins | sample MGYA00519918_ERZ827186 | MGnify/ENA primary metagenome ERZ827186 (study PRJEB31778, sample SAMEA3449275) | human gut metagenome | biome: human gut; feature: human-associated habitat; material: faeces | place: United Kingdom | collected 2010/2012 ... | reverse complement strand
CCGGGTAAGACTCCGGAAGACAATCTACGTTTTGTTACATTCGTTGTCAATACGTTGATGGCAGTTTATCATCATAACGGATTGCTGAAAGCTTCTATCTCCAGTGCTACCAACGCCCATCGTCTGGGAGCGAATGAGGCGCCTCCTGCCATCATCTCCTCTTTCCTAGGGAAGCAATTGTCGCAGGTATTAGATCATATCGAAAACAGTACGAAAGATGATTTAATCAGCCTTAGCGGTAAACAGGGAATGAAGTTGGATATTCCGCAGATTCCTGAATTACTGATCGATAATACAGACCGTAACCGTACTTCTCCATTTGCTTTCACAGGCAACCGCTTTGAGTTCCGTGCCGTAGGTTCCGAAGCAAACTGTGCTTCTGCCATGATTGCATTGAACTCGGCCGTAGCAAATCAATTGGTGAAGTTTAAGAAGGACGTGGATGCGTTGATTGAAAAGGGAGAACCCAAAGTTTCCGCCATTCTTGAAATCATCCGCGGATATATCAAAGAATGTAAAGCCATTCATTTCGACGGTAACGGTTACAGTGACGAATGGAAGAAAGAAGCTGCCCGTCGTGGACTGGATTGCGAAACCAGTGTTCCTGTTATCTTCGACAATTACCTGAAACCGGAAACAATTGCCATGTTCGAAGCTACCGGTGTAATGACCAAGAAAGAACTGGAAGCCCGTAACGAGGTGAAATGGGAAACTTATACGAAGAAGATTCAGATTGAGGCACGTGTATTGGGTGACTTGGCAATGAATCATATCATTCCGGTTGCCACTCAATACCAGACGGACTTAATTAATAATGTCTATAAGATGCAATCTCTTTTCCCGGCAGAAAAGGCAGCGAAATTGTCTGCTAAGAACCTGGAGCTTATTGAAGAGATTGCCGACCGTACAGCTTTCATCAAGGAGCATGTAGATGCAATGATTGAGGCTCGTAAGGTTGCAAACAAGATAGAAAGCGAACGGGAAAAAGCCATTGCCTACCACGACACGATTGTCCCGGCACTAGAAGAAATCCGTTATCACATCGACAAGTTGGAACTGATTGTTGACAATCAGATGTGGACGCTTCCAAAATACAGGGAACTGTTATTTGTGAGATAGAAAAAAATACGGTGAACGATAAACAGTAAACGGTGAACAAGTTGTATTGCAACGCATTTACACTCACAGTTCACCGTTATGAAATTATCTATTTCTTTTGTTGGTTGTTTTAAGTTTGCGGGGAGGGGTGCTGTGAAGCAGTCCTCTTCTTTTTTATTCGATTATCTTTGCATCCTCAATATCATCATCGTCATGTACCACCGGAGTCTTCGGACGACGACGGGTAAACTTGAACCAGTTGATTAATTCGGTAAGCGAATAAACCAAACTACTCACACCAATAATTATAAATGCAGTATTACGTGCTCCCGTCGGATTAAACAAAGCGATGATACCTGCAATAAGAATCAATGAAGGAACCAAGTAAAACACTCCCGGAACAGGCATCCACCGACGTGCCATCGATAAAGAAGCAATCTGTTGCACTCCTCCCATTATCAGGATAAATCCCAATAAAAACATCAGAACATCTGCAAAGAATTCAGGCATCACAATCAACCAAAGTCCAAATAACAAACTACCGATTCCTTCTATCGGGAAACGGGGAGCCGCTTCACCTTCCTGTCTTTTCCGGCCGAAATAACCAAAAAGGCTGATAACACCGGGAATTAAAAAGGCAACACCAACTGTAATGACAATATAGCTGGCAGCCGCATTTGGCCAAATCACGAGTACCAATCCTATCACAAGTGCAAAGAGAATACGAATAAGAGAATAATTCATTGTTTTCATAAATTCTATATTTTTTAACCGAGTCTGTTCCAATACTTTTGCGAATATAAGTGTTTCTACTGATATATAAAAATAACAAATAAACATTGTAATAAGTTCGTAATAATATCGTTATGACAATTACATCTCGCATTGATATTTTTGCAGAAAATTTAGACAGTTCCCTTTCAGTATGAAACAAAGTGAAATAAAAAAAATCACTGCAAGATATATATGAAACATTGAAAGCTCTCTACCGAACAACGTATCAAGCAATATAAGTTGAAACCGGACCGGGCCGATGTTATTATTCCTGCTGCTGAAATATTTCTTGAGATAGCTACTCATATAAAAGCCACCAGAATTATTGTACCTACCATCGGACTGTTCGACGGTATCATCAATAGTCTGTACACGCAAAATATGAACAAGGTTTAATTCTCTACAATCTTGATGCATCAATACAAAAAGCTCCTGATACTAGTGTATATTCAAACTTTGTATCGGGAGTTTTTGTCTCATCTTGCTATAATGTACAGATTCGTCCTTAAAGAGGTAAATATTCAAATTTTGTTCTCTATATTTGTGTAACTATATATTTGATAAGATGGATATAAAACTTAGAATTGAACAACCTTCGGATTATAATGAAACCGAAAATGTCACACGGGAAGCCTTTTGGAATCATTTTTCTCCGGGATGTGACGAACATTATCTCCTTCATATCATGCGTAACCATCCAAAGTTTGTACCGGAACTCGATATTGTTGCAGAACTTAATGGCAAGATTGTCGGCAATGTGGTCTGCCTTAAATCATTTATCATGGCGGATGACGGTAACCAATATGAAGTATTGAGTCTGGGGCCCATTTCTGTTCTTCCCGAATATCAACAGAAAGGTATTGGAGGAAAAATGATTGCGCTGACCAAAGAACGAGCTTTCGATATGGGATTTCGTGCCATTTTACTTTGCGGTGACCCGGATTATTACCTCCGGCAAGGATTCATTCCTGCTGAAACATTAGGGATTCGCACCGAAGATAATATGTATGCCACAGCTCTTCATGTTTATGAATTATATGATAATGCTTTAGCCAACGCTAAAGGACGTTACATAGAAGATGAAATATATCAGGTCGATAAATCAGCTGCTAATGAGTTCGATAAGCGATTCCCTCCAAAGGAAATTATAGTTGGCACTCCGTCACAAAAGCGGTTCGATCAGATAGTAGTGATGCGGAGAAAAGCGATTTAAGTTTATTCAACCTTAAATCGCTTGATTTGTACATTACGGAAGTTCTATCGTGCTATGCCATCAAGCAACTATTATTCAACATAGCTACTATTCTTTGTCTCTTCATAGTTACAAAGCATTAAAATATATAATTGTAACAGAGAGAAAAAATGCCTTAACAATTGATGAAACCTATCTTATAGAAACTATAGTTTACAAAAAGTCACCATTGACACTTTGTAATTCTTAATCTACCAGGAATCGTTTCTTTCCTCCCTTTTATTGGAATAAAGAGTTTCTGTCACTGTAGAGGAATTTGCTCAAATCGTTATTCTATAATCAGGCACGATATATACACTTTTTGATACATCATCAAAGATTTTACCACCAAAGAGATATTATCTATACTAATAAAGTTCCCTTTTATTCTTTTCTATTTATCATTATCAAAGACCGAAGTAGAAAAATCAATGGAAGGAAAGTAGAAAATACTAACAATATTTACGACATAGCGACACTATCCCAATGGTTTGCTTACTCTATCCATAGCTTTTGGTGACATTATCCGCATCTTTTGCTTACTTTATCCTTATGTTTTTCACAAATATAACGATGCTTTTCCGATAAAAACACGGTGCTTTTGTACAAAACAAGCAAAATTTTCAGCATTTTAAAGGTTTTTGCTTGCTAACAGAGAAAAATAACAAAACATGTGAGATAGCAAAATCCCTGATTACACAAACAATCGTCAGTATAATCAGGGATTCTAAAACTTTATGTAAAAAGTGTAGAGATGACGAAAAGTTTAGTACTGAATCACCTTGTCACTACTAACAGTCTTATACCAATCTGTGGTTGAGCTCTGATCGTGTGCCCAATCTGCAAATTTAGAATATGCATTCGTTATCACTGTTGTTTCTGTTGGATAAGCAAATTTATCAGGAACACAAAGAGCCCAAGTATTATTAACTGCCTTGATTACTTCGAGCACTTCATTATCTGCCAATTGCCCATTCGCCGTAGCCGAATTAAAATGAGTCAAATGGATTTCCGTTCTCTTTTGACCTATCCCCTGATAAGCAATGAAGAAGTCTAAGCCATCTGTCACACTAGGGACAGATATTACATTCTTAAGTTTGACGTTCACTTCAAGAGTGTATATATCTGTAAGAGGGGTACTAGCATTCCCTGTATTCAACATGGGACGTTGTGCTCCTGTATATCCATATATATAATGTGCGTCTCCAAATAAAGGAATCACAAGTTCATTACCATTCGTTTCATAAGATGCATTTTCAAATATCCCGGAATTTAATGAGCCAGTACGTTGAGCGGCACCTGCACCAAAATTTACCTCTTCTACATTATTTTTGTCTATTCCTCGTATTCTCAAACCAGCACCTAATTGTTTCACGGCACCAACCGCCCGAAGGTCGATTTTATATTTCAGTTCTTTCACGTCATTACCGGCTGCAGGCAAAGTTACATTCAACACAATATCATTGAAATCGTAATCGCCTGCTTTCGGATAGTTATCTTCGAAAGCATAAGAATAAACCGCATATCGGATCTCTACATCATCCGGTTCTTCATCAGAGTTATATCCTTCTTTAATACAGTCACCGTCAGCAGGAAGTATAAATTCTGCTTTGCCCGGATTACAATAGGTAGCACCTTGCTGCAATCCTTTATTTGTCAGCCAATCAAAAGAACTCCATTCCCATTGATTTTTACCATTAGATGTTTGATCCGTTATTTCACAAATAATATTATTCGTTACTTTTGAATTAGAATAAGCCAAACCGGAAGTATTGTCTATTGTATGAATTCTTAATAAGGCAGTTCCTTGTGTCGGACCGGTAACTGTTCTGAATAAATTAGCTTTGCCCGTACAAGTCAATATGGATTGTGCTTCCATCACGATATTATTATCATTTCCATTACCCGTCAATTCTTTGCAAATAGCTTCGGAAGTATTTCCCATAACAAGTGTACCAAACTGTAATTTTCCTGCCTTCAGATAACAACCGTTTTTAATATTAGTATTGTTGTTACCATCTATATTTTCAACTTCAATCGTTCCATGATTTATCAATGTGGTACCATTGGTAGAAGCATTATAAGAATTCAGTTTAAGTGTTCCATAATTCACAAAATCAACTCCACTTCCACCTCCATCAATTTTCAAAAAGTCACAATCAATCGTACCGGCATTATAGTTCGTACGCCCGGCCGAACTATTTGTTATCTGAATACCTCTGTCGCCTACAATACTTCCCCCCTGCATCACAGTTATATAAGAAGCTTGAGTTAATACCAAGCTCCCATTTTTAGCGACCTCTATCTTTCCACCATTCTCAACTATAATTTCTGTGATATTAGAAAATTGATTACTATTTTCTATAACCCATGTGCTTCCTTGAGGAACAATTACTTTCACAGCTTGGGCTCCGCCACTGACACCAGAGGTGGTAAATCCACCATTAAAAGTACCATCCGGAATCTTAAACCAACGTTCACTTTCTGTAAAAACAGGATATTCTTTATAATTACCGGCCCATCCGGAACTTGCCCCTAAATCCCAGCCAGCCTGAACGACAGTAGCAGTTACCTTTTTAGCACTAATAAAATCAGCAGTATAAGGAGCCTCCATAACAGGTATACTAGTCGCCACAGCTCGTGACATAGAACATGTTGGCGTACCTTTGTCTCCAAAATGCGCTGTCACTGTGCCGTTTTCAATCGCTGCCGGTTGAACCAGATAGCGTTTGTGCTCATCTATGCGTGCAACAAACACCTTATCAAGCGCTGTTGCACAATCCATCACCACATTCAAAGTCGTACTTTGATTGACAGTTCCTTCCGCTAAGAGTTTTGCTGTACTTCCCGGACTTAATGGATCGGCATCAAATATTTGTATCTTATAATCTACTCCCTGATCTCCATTAACTGACACACACGCTATCACACTTCGTGACACTGTCCAATCACCATCAGGATCGATGTTTTTTACAGGAAAAGTTTCTTCGTAAATTTGCTTCAGTTGATCTGCATCAAACAGATTTTTCTCATTATCAACACAACTGATAAAACTGATGGAAGACGCCAACAACGAGAAAGTGAATACTTTTGCAATGTTCTGTTTCATAATCTTTTAATGCTTTAGTTTGTTTTATTTGCGAAAAACATAAATCACTACTAATCAATAATCAGCAATGAACGCACAAAGATAATTGTATTTATAAACATTATACAGATTACATTGCATTTTCCGATTTACAGTTAACATCTTTTAAAGCGCCTCACTCTTATTATTTATATTAGAAGACAGTTAGTTATATCGTTGAATATAAAAATTTTAATACTATTTATTCAATAGTATACAGCAAAAAAAAGAGTTGCATGGAAATATGCAACTCTTCATAAAAAGACAAAGACTAAAAGGGGAAAATCAATGGCAATACAAAAATCATCACGATTCCCATAATAATCTGCAACGGCAATCCTACTTTTACATAATCCATAAAAGTATATTGTCCTGCAGGCATTACCAAGGCATTAGGCGGCGTAGAGAACGGAGAAGCAAAACACATACTTGCACCTACCGTCACAGCAAACAAGAAAGGAACCGGACTGACTCCAATCTGTATGGCACTTTGCAAAGCAATCGGAGCAAGCAAAACAGCGGTAGCCGTATTACTAATAAACATCGTCATCAACGAAGTCGTAAAATAAATACCTGCCATCAATGCAATCGGTCCGTATGATCCCAAGCCGTTCACTAATGTATTGGAAATATATTCCGAAGCTCCCGTTTTCTCCAATGCCAGAGACATAGGGAGCATGGCAGCAATCAATACAATACTTTCCCAGTTGATCGTTTTATAAGCCGCTTCCACATTGCGGAAACATCCGGTTAATACCATCAATATACCCGCTATCATAACGGCTGTAACCGGAGCAACCGGAATAAAATCGAATACCATCATTACTACCATTAATACCATAATAGCAGCCGCTACCGGAGCTTTATAATCTAATGTAACTTTAGCCGCTTCCGCCAAAGGTTGTCCCAAAACAACCCAATCAGAATCTTCCTTGCTAAGACGAGCTATATTATTCCACGTTCCCTGAACCAGAAGCACATCACCACTATGAATCCGCTCATTTCCCAAATCCTGCAACAAGTATTCCTTTTTACGACGGATTCCTAATACGTTCACATTAAACTTATCACGAAAACCGGCCTCTTTAATAGTTTGGTTTATCAAATTAGAAGCTGGCATCAACACTATTTCAGCAATACCGATGTCATAAAAATCCAGAGAGTTAGTTGCGCTTTGAGTTTCTTCCGTTGCATGGTCACCTAAAATCTCTAGCAGGAAATCTTCTGCAAAAAGCTGTACCTTATCAAATTCTCCTGTCACATACAAAATATCCTCGGCTTGCAACATCGTGTCCGGTGTGGCAAACTTCTGTGTAATCGTTTTCAAAAAACGATGTTGCGATGCATCACCACGACGAACTTCCATGATATTCAAACCATATTTATGACGAATATCCAAGTCAATAATCGTCTTGCCCAAAAGCCGGGAATCTTTTATTACCTGCAAACGAAACAGATTGCTAGAAAGCCCATATTCATTTACCAACTGTTTCAGTGACTTACCCGAACGTTTATTATCATCTTTCTGGCCTTTTTTAGAAAGAAACCATTTGCTAAGTGGCATCAATACCAGCGTACCGACAATCACACAGACAATGCCGACAGGCAGGAAAGAGAAGAAGGAAAGCGGTTCAAGTCCGGCAGAAGTCAACGTATTTTGTATCACAAGGTTCGGCGGAGTACCGATTAAAGTCATCATACCTCCCATACTACTTGCAAAAGCCAACGGCATCAACAGCCTACTCGGATTCATACCGGCACTCATTGCCAGACTGACAACAATAGGAAGCATCAGTGCCACCGTTCCTGTGTTACTGACAAACGCACCAATGGCCGAAGTCACCAACATCACCAACAGAAATAACCGGATCTCACTGGTTCCCGCAAGTTTAAGAATACGGGAACTAATCATCTTTGCCAATCCCGTTTGAAAGATAGCCCCTCCCACTACAAACAATCCGATCATCATAATGACTACCGAATTAGAAAAACCGGAAAGTGCTTCATCAGGAGTTAATATCTGAAAAATAAGTAAGGCTATCAGTGCACACAGTGCCACAATATCCGAACGAACCTTGCCGTTCACGAAAAAGACAGCCGAAAGAACGAGAATAATAATGGTTATTAGCATACGTAATTAAATGATTGTTTTATTTTGACTCTATCAAAACTTATTTAGGTGAACAAAAATAGAAAATACTCCAGCGTTATTAAAACAAACTAGAAATGATTTTAGTTCATGAGACATCATTTAATATTTTAATACATTTTCTTTCTGAAAAAAGAATCGAAATCAAGCAAAATATGATACCATACAAGAACTACAAGACACCATACCTCCACTATTTCTTCATCGCATATAATTACAGTCTCACAATATAATGTTGAAAGACAATATATTTATGTATTATTTTTTGAAAGTTAAAGAACAATTCATATCTTTACACCTCATTTATATCAAACATTTTATGGCAAACAATTATTTGTTAAATTATTGGATTAACGAAGTTCATTGGGGTTATAATTATTTACTAGTAGTTATTTTGCTCCTTGTCATCAGCATCTTACTATATAGAATCCGAAAATTGCAAAAAACGATTAAAAAGACCAATCATTCCTACCGTTTCTCCTTTGATATTCTCGATAATCTTCCTTTCCCCATCTTTGTAAAAGATATTACAAACGATTTCCGATACTATTACTGGAATAAAGAATCAGCCGCTCAATCCGGCATTAGCAGTGAAGAAGCCATCGGACATACTGATTATGAAATTTACGGAGAAGAAAGAGGTGAAAAATACCGGCATATCGACAAAGAACTCATACAAGCAGGCAAAGTATATCGCAAAGAAGAAAAATACACCACTCCCGATGGAATCACCCATGATACTATTGCCGTTAAATCTATTATTTCATGGGAAGGAGAAAAGAAATGGCTGTTGGCAACCCGGTGGGATATCACACAACTCAAGAATTATGAAAGAGAATTAGTTGCCGCCAAGGAAGAACTGGAAAAAGCATTGAAGAAGCAAAAACTAGCTCTAAAAAGTATCGACTTCGGCCTTATCTATATTGATAAAAATTACCGGGTACAATGGGAGGAAACAAGACAAATAGCCAGCCTGGTAAAAGGCAGACGATACATACCGGGAAAAATTTGCTATCAGACCAGTGCACTTCGTAATGAACCGTGTGGACAATGTGCTTTCAAGAAAGCTATCGAACAGGGCAAAATTATCCGGCATACCATCAGAGTAGACGATGTAGATTTTGAAGTGACCGCAACACCTGTATTCGGCGATGAAAAGGAAACTGAAATTATTGGAGGATTACTTCGTTTTGAAAACATCACTGAAAAATTAAAGATGGACAAAATGCTGCAGGAAGCAAAGGAAAAAGCCGAAGAATCCAATCGGCTCAAATCTGCCTTTCTCGCTAATATGAGCCATGAAATACGAACCCCGCTAAATGCGATTGTAGGATTCTCCGAAATGGTTTGCCAAACGGAGGAAGAGGAAGAGAGAAAAGAATTTGTAAAAATCATCTCCAGCAACAATATCTTATTATTGCAACTAATAGACGACATCCTCGATCTTTCTAAAATTGAAGCCGGTACTATGGAATTCACATTTGCACAGACTGATATCAACGAATTGATGGAAGGTATTTGCAGACAAATGCAAGAAAAGAATTCTTCCCCAGACATTCAAATCTTATTCACAGAGAAAGCAGATCAATGCATGATGTATACCGACCGCATACGTCTATCACAGGTTATCATCAACTTTACAAATAATGCTTTGAAATTCACCCCTAAAGGTTCTATCGAAATGGGATACCGGATTGAAGAAGCCAAAGATGAAATATACTTTTATGTAAAAGATACAGGTATCGGAATTCCTGCTGACAAGATAGATAAAGTGTTTGAACGCTTCGTCAAACTGAACTCCTTTATTAAAGGGACAGGACTCGGACTAGCCATCTGCCGTGTCATAGTAGAAAGACTGGGCGGGGTTATCGGAGTGGAATCTAAAGAAGGAGAAGGCTCTCGCTTCTGGTTCAGAATTCCAAGGTCAGAGAAAATTGAGAAATAATAAAAGAAAAGAGGATATTGTGAAAAGTATGTTCCAATATCCTCTTTATCCTATATTTTTAATGTAAGAGTATACTTAAAGTGCAGTCTCTAATATCCTGCGGGCAACAGCACCCGTTACATTTCCATTCTCTCCATATTTAGCACCACGTTCATTGAATCGGCGTTCGATTTCCAGAATAGTATCCTGTCCGATGTTCTCTTCATGCAAACGTGTAGTCAGCCCAAGCGAACGAAAGAACTCTTCGGTATGACAAATCGCTTCATCAATCCGTTCTTCTCGCGTACCGGAAGTAATTCCCCAAACTCTTTCACCATACTGCAAAAGCTTGTCTCCTTTTTCTTCATGAAGCACCTGTAAAGTGGCAGGAAGAACAATGGCTAACGTATGACCATGTGTCAATCCGTGCAAAGCAGTAATTTCATGGCCAATCATGTGAGTTGCCCAGTCTTGCGACACTCCCATAGCAATAAATCCATTCAATGCCATTGTAGCCGAAAGCATAAAATCAGCCATCAGTTGATAATCATGCTGGTTTTCACGAATTTTCGGAGCTATTTCCACCAAAGTTTGTAAAATGCCTTCCGCCCAACGGTCCATAATGCGGCTCTGCCCGGGAGTAGTCATATATTGCTCCATCACATGAACAAAGGTATCAGCCAAACCACAGGCCACCTGATGAGGAGGCAAGGTAAAAGTTACTTCCGGGTCAAGAATAGAGAAGATTGGATAGTTAGCATAAAAAGGATATTTCTCTTTTGTTTCACGACGGGAAATAACTGCCCCGTTATTCATCTCCGAACCGGTAGCGGGCAAAGTCAATACAGTGGCAAGAGGTACAGTATGAGTGACTGGACGTCCGGCAAGTACTAAATCCCAGGCATCACCATCATACAGGATTCCTGCGGAAATCAATTTCGTACCGTCAATAACGGAACCACCACCAACAGCCAGCAGATAATCTACTTTCTCTTCTTTTCCCAAAGCAATAGCTTTACGGAGAGTTTCAATGGCAGGATTGGGTTCGATTCCCCAGAATTCTACTGTAAAATGATTCTTCAATGCTTCCTTTACCTGATCGTACACTCCGTTTTTCTTCACGCTTCCACCGCCAAAAGTAATCATAATACGCTTGTCGGACGGTATTTCTTTAGCCAACCGAGCAATCATCCCTTTTCCCATTATCAGTTTCACGGGATTTTGAAAAATAAAATTTTCCATATCTTAGTCTATTGTTATTATTTTGGTTATTAGTCACTATCCTTGCAAAGATATATGATTTATCCGAACCCTGTCAGAATCAAGCGAAGAATTGTTGTGCCACGGAAGGAACCATAGCCGACAACCAGGGTTTCATATCCTCTGCTACCAATAACCAATACAATAATAATATAATGAAAATGGCAATAGCGATACCTACTAAAACTTTTCTCTGTTTCATAATTGTTTTTGTTTAAATATTCAATATTTATAAGAACAGTTCAGGTTGAAAATTGTTCTATATCAGAAAAATGAAGGCAAAAGAGAAAAAAAGTCATTTTTTGTTTGCTGTTTCAAACAAAGTGTCTATATTTGCCCCCATAAAATTACAAAAGACAATGAGAACAATGTTAGTAAATACATATTGGTGGTGGCACCCGTTACAACTCCGACAGTCG
>ERZ827186.2558-NODE-2558-length-11993-cov-3.951667_pt1 | contig 11993 bp, 9 predicted proteins | sample MGYA00519918_ERZ827186 | MGnify/ENA primary metagenome ERZ827186 (study PRJEB31778, sample SAMEA3449275) | human gut metagenome | biome: human gut; feature: human-associated habitat; material: faeces | place: United Kingdom | collected 2010/2012 ... | reverse complement strand
ATAAGGAAGAACACGATCGTTCTCGGCGTTGGTCCCGCAGGCACGGGCAAAACCTTTCTTGCCGTGGCAATGGCGGTAAAGGCACTGCGCGAAAAGCAGGTTAGCAGGATAATCCTTACACGCCCCGCGATAGAGGCGGGCGAAAAGCTCGGCTTTCTTCCCGGCGACCTTCAAAGCAAGATAGACCCCTATCTGCGTCCGCTTTACGATGCGCTTTTTGAAATGATGGGAGCGGAGAATTATCAGCGCTGTGTTGAGAAGCAGGTGATAGAGGTCGCGCCTCTCGCATATATGCGCGGCAGAACGCTTGACGATTCCTTTATCATACTCGACGAGGCGCAAAATGCCACATTTGAACAGATGAAGATGTTCCTCACGCGTCTTGGCAACGGCTCAAAGGCTGTCGTTACGGGCGATCTGACGCAAACGGATCTTCCCGACGGACAAAAAAGCGGGCTTTGGGCGGCGGTGCACATCCTTGACGGTATTGAGGATATAAACATCCATCGCTTTACCGAGAGGGATGTCGTGCGGCACAAGCTGGTGCAGAAGATAATCCTCGCCTATGATAAATACGAGCGTGAGAACACACGCCGCGAGGCGGAGCGCCGCGGCGCAAGGCGCGACGGTCAGACGCCGAAAAAATACCACCGTCCCGCAGCTCAGAAAGGCAAAAACCAGAGCGAGCGGTAAGAAGGAGAAGGACAATGGAGCTTTATATTGATTTTTGCAATCGTCAGCGCAAGGAAAATGTGGACGATGCACTGCGCAAGCTGGTAAGGCGCGCGCTTACGGCGGCATTCGAATATGAGGGCGTGGACGGGGATGCCGAGGTCTCGGTGACCTTTGTATCCGATGCCGGTATCAGAAAATACAACCGCGAATACCGCGGTATAGACCGCGCGACCGACGTGCTGTCATTCCCGCTTTTTGACGGCGGCGACATTGAGTCCGCCTTTGACGGTGAGAGATATCAGCTTGGCGACGTGGTGCTGTCTCTTGAGCGCGCACGTGCGCAGTCCGAACTTTACGGGCATTCCTTTGAGCGCGAGGCGGCGTTTTTGTGCGTGCATTCCGCACTGCATCTTATGGGCTACGACCATGAGCGCGGCGAGGCTGACGAGGCGGATATGCGCCGCCGTCAGCGCGATATAATGAAAATACTCGGACTTGAAGTCCGTGAGTAAAACGGGAGAGGACAGTCAGATGAAGAGAACGGCATTTATTTCGATAGTGGGAAGACCGAATGTGGGCAAATCCACGCTCATGAACCGCATCCTCGGCGAGAAGGTGGCGATAGTATCGAGCAAGCCTCAGACGACGCGCGGGAAGATAGTGGGTATCCACACGGTAGGCGATGACCAGTATGTTTTCCTTGACACTCCCGGTATACACCGTCCCCAGAACAAGCTTGGGGATGCAATGGTCAAGAGCGCGCGCGATGCGATGCAGGACGGGGACTGTGTGCTTCTCGTTGCGGACGCCGGAAAGGAGATATCGCAGGTGGAACGCGACGTTATCTCCTACCTTGAGACAAGCGGCGTGCCCTGCGTGCTGGCTCTCAACAAGGTGGATCTTTACCGGCGCGAGGTCATTGCAAAAACGATAGCGGAATATGCCGCCGCGCATGATTTTGAGGCGGTAGTTCCCATAAGTGCGAAAAACGGACGCGCCGTCGGTGAGGTCGTGGACGAGCTGTCCCGTTTTCTTACCGAGTCGGACTGGTATTATCCTGACGATATCAGCACCGATCAGCCTTCCCGCCAGTACGCCTCCGAGATAATCCGCGAAAAGCTGCTGCGCACGCTTGACCGCGAGGTGCCGCACGGCGTTGCGGTGGTCATAGAGGAATTTACCGAAACACGCGGACTTGTGCGCATACGCGCCGAGATATTCTGCGAAAAGGCAACGCACAAGCGTATAATCGTAGGTAAGAACGGCGAGCAGCTCAAAATGGTCGGAACATACGCGCGCGAGGAGCTGGAAAAGGTGTTCGGCAAAAAGGTATTTCTCGACCTTTGGGTAAAGGTGAAGGAAAACTGGCGCGATTCCGACGGACTTGTACGCAACTTCGGGCTTTCGGCGACGGACGACAACGACTGACCTCCGACAGAGGAAAAACATAAAGAAAAAAACAGAAAAGGGGCGGGGATATGGAGTCACAGCGCGATTTTGTGACTGACGGACTTGTTGTGCGTGAGTACGAGCTTGGCGAGCATGACAAAATGCTGACCCTGCTCACTCCCGCCTACGGGCGCATCCCGGTGATAGCCAAGGGGGCGCGCTCGCTGCGCAACAAATATATGACGCCGGCGCGGCTTTTCACATATGCAAATTACGAGCTTCACCGGCGCGGAGATATGACATGGCTTCGCTCAGCCGAGATAATAGAGCCTTTTCCGCAGCTTGAACGCGAGATAACAAGGCTTTACCTTGCGCAATATCTTGCCGATCTTGCCTGCGAGCTGAGCGGCGAGGGCGAGCCGGCTGTGGACATACTGCGTCTCACACTGAATTCCCTTTACGCCGTCTGCCGCGGCGTTAAGGACCAAAGGCTTATAAAGGGAACGTTTGAATGGCGTGCGGCAGGGTATTCGGGGTATCTGCCCGAGCTTGGCGACTGCCATGTGTGCGGAGCGGCAGATGCGCGCTCAAAGGATGACGGCGGGATATGCTATCTTGACGTTATGAACGGAGCGCTAATGTGCGCCTCCTGCGCCGCGGGCAGGATGGAGAGGGATTCCGCACTGCCGCCCGGAGCGATACCGGTCGATGACGACGGAGTGCGCTCCATACTTTTGCCGCTCGACCGCGCGGTGATCGCGGCGATAAAATATGTGCTTGAGGCGCTGCCCGAGCGTATGTTTGCATTTTCGCTCTCAAACGAGGCGGATCTTGATACATTTTCATCGGCGGGAAGCACATATATCACGCATCACCTTGAACGCGGCTTTGCCTCGCTCGCGCTTTACAACGAAATAATGAATATGTAAGTTCGGAATACGGAGAACAACAATGTATTTACCGCAAAAAACAATAACATCGCTTGAATTTGATAAAATACGTGCAATGCTTTCCGATTGCGCCATGACTGAGGGCGCGAAGGCGGCGGCGCTTGAGCTTATGCCGGATGACGACGAGGTGCACGTACTGCGCCGCCAGCGGCTGACGACCGACGCCAAAAAGCTTGCGTCATACAAGGGATACCCCTCGTTCGGCATGATAAAGAGCGTCGATCCGCACTGCGAGCGCGCAGAGAAGGGTGCTATGCTCTCGGCGCGTGAATTGCTTGATATCGCAAATGTCCTGCGCACAGCGCGCGGCATTCTTGAATACAGCCGCACCGACCGTACATTCGAAACCGTGCTTGACGAGGTGTTCGAGCGTCTTACGGCGGACCGTCCGTTTGAGGACAGGATATACCGCACCGTGATATCCGAGGAGATGATAGCGGACGACGCCTCGCCGGCTCTTGCCGATATAAGGCGAAAGATCCGTTCCGCTACCGCGCGTGTCAAGGATCTGCTTTCAAAGTACACCGGCGGCTCGTATGCGAAATATCTTCAGGACTGTATAGTCACGATCCGCAACGGACGCTATGTCATACCTGTGCGCGCCGAGTGCAAAAACGACGTAAAGGGACTCGTACACGACACATCCGCATCCGGAGCCACGCTTTTTGTCGAGCCTATGGCTGTCGTCGATGCCAACAATGAAATACGCGAGCTTGAAGCCAAAGAAAAGCACGAGATAGAAAGGATACTTTTTGAGCTTTCATCCGAAACGGCTCACCGCGCCGATATCCTGCGCTATAATACCGCAAATATCGACGAGCTGGCGTTTTACTTTGCCTGCGCGCTGTTTTCCGAGAAGATCGACGGCGCGCAGCCGCGCATAACATCGGGCAGAGAGCGTGTGACCGAGCTTTACGGTGCGCGCCACCCGCTTATTTCCAAGGACCGGGTGGTACCCGTAAATGTAGCCCTCGGCGGCAGCTACGACACGATGATAATCACCGGACCCAACACCGGAGGAAAAACGGTAACGCTTAAAACGCTGGGGCTTTTCACGCTCATGGCACAGTCGGGACTGCATATCCCTGCGGGCGAACGCTCTTCGGTGGCAATATGCGACCGCGTTCTTGCGGATATAGGAGACGATCAAAGCATCGAGCAGTCGCTGTCAACATTCTCCGCTCATATGGTCAATATCGTTTCGATAGTCAATGAGCTGACGCCGGGCGCGCTTGTTCTGTTTGACGAGCTTGGCGTCGGTACCGACCCGATCGAGGGCGCGGCGCTTGCCATAGCAGTCATACGCGAGGTGCGGGAGAGTGGCGCTCTTTGCGCAGCCACCACCCATTATGCCGAGCTGAAGTCATACGCACTAAATACACCCGGTGTAACCAATGCGTCCTGCGAATTCGATGTCAACACGCTGCGCCCGACATACAGGCTTACCGTGGGAACACCGGGCAGGTCGAATGCGTTTGCAATATCCAAGCGTCTGGGACTCCCCGAGCACATCATAGAGCGTGCCGAGGCGGAGGTAAGCTCGGATAACCGCCGCTTTGAGGACGTCATCGACAAACTGGAGGCGAGCCGTATCGAAATGGAGCGCAACCGCGAGGAGACCGAGCAGATGCGCGAGGAATATGAAAGATTCAAGCGCGAGGCGGAGGCAAAGATACGCGCACGCTCGGCTGAGGCTGAAAAGCAGGCAGCCGCCGCAGAGAAAAAAGCGGCTCAGCTTATAGAGGGTGCAAAGATATCGAGCGAATATGTGCTTTCGCAGCTTGAAAAAGTCAAAAAGGCGCGCGACAGCGAGCGTCTCGGCGAGGAGCTTGAGGCGGCGCGCCGCAAAATACGCGAGCACCTTAAGGAAAATGAGGATAAATTCAACCCTGTGGACGAAGAGGAGGACGACGGATATGTTCTGCCGCGCGCCCTTCACAAGGGAGACAAGGTATATATCAGGAATATAAAACAGGAGGGCGTTCTGCTTTCGGATCCCGACCGTGCCGGTAATGTTGCGGTGCAGGCGGGAGGAATCAGGACAAAGACCAAGCTGAAAAATCTCAAGCTGCTTGACGATGTTGTCATGGTCACAGACAGCATGGGACAGAAAAAGACCGCCAAGGAATTTTCGGTGACATCGGTCAGCCGTGCGTGCAGCGATGAGATCGATCTGCGCGGAATGACCGGCGACGAGGCATGGATGGCAGTTGACCGTTACCTTGACGACGCTATGTTCGCAGGGCTTCACACGGTCCGGCTGATACACGGCAAGGGCACGGGAGCGCTCAAACAGGTGCTTTGGAAGATGCTTAAGGGCGACGGACGTATCGCCGCATACCGTATAGGTCAGTACGGAGAGGGCGACGGCGGTGTGACCGTTGTTGAGCTGAAATGATCCGCGAGGTGAGGATATGAAAAAAACACTTGATTTTCTCGGTATAGACCTCGGCGCGTCAAGCGGACGCGGCATTGTCGGCAGCTATGACGGCGAGCGTCTCTCGCTGCGCGAGGTGCACAGATTCCCCAATGAGCCGCAGATGGTGAACGGACGCTTCACGTGGGATATCCTCAGGCTTTTTGCGGAGAGCAAGAATGCGATACGTGCCGCCGCGGGCGGTGAGCTGCGCTCGATAGGTATCGATACATGGGGCGTTGACTACGGACTTCTTGATGCGCACGGCAGGCTGATCTCCAATCCCGCGCACTACCGTGACCGCCGCACAGCCGGGATCATCCGTGAGTTCGGCGAGCGCGTTATGTCAAACGAAAGACTGTACGGTATCACGGGTATACAGCTGCTTGACTTCAATACCGTATATCAGCTTTATGCCGATAGCCGCGACGGTACGGCGGCAGGTGCGTCGCGCATGCTGTTCATCCCCGATCTGCTTGGATATTTTCTGACCGGCAACGAGGCGTGCGAGTACACGGTGGCATCCACAGGCGCTATCCTTGATGCGGAAAAACGGGAGCTTTCGCCCGAAATACTGTCCGCACTCGGACTTGACCGCAGCTATTTTGCGCCGCTCGTTTCGCCGGGAACATCGCTCGGAGCGCTTTTGCCCGACGTTGCCGCCGAGGTCGGCGGGTGCCGCGCCGGAGTCGTAAGCATTGCCTCGCACGATACCGCATCGGCTGTTCTTGCGGTCCCGGCAAAGAAGGACGAAAATTTCATCTACATAAGCTCGGGCACATGGTCGCTTCTCGGCACCGAGCTGTACGCTCCGGTAATGAGCGGCGAGGCGCTTGCACGCAATTTCACAAATGAGGGCGGCGTCGGCGGAAAGATACGCTTCCTTAAAAATATAATGGGACTCTGGCTGCTTCAGGAATCGCGACGTCAGTGGCGGCGCGAGCGACTGGGCGAGGATGAGATAGGATTCGACTCACTTTCGGCGGCGGCGCTGGCGGCGCCCGCCTGCCGCTCGGTCATCGACCCTGACGATCCGGTGTTTGCCACGCCGGGAGACATGCCGGGCAGGATAGCCGAATACTGCCGACGCACGGGGCAGTATGTTCCGCAGACTCCCGGCGAGACGGTACGCGTGATATTTGACAGCCTTGCTCTCTGCTACCGCCGCACGACGGAGGGAATATCTGCGCTTTGCGGGTTCGTTCCCGACGCCATAAACATAGTCGGCGGAGGTTCAAAGGATAAGCTGCTCAACAGCATCACAGCCGATATATGCGGTATTCCTGTCGTTGCTGGACCCTCCGAGGCGACAGCCGTCGGCAACATCGCAGTCCAGCTTATGGCTGCCGAGGGACTTGACGCCGATGAGGCGCGCGAGCTTGTAAGGCGCTCCTTCCCGACCGATGTGTCTCTTCCCGTGTCTCCGTCCGGCAGATACGATGATGCGTATGCGCGTTTTTCGGAGCTGGTGAACAGGCGCGAGTGCGGTGCGGTTTTGTAATAATGCCGAATAGCCGCCGCCGTGTCGGGCATGTGTTCGGGAATACGACGAAATTCCTTTTTTCGACAACATTCAAATCAAAACATATTGCTAAGCGGCAGGATATATGATATAATTAATATGTATGTTTGATGTGCGGCGCGGACGGTGCGTCCGCCGCGCCGTGCATAATTAAAAAACGGAATATTCATTTGGGGGATGTATGAAAGATATTCTTTACGGCGAACTTGGTATAATCGGCATGGAAGGTTGCGAGGGCTTTTCCGCACAGGTCGATAACTATATCAGAGAATGGCGCGGTGCAGAGGAGAGCTTCCTTGTGGGCGCCGAGTGCCCACGCTTCGGAAGCGGCGAGGCGAAGGGACTTATAAACCGTTCGGTGCGCGGACTTGACCTTTATATCATCTGCGATATGTTCAATTACGGCGTTACCTACAAAATGCGCGGTAAGGCACACGAAAAAAGCCCGGACGACCACTATGCCGATCTTAAGCGTATAGTCGGCGCGGTAGAGGGCAAGGCGAGACGCATTTCCGTTATCATGCCGATGCTTTACGAGGGCAGACAGCACAAGCGCACCACGCGCGAGTCGCTTGACTGCGCCATGATGCTGCGCGAGCTTGAAACGATAGGCGTGCGCAACCTTATCACCTTTGATGCGCATGACGACCGCGTCCAGAACGCCGTTCCTTTCATGGGCTTTGACAACTACCGTCCGACATATCAGATGGTCAAGGCGCTTGTGCGCGTCATGCCCGATATCGAGTTTGAAAAGGACAAGCTCATAATCATTTCCCCCGATGAGGGCGCTATGGGAAGATGCATGTACTTCTCGTCGGTCCTCGGTCTTGACGTCGGTATGTTCTATAAGAGGCGCGATTACTCACGCGTTGTCGGCGGTCGCAATCCGATAGTTGCACACGAATATCTCGGCAGAGATCTGACGGGTATGGACGTTATAATCGTTGACGATATGATCTCCTCCGGCGAGTCCTTCTTTGACGTTGCACGTCAGATAAAGAGCCGCGGCGCAAGGCGCATAGTCAGCTTTGCTACCTTCGGACTTTTCACAAGCGGTCTTGATGGCTTCGACCGTGCATATGAGGAAGGAATATTCGACAAGGTATTCACTACAAACCTCATTTACACCGATCCCGATATAAAGAAGCGCGAGTGGTATGTCGAGGTCAACATGAGCAAGTATGTGTCCTACATTATAGATACGCTCAACCACGATGAGTCGATAAGCCTTATCCTCGACCCCGTAAAGAAGATACATTCTCTGCTTGACAAGCGTAACGCCGAAAGGAATGCAAAGCAGCTCAGCATTTTCGGCGGCGATAATAAATAAATAAGAGGACTTTTGCTGTCTTACGGCACGCAAAGCGGCAGAATTTCAACCGCTTTGCGTGTTTTTGTGCTTCAGCGCTTGAAAAACGGCGTGAAATGTGGTATTATTAAATAAACTGATCGGAACGGATGTCACGGATGAAAAGCAGAAAGATCGAGATCGATGCGAACGCAAAAATAAACCTGTTTCTCGAGGTGGGTCTGCGTCGCGCTGACGGCTACCACGATATTGAAAGTGTGATGCAGGCAGTAACGCTGTTTGATAAGGTCACGGTAGAGGCGGGCGACGGAGTCGGACGCGGAATAGCGCTTGAATGCGACGGGCTTCCCACAGACCGCGGCAACATCGCCTACCGGGCTGCCGAGCTTTTTTGCAGGGCGGCGGGGATAGAGCCTCATGTGAAGATACATATCGAAAAAAGGATCCCGGTCGCTGCGGGTCTTGCGGGCGGCAGCACCGACGGCGCGGCTGTTCTGCGCGCACTGCGGGCGATCTTCGGCGACGTATCCGCCGATGAGCTTATGGATATCGCGGCGGGGATAGGCGCCGATGTTCCGTTCTGCGTTGCCGGAGGCACGGCGCTGGCGCGCGGTATAGGCGAGCAACTTTCGGAATGTCCCGTACTGCCCGATTGCCATATCCTCATTGCCAAACGCAGCGAGGGCGTGCTTACCCCGGAGGCGTTCCGTGAGCTTGACCGCTCGCGTGAGGGCGTGCGTTACACCGGACGCAGCGCGGAGCGCATGCTTGCCGCATTACGCACCGGAGATATCTCCGAAATAGGCAACGAGCTGTACAATGCCTTCGGGACTCTTCCGTATGCTTCGCGCCTCGGCGCGGATGTTATTGCCGCGACCTGTCGCGATCACGGTGGATACCCGCTTCTCAGCGGCAGCGGCCCCTCCGTGTTTGCGCTGTTTGCGGATGAGAAGGATGCTGCAGCGGCTGAGGTGGCTGTGCGAGCCGCATACCACGACGCGACGGTCTGCCTCTGCCGTCCCGCGCGTAAAATGACGATGGATATAATATAATTATTGCATTTCAGACTTGTATAGTTATTTCCGTTGATGTATTGTGTGGAATGTTATGTAAGGGAGAGCTTGCGCTATGAGTACATCGCTTGCTGTGATAGACAATATGAACACTGATTATATACCAAATGATAACACACAGCATAAATATGTTAGCGCACACATCAATAATATAAGTTTCCCCAAAAGTATAAACGAGCTTGAAACATTTATTTACCAAAACGAGCGCTATAATGTTGAAGATATAATAAATGAGTCTGAAAACGGATATGTGATTTGGACGGTACCTCGCAGCAGCGCGATTGATGATATAGTATTGTTTTTTCATGCAAAGACAGCAATACAATGGATTAGAAAATTAGAAACAGCAGCTAAAAACATAGACGATGAAACACATAACAAAGATCTCATATTTGAATGGCTAAAAAGGGCACGAACACTATACTCAAAGTATGGCGGCAAAATATTCGCCATCGGTCGAATAGACAGTCCTCCGGAATATGATAATTCCGATGATTATCCCCATCACTGGTCCGGACGCATATATGCAAAGGTGTGTGATATTTGCTTATTGAATGTTCCGATAGATATCTCTGAATTCAACTCTTTTATACTTGTTTCGCGTCAAAGTGCCATTACTCAATTACCGTCAAAAGAGTATGAAAAGTTAAAAAATATTATTGTTTCAAAAAATAGATATGTTCCGGACTATTTTCTAAATGATAAAATTGGAGATGATGCTCTTTTCAAAACAAATATTGATAACTTTTTGACTATTAACAGAGCGCGTCGAAAAAGATTTTTGCTGGAGGCAGATTTCCGATCGTATTATGTTGATTATTTTCTCAAGGTGTTATCCGGGAAAAAGTGCTATTGGGAGTGCCAGTGCTTTTCTCCGTCAACTCCGTTTGCACGTGTTGATAATATCATAGAATTCTGCGGCAAAAAGATTTTGTTTGAGGTGAAGTTAAACATAGAATTAGAAAAAGACCTAATTTCTCAACTAAATCAGTATGTTTATGCTGATTATGTTATCTTGGCAGATGGTCGAAATCAAAAAGAATATGACTTTGAAAAGAACTATATGTTTGTTATAGATATGTATTCTGTATATAAGTATATAACGGCGGAAAGGAGAATTATCAAAATATTTGATTTGGACGATTTAAAAGATGCCGTTGATATTTGCAAACAAATGAAGAAGGCGGTCTGCAACTGAGCAGAATAAAAAAATATGTTCGACCGCATAAGATGCTGAACAAGCATACCGTGAAATTAAGCACTAATCAAAAGATTATTAAACTTATGCAAAAGGGAGATTAAACAATGAGCGAACTTGACAAAAATATCTATTACGGCAGAGGAAATGCCGGAATGTATGACGATTACATGGACTTCATCAACTATGTTTTCGGCTTCAACGGAAACTCGAGCGACTTCAAAAAGCTGCTTCCCAAGCTGTACCGTCCCGAGGACGATCCTGCGGCGAATTCATATGTAGCGGTCGAGGACGGCAAGATAAAAGCCGCGATCGGCGCGTTTGACCTTGACGTGTCTGTTGACGGCGAGATCCTTCACACACGCGGCATAGGCAACGTTGCCGTTCACCCTTATGCGCGTTCGCGCGGCTATATGCGCCGCCTTATGAACGACGCAGTTGACGACATGATACGCGACGGCATCGATTTCTCAACACTCGGCGGCAGACGTCAGCGCTACAATTACTTTTCCTACGATAAGGTTGGGCAGAGCGTTTCTCTCAGCTTCAATTCCGACAATATGCGCCACACCTTCGGTTCGCCGCGTACGCATTCCATTGCGATACGTCGTATAGCCGCCAACGACGGCGCGTCTCTTGACCATATCGCGGCACTGCACAAAACGCTTCCTCTGTACGGCGTAAGAAGCCGCGAGCGCCTTTACGATATACTTACATCGTGGGGCGCGTCGGTCTGGTACGGCGTTGAGGACGACGTCTGCGTCGGCTATGCCGTCGTCAAGGATGATACCGTAAACGAGATCGCAGTGGCTGACGAGGAGCGCATTGCAGAATTTACCGTTTCGCTCTTTGACGCCGTGGGACGCGGCAAACTCACCGTAAACCTGCCCACATTCATGCCGGGCTATATCGAGCGTCTTTGCCGTATCTGCGAATGGTATACCGTCTCGCCCGAAAAATCCTTCTCGGTGCTGAATTACGAACACACCGTAGGCGCATTCATGCGTCTCAAGGCGAAGAGCGCCGCCAAGCCGCTGCCCGACGGTGAGCTTACCCTGCTTATCCACGGCAGGGGAGGTGATGAGAACATTACCGTATCGGTAAAGAACGGCGTGCCCGGCGTACAAAGGACCGATAAAAAAGCCGATTTTGAGTACGATCACCTCACGGCAATGAACGTTTTGTTTGCTCCGCTTTGCCCCGAACGCGATCGCCTGCCCGATTTCGCCCGCCTGTGGTTCCCGCTGCCCATATTCATTTATTACGCCGACGCGGTGTAATGAGATAAAAAGGAGATGCTGAAAAACTCAAAATGAGTTTTTCAGCATCTCCTTTTACATTGTTTTCGGCGTCCGAACGAAAATCAAAGTAGCATCAAAAATGCCGTGATCCTGACCTGTTGCTTCGGTACTGTCAAGTATTTTTCGCAAATTCGACTCTGAAAAAATGAAGTTATGCGCC
>ERZ827186.2552-NODE-2552-length-12028-cov-3.723461_pt1 | contig 12028 bp, 9 predicted proteins | sample MGYA00519918_ERZ827186 | MGnify/ENA primary metagenome ERZ827186 (study PRJEB31778, sample SAMEA3449275) | human gut metagenome | biome: human gut; feature: human-associated habitat; material: faeces | place: United Kingdom | collected 2010/2012 ... | reverse complement strand
GCTTTTTCGTACGACGGACCAACCACGCCTGTCAGGCGGTCGGTTCATGCATCCGGACCGGTTTCCAGTCCGGACCGACTTCTATTTCAACGGAATATAAATCTCCGTTTTCAGCTTTTCCGCCGGCACCCGGTCGGGATTATTGCGGTAGCGTTCAAAACCGGGGCTGTCACGCAGTTCGCAGCCGCTTCGGGGCAGCCACTCCCGAAAGATTTTGTGATAGGCGCCGCCCAATCCGGCATAAGGACCCGTATGGACGAACATCGCATAGCGGCCTCCGGCGATCGTCTTGACGCCCACGGGGCCGACGGCCACCGGACCTTTGGGAATCGTCAGGCATACGTCGCACCGCAGGTCGCCGGATTTCGAAATGTCGGGATCGTTGTGGTAAACGACGATGGACTCGATCCCCGCCGAGAAGAGTTTCTGCTCTTCGACGTATTGCCAGAGACGGGCGAAACAGTCGCCGTAATCGACTTCGCCGTAATCCCCCTGAGCGCGGAGATAGGCCACGGTCTTTTCGGAAATTTCCAGCATTTTGGGTTTCGACAGCCGGATTCCGGCGTCGGAATGCATGCATTTTGTCATGGACGGAAGGTTTTTAGCGGTTCGGTACTCTTTTGGCGAGATGCCGAAAAACCGTCCGAAAGCCTTGGTCAGCGACGACGGGGCGTCGTACCCCACGCGGTAGGCGATCTCTGCGACCGTAAGATCGGAGTAAAGCAGCAGGCGTGCCGCCGTCTCGATGCGCGTGCGGGCGATGAACTCCCCCGGCGGCTCGCCCAGAAAGGCCGAAACGATGCGGTGGAAATGGCAGGGCGAAAACGACGACACCTCGGCCAGCGTACGCAGGTCGAGCGTTTCGTCCAGATGGGTCCGGATGTATTCGACGACGGTGTTGATCCGCCGCTGATAATCGGCTGTCGTGGCTGGTTTGTTCTTCATCTCGGCGACAAAGGTATTCTCCGCCGGGGAAACGGACTTTTCCGATTTTGCGAATTTGCCTTACATCATCCGCCCGAAAGTCCTCCGGCCGAAAAGGTAACGCAGCACCACCGAACCTCGGTAAATATTCTCTTCCGCAGACCCTTTGCGGTTCTGCCGGATGGTCTTCCGCTTGCGGGACAGATCGCGGTGCCACCGCAGGAAGTCGCGGTAGGCGCGGAACACCGCCCGGAAATTGTCGCTCCGCCCCTGCACCAGATAGGACAAGGCCGCCAGCAAGTCGAGCGCAGGACGCACGACGGCAACCGTGACCCGCTGCACGGACGAAGAGCACTTGTAGAGCATCGCCAGATTATTGCGGTGGTTGTAGAAGACTTTGGTCGGCGAATCGGTCGTGAGCGTACCGCCGCCGAGGTGGTAGACCCTGCTTTGCGGCACGACCCGCACCCGGTAACCGGCCAGCTGCATGCGCCAGCAGAGGTCGATCTCCTCCATGTGGGCGAAAAAGTCGGCGTCGAAGCCGCCCAGCGCATGGAACACATCGGCCCGGCAGCAGAATGCGGCGCCGCTGACCCAGAAAACGTCGCGGGCGTCGTCGTACTGGCCCTCGTCGGCCTCGACCTGTTTCAGGATGCGGCCCCGGCAGAACGGATAGCCGAGAAAGTCGATAAATCCGCCCGAAGCGCCTGCATATTCGAATTTCGTGCGGTCGGTCCATGAGATCAGTTTCGGAGAGACGACGGCTACGTCGGGTTCGCGTTCCAGCACGTCGAGGATCGGAGCGAGCCACCCTTCGGGCGTCTCTATGTCGGAATTGAGCAGCAGGTAATAGTCCGCCCGGACCTGCTCCAAAGCCCGGTTATACCCTCCGGCAAACCCATAATTGGCATCGAGACGCAACACCCCGACGGAGGGGAATTCCGTCGCCAGCACCCTCAGCGAATCGTCCGTCGAGCCGTTGTCGGCGACCACGACCTCCACGCCGGCAGGGGCCGCAGCGACGACACTGGGCAGGAAACGGCGCAGGTGTTCCGCGCCGTTCCAGTTGAGTATGACTATCTTAGCGACCGACATTTGTACGTTTGTGTTTCCAGCGGCGGTGCGACCACATCCAGAGTTCCGGGTGTTCGCTGATCATCGCTTCCAGCTTCCTAACGTAACGTTCCGTAATTTCGTATTCGGCGACCTGCTCTTCACCGTCGTAAATCGGCTCGAACGACATCTGGTAGCGGCCCCGCCGCAGACGGTCCATCCTGACGAAATAGACCGGCAGTTTGCAGCGCAGCGCCAGCTTCTCCCCGCCGTCGAAAAAAATCGTATCCTGATTGAGGAAGCGGAACCAATGGCTGTCGGGACGGCGCGGCGGATTCTGGTCGGCGATAAGCCCCATGACGAGGTTTTTGCCGTCCACGCCGCATTCCCGGTTGCGCAGGTAGAAGCGCAGCGAATCCTTCATGGCCACGGTCATCGAATTTTCATAGTTGCGCAAACGCTGGTAAAGCCGCTCCATGACCTTGCTGCGCAGGGGATGATACACCGCCACCAACATCTGCGAGCGTTCGTAAAGCCCCCAGTAGGAACAATACTCCCAACAGCCGAAATGGGCCGTCATAGCGATCCAGTCGCGGCCGTGCACGGCCTTGTAATGTTCGTCGAATCCCTTCACCGTCAGCACCGTGCGGGCCTTTTCTTCGCCCATATGGGCCATATTGACCGTATCGACGAATATCTCGGCCAGCGTCCGGTAGAAATTGCGGCGGATGACGGCCAGCTCCCCGACGCTCTTTTCCGGGAACGAATTGCGCAGGTTTTCGTTCACGACCTTCATGCGGTAACGCAGGCAGTAGTAGAGTATGAAAAAGAGCAGGTTCTCGACGACGTAATATTTGAACCAGTACGGCAGCACGGCAAAGAAACGGGCACCGAGCCACAAAGACTCCAGCCATACCTTCTGCGCAAAATTCAGCTCAGCTCGTTTCATCCGGCAAGGCGTTAGGGTTCGACAAAAAGTTTCACGTTATCCACCTTGGTGCGTATCCTCAGCCAGCTGGCCAGCGTCGTCCGGTCGATCGAATCGGCGGGCGCCTTGGGCGTAACGACGCAAACGAGGGTCGTATCGAGCGGCGTACCCGCGACATCGAACGTAATGCCCTTCATCAGCGATATGGCCTTGATATTCTCCATCATGACGCCCACTTCGCGCGAAATGTCGTCCACTTCGACGTTCGTAACCCGGTAGCGTTTCAGCTGAGCCGTCATTTCGCCGATGCGCCGGTTCTTCTCCTCCAGCAGTTCGAGGTAGCTCTGCTGCAGCGACGCCACGTTTATCTCGTCCGTCTTGTTGGCCTGACGCACCACCAGTTCGGCCTTCTCCAGTCCGAAGTTGCGCATCTGCGCACGGGCATTCTCGATAATTTCATCGCCGATGGGTTCTCCCACGAGCAGCAGTTCGATCTGCGAGGGGTCTTTGCCGTGCGCATAATGCTTGTTGCACTCGATCACGCGCGTATGCGGAAACTTGAAGACCTGCGCGACGTATTTGTCGGCCACGGCTTCGAACAGCGAGACGCGGACCATATGGAAACCGATGACGACGCTCGGAATGAAAGTCACGAGCGTAATAACCATCATCAGCCGCTTGACGTTGCGTTCGCGCACCTTGTCGATAAAGGCGTTCTTCTCGTACTTCAGGAAACGGACCATGAGGTAAGTCGCCAGCGCGATGAAGACCGAGTTGATGAAAAAGAGGTAAAAGGCCCCGACGAAGAATTTTATCTGCCCCGTCGCCAGACCGAAGCCCGCCGTGCAGAGGGGCGGTATCAGCGCCGTGGCGATCGCCACACCGGGGATAACGGTCGAGGTGCGGTCCTGCCGCGTCTGCGCCACGATACCGGCCAGACCGCCGAACAGGGCGATCAGCACGTCGTAGGTCGTCGGCACCGTGCGGGCCAGCAGCTCGCTGCTGTTCGACGAGAGGGGCGACACGAGGAAATAGACCGTCGAGGTGATAATCGCCACGATGAACATCAGCGCATAGTTGCGCAGCGCCTTTTTGAGCAGCTCGAAATCGTTGATGCCCAGCGAAAGGCCGATGCCCATAATAGGACCCATGATCGGCGAAATGAGCATGGCGCCGATAATTACGGCCGCCGAATTGACGTTCAGGCCGAGCGACGCGATCATCGTCGCAAAAATCAGCACCCAAAGGTTCACCCCGCGGAACACCACGCCCTTGCTGATGGCCGCCACGACCTCGTCGCGCTGCGCCTTGTCTTCGTCGAGGCTGAAGCGCCCCCGCAGGAATTCACGCATCTCCCCGATCCAGAGCGAGAAAGAGCGTTTTACATTATGCGTATCGTTCGTATTTTCCATTTCAACATGCACTATCTTTCATTTATTCCTCTTCGTCCGCCGCCGTCTCCCGCTTCGGTTTGGGTTTCCCGGCCAGCACGATCACGAACTCCCCCTTGGGGTCCGTCGTGCGGAAGTGTTCCAGCACCTCGGCGACCGTACCGCGAACGGTCTGTTCGAATTTCTTGGTCAGCTCGCGCGACACCGAAACCCTGCGTTCCGGCCCGAACACCTCGGCAAACTGTTCGAGACACTTCACCACGCGGTAGGGAGACTCGTAGAATATCATCGTACGCTCCTCCGCGGCAAGCGACTGCAACTGTTTGGCCCGGCCCTTCTTCTGGGGCAGGAAACCCTCGAAACAGAACCGGTCGCACGGAAATCCGCTCTGCACCAGCGCCGGAATCAGCGCCGTAGCGCCGGGCAGGGTCTCGACCTCGATCCCCGCTTCGACGCAGGTCCGCACCAGCAGAAAACCGGGATCGGAGATGCCGGGCGTGCCCGCATCCGACACCAGCGCCGCATTGCGTCCGGCCGCGATCGACTCGGCGACCATCTTCACCGTGGCGTGTTCGTTGAATTTATGATGGGAATAGAGTTTCTTCTCGATGCCGAGATGTTTCAGCAGGAACGAAGTCGTCCGCGTATCCTCGGCGAGTATGAAATCCACGTCGCGCAGGACATTGACCGCACGCAGCGTAATGTCGTCGAGATTGCCGATCGGGGTGGGAACGATATAAAGCTTTGCCATGCAGCTATGCGAATTTACGTTCCAGCAGTTCCATCAGGAATTTGGCCCCGTCGGAATTGGCGTTCCACGCATAATTCTCGGCGATATAAATCATGCACTCGTCGAAATCGTCGAAACCGTTGAGCGTTCCGATCGCCGCCTCGTAAGCCGCTGCATCGCCGCCGAACAAGTCGCGGATCATCAGGAACTTGTCGTTGATGCCGATGGCGCGGCGCAGGTCGGTAACGTGTTCGCTGCGACGCAGTTCGGACGCCACGTCGCGCGGCGGCGCGATCGTGTCGGCCAGTGTCTGCACATTGTGGTTGATCACCTCGCCCAATACGGCGCCGGAGGTGTTTTTCGCTTCGAGCGTGATCTCTTCGAAATCAGGCTCGTCGTCATCCCCGGCACTGTCGGGCGCAGTGGTTTCGGCCGCTTTCGGCTGCGGAGCGGCAACCGGAGTCCGCGATGCCACAACGTCCGGTCCGGGTGCAAAGGTTGTCGCGGAGCCGAGAGAGCTTGTCGCAGAGCCGACGGAAGTTGTCGCGGATGCTGCGGGTTCCGTCACGGGCGCCGTAAATGGAGTTGCAGAAAGGGCGGACCCGGCAGTTGCGTCGGCGGAAACGGAGACTCCGGCGGCGGCAGTTCCGGCCGATACAAAATCGGACGCTGCGGAACCGGATGACGCGGAACCGGCCACCGCCGGTTGTGCGAACGACGCTTCGGCCGCAGGTTTCCCTCCCGCAACAGGTTTTGCGGTAGGCTCAGGGGCCGGAACGGATGCGGGCTTCGGGGCAGGCGCAGGCTTCGGGGCAGGCGCCGCAGGCTCCGTATTATATAGCGACATGATGACGCGCTGTTTATGACGGTGACGGACAGTCTCCTCTTCCAGTTCGAACAGTGTCGGAGCTATGGGTTGAGTTCCCGGCGCGGAATGCGCTTCGGCTTTGGCAGGAGCTTCCTGCGCCGGAGTCTGTTCCGCATCGACGGACGGCGCAGGTGAGACGGCTGATGCGGCGGCAGGCTCTGCAACCGACTCGGAATGTGCCCCGACGACGGACTCGGCAGCGGATTCTGAGACGGACTCCGCAACGGATTCGGAAAGCGACTCTGCGAAAGATTCGGTCGCTGATTCGACGACGGGTTCAGCAATGAATTCGGGCTTTTCGGACGCTTCCTCCGGTTCTCGGACAGTTTCCGCCAGCGGCACTGACTGCTCGGCGGCAGGTTCCGCGGCATTTCCGGCAACGGGTTCGGACGGAGTCGTCTCCTCAATGGAAAACTCGGATTCAGGCTCAGAAGCGACCGGTCCGGATTCGGTCACGGGTTCAGCGGCAGAGATTTCCGGTTCTGAAATCGGGTTCGTCCCGCCGTCGGAATCGGACTGCGCAACAAATGCTTCGGCAGAATCGGCAACAACTTCAGGTTCGCCCGCCGGCTCTTCGGCAGGTTCGGAATGTCGTGCGAAATTTACGCCCGGTTCCACGGTCTGTTCGGACCCGAACTCAGGCTTCGATTCCGGCACCGTCTCCGGTTCCGGCTCGGAAACGGATTCCGACTCGGAGACCGCGCCAGCTTCGGCGACTGACTCCGACTCAAAGGCCGTCCCCACCTCGGCAAAAGATTCAGACTCAAAATCCGCACCCGCTTCGCCAACAGCGTCCCGTTTGGCGGCAGCATCCGGTTCGAAGGCTGAAACCGGTCCGGCCTGCGCCTCAACCGCGAACGGGTCGAGCGGAAGTATTTCGCCGAGGTCGATGCTGACCGGAATTTCGGTCGGAGCAGGCTCCGCCGCGGCCTCTTCCGCCGCATCTTCGCGGACAGCCGCAAAGTCCGCATCCGCGCCGAAACGCACGGCATCGTATAACTTCCGCAGTTTTTCGAGCACCAGATCCCGTTCGAGGGCCGCGGTCTCCTGCCGGGTGTTCCAACTGTCTATGATTTCAGAGAGCTTCTGCAATTCGCTCCGCACGTATTTCAAATCCATGATCCGTACACTTTTTGCCCTCAAAGATAGGAAAAATTTACGAACTGCCCAGCGGAATCGCCCATATAATATCGCAGCCCCTCCCCACTGCCGCCGGGAAACGGAAAAGGGGACGGCATACGCATCGTCCCCCCTATTCCGTCTGCGGAAAACATGTCACTTTCCGAAGATATGTTTCGCATAATTATATCCGCAGGCGTCGTAAATCTTCGCCAGCCGGCGTACGCGGCGCAGGTAGTCGCCGTAATCCTTCCGGTCGAGACTCCACCCCACTTCGGCCAGCGCGCTCAGGCGCGGCAGGAGCATGTATTCGGCATGGGGCCACGTAGCGATGTACTCGGTCCAGAGGTTGGCCTGCACGCCCAGTATACAGCGCTGTTCGTCAGCCGTCAGCATCTCGTAAGGATCGAGCGAATAGACCTTCTCCACAGGCAGATAACCGCCGATGGCGAGCGGTTCTCCGGCCGTATCGCGCGTCTGGTAATAGTCCAGATAGCAGTGCGTCGTCGGAGCCATGATGGCGTGGTTGCCCATCTTCGCAGCCTTGATGCCGCCTTCGGCGCCCCGCCACGACATGATCGTAGCCGTCGGCGTCACGTCGCCCTCAAGAATCTCGTCCCAGCCGATCAGCCTGCGTCCGTGGGCGTTGAGGAATTTCTCGACGCGGGCCGTGGCATAGTTCTGCAACCGGCGCGGCCGCTTCAGCCGCTCGGCCTTCATGCGCGCTTTGCAATGCGGGCATTTCTTCCACATCACCGTCGGGCACTCGTCGCCGCCGATATGGATATACTCCGAGGGAAACAGCTCCAACACCTCTTCGAGCACGCCCTCGATGAATTCGAACGTCGTCTCCTTGCCGATACAGAAAACCCGGTCGTCGATGTCCCACGTCTGGCGCACTTCGTACTGCTCGCCCGTACAGCCCAGCCACGGATAGGAGGCCAGCGCCCCGACGGCATGCCCCGGAAATTCGATTTCGGGAATCACCGTGATGAAACGCTCCGCAGCGTAATTCACCACGTCGCGGATCTCATCCTGCGTATAGTAACCGCCGTAAGGCGTTTCGTCGAATTTGCAGTTCTCGTCGTACGTGCCGCCCGGATCACGGCCGATCAGCGTACGGCTGCGTACGGAACCTATTTCGGTGAGTTTCGGATATTTCCTGATTTCGATGCGCCACCCCTGATCGTCGGTCAGATGCCAGTGGAAGACGTTGAGTTTGTGCAGGGCCATGATGTCGAGCGCCTCCTTCACCTCATCGACCGTGAAGAAGTGACGGCCGACATCGAGCATCATGCCCCGGTAGCCCAGACACGGTTTGTCCTCGATCGTGACGACGGGCAGTTCGACGGCCCGCACGTCGTCGGCTTCGTACGCTGCCGCCGGAAGCAGCTGGCGCAGTGTCTGCACGGCATAGAACGCCCCCTGCGCTCCTCCGGCGACGATGTCGATCCGGCAGGGAGTTACGAAAAGGCGGTAGGCCTCCGCAGGCATCGTCTCGTCGCGGGTGACGTTCACCGCATGGTCCGCAGCCTTGTCGGCATGCCTTACCCGCGGGCCGCGGCCGAACAGCGGCATCAGCACCTCGTTCAGCGCGGCAGTCACGCCGGCCAGACGCTCGTCGTCGAACAGCAGGACCACCTCGGCGTCGGAGGTCAGGCGGAAGGTGCCCTGCCCCTCCACGATATGCTCCGGGAGCGGCACGACGGCCACTTCGCCGTCGGTCGGAATCACCCTGCCGCAACTGCAACAGCCGCACAATACGGCGAACAATGCCAAAACAGGTAAAAGTCTCTTCATATCGGATCGTTTTCGTGGGTTTCGGTGCAACTTACCCGGTAAATATAACGAAAAAACGGATTTCGCCAAAGCACCGCGTCATTTATTCGCAGGCCGAAGCTCCCAGCAGTCCTACGTGGTCGATATTCGAACAGCAGATATGCAGTCCCTCGACGGTCTTGGCATAGGGGAACCGTTTCAGCTGTTCGTACATCGCTTCACGGAAAAAGCCGAACGCATGGGCGATGCTGCCGCCGAAGACGATCGCTTCGGGGTCATACGTATAGAGCACCAGCATCACCAGCTGGCCGACATGCCCCCCGAACTCGCGCCAAAGCGCCAACGCTTCGGGATCGCCCGCCGCGGCGCGCTCGTAAGCCTCCTTACCCGTCGTGCCGCGGCCCACGAAGAAGCGGCTGCTGCAATAGTATTCGTAATCCCGGTCCAGATACGGGATGCTTCCGATCTCCCCCGCCCCGGTGTCCCGGCCGCAATAGAGCTTCCCGCCGATCACGACGCCCGCGCCGACGCCCGTGCCGAGCGCCACGCACACCACGTCGCTGAACGCGCTCGCCTCGCCGAAGCGGCAGACGCCCAGCGCAAAACAGTTGCAGTCGTTGTTGACATGCACCGGCACGCTGAAACGTTTTTCGAGCAGGTCCTTGAGGTAAACCTCGCGCCACGAAGGGATGCCCACCACATTATATACGATTCCCCGCGCGGCGTCCACCACCGACGGCACGCCGATACCGATCCGCGAAACCTCAGGTTGCATAAGCTCCCCGATAAGCGATGCGATATGATCCACCACCTCCCCTTCGGGACGGTCGGCTTTGCAGGGTTCGGAAAGCAGCCGCACGATATGTCCGTCTTTCACAAGGCCGGCGCGCACGTTCGTGCCGCCCAAATCCACGCCTATTCTCATCTCTTGTCTGTTAATTGCTGTTCTTGACTTTGCTGATCCTGCCGTCGCGGAACTCCACGTGATCGACGATCCGTCCGTCGCGCTCGTGAATCCACGTCTCGAAGCCCCGCTCGCCCTCGGTCAGCACCAGCAGACGCACGCCGGGGCGCAGGTTGTTGTAGGTCGTATCGTCGCCCGAAAAACGTCCGTATCCGAGCGCTATACCCTTCTCGGCAACGACGTAGTCGATGTCGTGGTCATGCCCCACGAACACCCCCGTCACGTCGCCGCTCTCGACCATCGCCGCGAACATGCCGGGATTCAGCTCGCCCGGACACTCGTCCTCGGCGGCGCGGCCGATATGCGTATTGCCGGGATTGCGCCACGCCGCGACGTATTCGGGCAGGGCGATATGGAAAAAGGCCAGCGCCGGCAGCGGTTTCCCGCCGTTGGCCGCGGTATAGGCGGCGCTCCGGTCGCGGTACCAGCGTATCTGGTCCTGCGTGAACCAGCCGTAGCCGTCGATGCCTTCGACAGTCGAATAGTCGTGCGAATCGAGGCAGTAAAGCAACGCCGCAGGCGATTTCTTCCCGGCGATCTCCAGCACCACGTCGGCCAGTTCGCCGTCGGCGTTCAGCGTGTTGAGCGTCCCGGCATACGAAGTGACGATGCGGCCGATTCCGGCGCGCGGAATATCCTGTTCGGCGTCGTGGTTGCCCAGCACCACGCAGAACGGCAGGTTACGCTCCGCAACGGGCGCCAGCACGCGCTTCCACCCTTCGGCGGCGGGTTTCCCCGTCACCACGTCGCCCGTGAAGACGACCAGATCGGGCCGCTCCGCATCGAGGATATAACGCATCTGAGCGATCGTCTTCTCCGCCTGAGCCTGCCGGTAGGGATTCCCCAGATCGAGGTGCACGTCGGTGAACTGCGCGATCTTGAATTTCCCCTCCCCGTTGAATTCCAGAGCGGGCCTCTGCGCCTGCGCCGAACACCACAAGGCAACGGCGCACATAAGTGTCGTTATCTTTTTCATAAGCAGGTTGGGTTGCTCAGTTCAGTTTCACGCTGCCGCCCTTCTCCACGCGGACCGTACGGCTCCGGCCGTCGCCCCACGTCACCGTCAGGTCGAAGGGCACGTTGGTCTCAACGCTCACGGAGGGCGTCTCGCCGGCCGAAGCGCGCCGTTTGACCTTCAGCCCCACGACGCCGTCCGGCCCGTAGGGATAGCGTTCGATGCCGTGGGCCTCGGTATGGTCGATGTCCCACACGATGCGGCCTTCGGAGTAATCCGACTTCACGCCGAGGATATACTCGATGAAGACGGCGATGGGCGGAAGTCCGGTCCAGCCCACGAAGTCCTTGCGTGCCATGAATCCGGGTTCGATCTTCTCCGGGGCGTAGTACTCCCAGAAGGTGCCGGTATTCTTCCACACCTCGAAGACTGCAGCGTAATGGTTCGCGGCGATCTCCCGCGCAAGGTCGTGATAGCCCTTGCGATAAAGGCCGTCGATGGTCATGTAATTCGTACCGGGCCACACGCCGCCCTGCCAGTAGCGGCCCAGCGGATTGTATTTCGGATGGTCGGCCGAAAGCGACGGCACGCGGTGCGGACGGTCGAACTCGGTCGTATCGCTCAGATGCGCCACCATGCGGTCGAGCCGCTCCCGATCCAGCGCATCGGCCTGCAAAGCCCAGAATGCGCCGATTCCCTTGGTCGTGCAGAGCGTTCCGTCGCCGTAGCGGTCGTACAGGAAAGCCGTCCGCTCGTCCCAGAGATGTTCGTTCACATAGGCGCGCAGCCGCTTCATCTCGTCCTCCATATCCTCGATCTCCTGCCAGCGCTCGATATAAAAACCGATGTTAAGCAGCGACTCGTCGACCAGCATCTGCTGCAGGTTGGTGTCGAGCCAGACCATATGTCCGTGCGAAAAGATCGGGTTGTATTCGGGCTTCACGCGGGGCATGTTGTCCATGCCCGTTCCCCAGCCGCTCGACCAGTAGGTGCCGTCGGGCCACGTGCGGTTGAGCCGCCACCATTTGGCGTAGGCGCACAGCGCGGGGAAGACCTTGTGCAAGCGGTCGATGTCGCCGAACTGGCGGTAGTACGTCAGTTCGACCCACGGCAACAGGTTCGGGCCGGTCGAAGTCGGATCGTAACGCTCGAAACAGTCGGAACCGTCGGCCCGGATTTCGCGGCAGATGAAGCCGTCGGGATGCTGCTTCGCATAGAAATTGTCCAGCGAACGCTGGAACGGGAAGAAGCGGTAGCCGTAGCGGGCGAACATCATCATGAACGAGGCGTCCCACATGAAAATATTGCCGTTGTAGG
>ERZ827186.2550-NODE-2550-length-12031-cov-7.311707_pt1 | contig 12031 bp, 11 predicted proteins | sample MGYA00519918_ERZ827186 | MGnify/ENA primary metagenome ERZ827186 (study PRJEB31778, sample SAMEA3449275) | human gut metagenome | biome: human gut; feature: human-associated habitat; material: faeces | place: United Kingdom | collected 2010/2012 ... | reverse complement strand
TCACGGCGTGTTTTTTGCTCAGATCCAACGCGACTTTATTGATAAAGTCCTGACGGATATTGCTTATCCGTTGATGCAGTTTTGCGATTTCCTGTTGGGCTTTTTTCCAATTACTGCTGAATTTTTCCTTTCTCGATAATGCCCTTTGCAACTGTGCCAATTTCTTTAAGTGTTTTTTCAATGCATTGCACGGGGCAATCTGTGTTCCGTCCGAGAGCGTGCAAAGCCACACCACGCCCATATCCATTCCGACCTCATCGCCGTCATGCTTGGGGATGTCTTTTTCATACTCCGTTTGTATGGAGACATACCAACCGTCGGCTTTTCGAACGACGGTGATATTTTTTGCTTTTCCTTCGATATATTGACTTCGTCTGTACTTCACAAAACCGATACCGGGCAAATAGATCTGTTTGCCTGTCTCATCAATTTTGAATCCCTGCGGATACCGAAAACCGTCTGATGAGCCAAACTTTTTGTGAAAGACCGGGAAATCTGCACGACCAGAAAAGAAGTTTGAATAAGTTCGGGCGAGATCTTTCATGGATTGCTGAAGGCACTGTGAGTAGCACTCTGAGAGCCACAGCATGTCAGGATCTTTTTTCCACTCAGGCAATAAAGCGGAAAGATTCTTGTAGGAGGGATGCTGACCGGTTTTCTTCTCATATTGTTCTTTTGCCCAACTTAGCCCCTTGTTATAAACAAAGCGGCAGCAGCCGGCAAAGCGCGACATTAAGCGTGCCTGACGGCCGTTGGGCTTAAGCTTAAAGAGAAAACCTTGGCGGAACAACATAAGCCGGTATTTTTCAAAGTTTTGAAGGCAATTTTGCTTAAACTAATTGCCAATTATCATTGGCGTTCCTTATATCCCTGGCATTAATGCCGAGGCTTTAAGGAATCTGCGGTAAATTGTGGTTTCGTAAGTTCTCCCATCACTGGCGACATGTGCATTTTTTGCACATACCATATCTTGTGTTAACTCACCTCTTTCGAAGATTTTCTTGAGGTGTTTCCCAATGACTGTTCTGTCGACAGAAAACAGCTCTGCCATTTGTTTCCGAGTCAGCCACATCGTATCATCTATGATCAAGACACTAACTCGGGGGCCTTCTCCAACCTCGCCATACAAAACTTTAGACTTTTGCAACACCCTGTTTCGCACTTAAAGCTTGGACAATGCTCCTAAAAACTGCATCGCCACGCAACAGACCATAATTATTAAGGCGATAGCAATACCGATTTGCATAATTTTCTTAAACATCTAGACCTCACCGTCGTTGAAAGGCAAAACTGTATCGGCTTTTTTCTCACCGGGCAACTGTTCAACATCACGCAAGCGCCTGCCCATCACATTGGTACGGGTTCTGACACCGGCAATGGCAGTCTTCACACCATCGACTCGTTTTTCCATCGTATCAAGTGCCTCAGCAAATTTTGCAAATTCCGTTTTAACCTGACCGAGCACCGTCCAAACTTCTGCGCTTCGTTTCTGAATGGCAAGTGTTCTGAACCCCATCTGCAGACTGTTCAACAATGCGCTCAAAACCGTGGGACCGGCAACCGTAACACGGTAATTATTTTGCAGATCTTCAATAAGGCCGGGGCGCTTGAGACACTCGGCATAAAGCGATTCGCTCGGTAAGAACATCACGGCAAATTCTGTGGTATAGGGCACTTCAATATACTTTTCGTGAATTTTCTTGGCTTCGGCCTTGATTCGTGTTTCAAACGCTTTTGCGTACTTTTCAGCTGATTCAGCATCAGCCCTTTCACGCGCATCCTCAACCTTTTGATAGTCCTCAATCGGAAACTTCGAGTCAATCGGCATCCAAACGAATTCCCCTTCATTGACACCGGGCATTTTGATCGCAAATTCCACGCGATCGTTACTGTTGGGACGAGTGGCAACGTTTTGTTCGTAGTGATTAGGGATGATGTTCTCAAGAATGACCCCTAATTGGACTTCACCGAATGTACCCCGAGTTTTCACGTTAGTCAGAACGCGCTTGAGTTCACCTACCTGACCGGCAATCGTGCGCATTTCTCCTAGTCCCGCTTCCACATCCTTAAGGTGTGCTGCAACCTGTTTGAAACTCTCTGACAGACGAGTTTCCAACGTACTTTGAAGCTTTGTTTCAACCGTATGACGCATTTGCTCAAGTTTTGCATCGTTGTTGCTCTGAAGCGTCTGCAGTTGTCGATTTAAAGTTTCACGAATACCGGCTAACTCTTGGTTAATTCCGAAAGAAAGCTGCGAAACCTGTGTTTTTAATGCCTCTCTGGCTTGAAGTTGTGTGTTGGCATTACCTTGATTAATTTTTTCAATGAGTTCGGTAAAGGCCACCATGTTCTGGTTTTGCGAGTCGGCCAAACGCGAAGACGAATCGTTCATTTCTTTACGCAGATGAGCGTTCGCATTTTGAATACTGTCATTGACCACGGCCTGTATTTTTGTCAGATCAGACCGAGAGCTGTCTTCGATTTTCTTATCCAAAAAGGCAAAGAGGTCGTCCCGGCTTCGGGTTCGGTTGTTAACGACAAAAAACAATAAGACGATCAGAAGAAAACTGAGGAAAGCAAAAATTGTTCCCCAAAATCCAAGAGGTAATTGAGATAAAGAATGGATAACTGTTTGCATAGCCTGGGCCCGTTATTATTAACGAGCCCAAGTATAACCAGACCTACTTCAAAATAAGAGGTTTTCAGGTTCAGTTACGTTTATTTTTTGAATGTGTTGACGATCAAATCAATTTGACCGTTAAAGTAAGGATTAAACGTCAAACGCGCATACGGATGGCCGTCACGATTTTCATTCCAGGATCCGTACCAGAGATTTCGTCTTTGATGACACAGTTCTCGCAAATGATCTTCTTGTCCGCGCAGACAGAATCGCTCAGAACCATTCATTCCGAAGTAGGGGTTATCAGGCGAATAGACCAAACCTAAGTGTGAAAAACTTCTGATCCGGTATTTGGGCAGATAATCGGTCAAGACCGTCAGTCGTTTATCACTGGCAATGGTGCCCTCGGGCAAGGTATCCCCGTACCAAACAAAGCGTGACCTGGCACTCGTGAATTGTTTTTGCATCAACGGCAACAATTCCTGAGTATCCACAATGCTGTCATTTTGTGCCATGAAAACGACGACCGGCTTCTCGTAAGGAGAACTTTGAAGTCTCCCCATAGCTGAGTCCATGGAATCTTTAAAGGTATCGAGTGCTTGCATCGGAGCGGTTCTGTAACGGAAAGCATTATTGCCGCCTCCTGCTTCTTCAGGCGTTCTGAGCCAATCGATAAAATGGCTCACAAACGGGACAAAATGAACCAGACTCGTGCGAACACTCAAAGCCGGTGAAATCAAAATTAAACCGTCAACAGCTTTATTTTCATAGGCTTCATGAACGGCGAGATTGGCACCGGTCGAAAATCCTGCCAGATACACTTCCGAGACATCGTCTCTGAGGATTCGTGTTTGCTCATCGATGAGTCGATCCCAATCATCAATCGTGACAGGCTGCATATCCTCGGGTTTTGTACCATGACCTGGCAGAACCACCGCTCGCACAAGATATCCTTCATCAGCGAGGCTATTTGCGATATCGACAAAATTGTACGGTGAGTCAGTAAACCCATGAATCATCAACACCCCCTTGCCATTGGGGCGAGTAGGCTTGATCTCAAAGGGAACCTGATGAGAAAGTTCTTCCTGACGATTATCGGTTACATAGCGACGATGAGTGTCAATCCAGCGGGTGGTTTCTTCGACATATTGCGAAAAACTCGTTTGCCCTAACGGCATGACATCACGAGCCGTATTGTCTTCAAAAGTGACGCAACCGGCCAACGGAGCCGTTGTAAGGACTAAAACAGATACTAAGAACTTTTGTCGATTAAGCATTTTTCACCGGTTCAATGATCAGGTACGATTCTGATCATACAAAATTTCAGAAAAAAAGAATGTTTCCAAATACAACTTCCAGGAAATGTGTAGGAAAGACGAAGCGATTATGCGTAACTTATTGATTTTGCTAAAAGCATTGGCGGAAGGGGTGGGATTCGAACCCACGAACGCTTGCGCGTCGGCAGTTTTCAAGACTGCTGCATTCAACCACTCTGCCACCCTTCCTGATGGTGAGAAGCGGTATTTTAACGAAACAGAGTCCTTGAAACAAGAGCGACACAAAAGAAAATGAAGTATTATGCTTGGATCTATTCTAAGGAGAGTACCGATGGTCCACGAAATCAGTCATGAACAGGTGCAGGAAACAATCCAATCGCACCCGCTTTGCATTGTCAATTTTGGCGCTCCGTGGTGCATTGATTGCCGTCGAGCCGCGCCCTTTTATAAAAAGTTCTCCGAGGAGTTCACGGATGTTCACTTCACTCACGTTGATGTGGGTGATCGTGAAGGACAATTGCGTGAACAGTTAAGAGGTGAATACAACGTCGGCCATATTCCTACAATGATTTTTTATAAAAACGGGCAGGAAGTTGACCGCATCGTTGAAGTTCAAACTCCCAGCGAGTTAAAGCAATTTATTGAACGCTGCAAAGCCTAAGAAAAACTTTTTTATCGTAGGCCTTGAAATTTGGTAAATCACCAGTATAATTTCGGGCTTACGACACAACACCACGGAAGGGTGGCAGAGTGGTTGAATGTACCGCCCTGGAAAGGCGGCGTACGGTTATCCGTACCGAGGGTTCGAATCCCTCCCCTTCCGCCAAGATTCTAATCCCAGATAGTCTAAAGACGTCTGGGATTTCTTTATTTTCAATGCATTTGATCAAAGATTCTAGTCCAAAGAGTTCTTAACTTGTCTTATAAAATCCAGCATCTTATGATAGACATGATGATGGACAAAATATTTTTTTGTTCATTCTTGTTGATTTTATGATGGACAGTTGCCATGCCTGTTATCGCAAAAGTTCTAACAGATCGAGAAGTTAGAAACCTAAAAAATGATGGTTTTTACAACGTTGGTGGCGTAACCGGTTTATATCTTCGCATTGTTTACCCCAATAAATATTGGGTTTTGCGGTATAAGTTAAGCGAAGGTAAACGCAGAGATTTCCAATTTGCTAAATATTCTGATTTGTCATTAAAAGACGCTCGAAGTAAAGCCCAATCGTACAGAGATTTAATTAATCAAAACATCGATCCTCTTGACTGGCAGCACAACAAAGTTCAAGAAATTTGCTTGGAAGAAAAAGCTGCAAAAATTGCTACGAAGACCTTCAAAGTGGTAGCGGAGGAGTATGTTCAGCATCTAGCTGATATCGGTCAATATGAAGAAGGTTCCCGTGAACTTAAATTACTCAAAGGGCGTTTAAAAAATCATATTTATCCAGTTATTGGGAACCAGCTATTCGAAGAAATAAGTCACAAACAAGTTTCAGAAGTCTTATTACCGTTGACAAATACACAACCCTCTCTATGTAAAAAGGTTCGACAGATTATCGGGCAAATTTACAAGTGGGCTAAAGCATTGGGGCTCACCAAAAAAGAGTCTCCGACAGACTACAAAGTCTTACAGCATCTCTTACCTAAAGCCACAATGAAAATTACTCATAATCATCCAATGCTTCCAGTTAGACAACTCCCTGAATTTATGGCGGATCTTCGTACCCGGCCAAGTACTTCAGCTCGTTGCCTAGAATTTGCTATTTTGACAGCTGTTCGATCAAACAACGCACGTAGCGCGGAATGGTCAGAATTCGATTTTAAGAATAATCTTTGGATAATCCCTGCCGAGAAGATGAAGAAAGGTGATTTGAATGGCAAGCATATTGTTCCTCTTTCTAGGCAAGCCAGAGAGCTTTTAATGACCATTAAAGACGATACAGAGCAATTATCACGTTATGTCTTTGCTTCGCCTGTTGGTCATTCTATTCTTTCAGATGCTTCCTTAAAAACTGTGATTGTTCGAATGCACAATGAACGTTTAGCTCAAGGATTAAGTGGTTATGTGGACCCAAACGAAAAAACAAACAAAGGAATTCCTCGCATTGCGACTCCACATGGGACAGCAAGAGCCACATTTAGAACCTGGGCACAGGATGATGAATTAGGAAATGACAAACGGTTTTCAGCAAAAGTAGCCGAGCTTTGTCTACATCACAAAATTGATGACACATACAATGGGGCTTATGAACGCAACAAGGCAATGAAAAGTAGACAGGAAATGATGCAAGCTTGGGCTGATTATTGTTATTCATCTACGAGGTGAGGGGAAAAATAATGACAGTACTTAAAGTCATAACGATTACGGATAATTCAGAGATTCCAGAAGAGTGGGTATTTAAGAAAGGGAACCAATACTATGTTGCAAGTCCCTTAACTATGAATAAAAATGAAATAAACCAGAAGATTTTTTTAACAGATATTGCTTTGTTGTTTTCAGGTTATCAAACTTTTGATACGAATGATCCTTTTCATAGTGGTCTCAATTTGAGTGAAAAAGGTCATCTTCTTATTGGTCTACATGAAAAAATATTTCCAGATGGCAGTAAAGAAACTTTAATAAAAAACCAATTAATCAGTTGTTGCAATATCTTCAATGTGATGGATTACAAGTTACTAAATCGACTGAGCTAAAACTTCCTAAAAAATGGGCATACCTGTTGTTTGTACGCGGAGAGTATGAGTGTACGAAAGCCATAAGAAAGTTTTTCTGTGCTTATCCTTCAAAAGAATGTTTTAACAAATGTGAGGTTAAGGATAATGATCTGGATGATTTCTTATTGGGTACTGGTTCTTTCAGACCTGTGGATGGTTATGAAAGAGAGCGCATCAGTGGAAAAGATAATGAGGTGATTTTTGAGGAACCTGGGGCAATAGCTGTTACAGTGGATCTACTCAAAAGATTGGCTCAAGACGCTCCTCAATTGAAAAAAATTCTTTTTGCCTTGGCTCAATGGTCAAATATTGAAAATAGGCGGTTAAAGGATTTAAAACCGATATTGACAACTATTTTTAAAGGTAAGTGGGTTGAGGGAAAAGATAAAAAATCTTGTAGTAAAGCTCAATTAGAAGCAATAAAAAAAGTGTTTATGCCACCACCTCCCAGAGGGGCAGGGAATAAGAAAAAATTCGGTTCCTGGGATGAATAGTTCGACCTATGGCAAAAGGAATCAGTGAATGTCTTTTGCTAAAAACCCCTATATGGATAGATTAAATTTAATCAATACTAGTACTTACCCCAATAAATAAAATAGATTTTTCGTTTGAATAAAAAGGTGGACACCTTTTTTTCATCTTAATTTAGTGAATATTCATAGATAGAGAGCCCCGAATACTTCTCAAAAAAGTCCTCACCTTTTCTCAAAATATTGACTCTTTTTAAACATTTAAATCTCTGCAAAACTGAGCTCATCCCAAGTCACTTTGGGTGAGTTTTTTGGTTTTGAACGTAGGAGATAAAAGATGTCCTTACAAAAATTTATTAGAGCCAGTACAGCTCAATCTGCCCTGGCTCTTCCTAAGTCAAGTTTTTATGCCCATATTGAAGAAGGCTTATTGCCGCCTCCAATTCGTCTTGGGAAACGGTCTGTTGGTTGGCTTGAATCGGAAATAAATGCTGTCATTGCAGCAAGAATTCAGAATCGTTCAGATGATGAAATTAAATTACTGGTTCAACAAATGATCAATAATCGAAATTCAACTATTTGAGAGCCTAAATATGAGTACTCAAAAAAAGAGCCCCAGCATAACTCAGGGCCAAACGCAAAAGAATGTTCAAGCGAGTAATAACACGAACCAACAAAATACTGTTCTGCTTCAAGTCCATAATTTCTTTCTTTTTACAGATGGATTAAAGAAAAAAATTACAACAAAGAGTAGTTCCTCAATCATTGAAGTTTGTGGTTACTTAGAAATCACCGCCCAATATCGAGATATTGTTAATGATCAATGGGGCAAAGTGATTGTTTTTAAGGATGCAGATGGTATTCAGCATCAATACCTAATGCCCAATGAAATATTACTTTTGTCTGAGAAAGATATATTAAGTCCTTTGGTTCGAGAAGGTTTAGTTGTTTATTCTCGTTCTGATACCGTTGAATACTTAAAAATAGTTCAACCAACTAATCGAGCCAGATTAGCTCACAAATTAGGTTGGCATCAATTCAATGGAGTAACTTGCTTTGTATTACCTAATAATCAAGTTGTTGGTAATACTATGGAACCCATTATCTTTGATGGAACCTCTGTTACACCACCCATTAACAGCAAAGGGACATTAAAAGAGTGGCAGAAGAATGTTTCAATGCCGGCCTCTTCATCTAGTAGAAGTATTCTGGCAATTTGTGTTGCATTGGCATCACCTTTGGTTTCATTAGGTCATCGTCCTAATGCAGGTTTCCATCTTAGAGGCAACTCATCATCTGGTAAGAGTGTTGCTCAGGCCATTGGCTGTAGTGTTATTGGTTCTCCAGATATGAAATTGACATGGAGATCAACAGACAATGGACTTGAGGGTATCGCTTTGGCCCATAATGATCTAATGCTTCCGCTTGATGAGATTAGCCAAGCGGATAAGAATTCAATCTCTACCGCTATTTATGATTTAATGAATGGTAAACAAAAGATTAGGGCACAAAGAAACGGTACTCCTCAAAGTGTGCAGGGCTGGAATCTATTAGTTCTCTCTAGTGGAGAAGAAAGTTTAAAGGATTTGGCTTCAAGCCAAGGAAGAAAAGTTAAAGCCGGTGAAGAAATTCGTTTAGCAGATATTCCGGCCGATGCTGGATATGGTATGGGAGTAAATGAAAGTCTTCCACAAGGATTTACAAATATTCAAAAGTACGGAACTCATATTAAAGGTGCAGTACATGAATATTATGGAACAGCTTTTGTTGAGTGGTTAGGAGTTCTAGTAAACCTTGATCAAGAATTATTCATTACAGATTTGAATCAGCGAATTAAAGAATTTGTTAATGATGTTGTTCCTAAAGGAACTTCACAAGTTAAACGTGTTGCAGAATCTTTTGCTTTGCTTGCAATTGCCGGTGAATCTGCAACTCAACATGGTATCACTGGTTGGTCAGATAATGTTGCTACACAGGGTGTTAAAACGTGTTTTAAAGCGTGGTTGAGTGAGTTTGATGTTGGAAGACCCAAGGAAGAACAAACTCTTATTAGCAATGCATTAAATTTGTTAACAATGAGACAAGCTAACTTCATCAAAGTATCAGCAGAAAGTGTTCCACAAGAGCATATCGATTGGATAGATTTTGATGAACAACACCCTCAAGTATTCTTGGTTCCAAGAACAAGCTACGAATCATATTTTTGTTTAGGTAAAAAGACAAAATACGTTGACCAAGTGTTAAAGAGTGTTGGAGTCTTACTAGATGTGAACCAAAGTATTAACCCTAAATCTAGAAATGGTTCAACAGTTAAAGTAAGAAAACTTGTGATTCCTAATGAAGAAGCTGGGACTGGTAGCAAAGTGGAAAGTCAATAATTTCAGGGCTTCTACTTAAATTAGAAAAGTAGAAATAAAGTGGAGACGGGAGGGAGCACTTTTCCACCCTTTCCACCTTATTTTTGAATACAGCTTCTCTCTAGGAATAACTGGTAATAAAGGCATCTCACCTTGTCCACCACCTCCACTCTATATGTAAAGCAAGTTCTAGTTGACCAGTGCTCAAGCCGAGTATGTAAGAGGTCAGCTGTAGTTTTAGCGAAGACTGATTGAACACGTGCAGGCTTAGAACAGAAGGGGAATCTGAGCTTATTAAGTTAAAATTTTTCTGAAAATGAGACAGTAAATAAGTTTGTGAAAATACAATATTTACTAATCTCTCAGGAGAAATACAGATGGAATGATACTGTCATAGAGATCTTTTCTTGTGATGAAGTTGCTTTAAAGGCGATCTATTTAGCTATTGAAGCCGCTTCCAAAAAGTGAATTGGGCCAGTTAAAAATAGGCGACAGACTGTACATCTGGTATTGAGTTTGCAGAGGGACCAACCTAGTATTTTTACACGAATGGCTATACACGTATATCTAACACTCAACATCTATAAGGCGTCATTACTCAGATTTTTTAATGAAGTAAGCCCACCATTCTGCTAGTTCTGCCTCATAAAATTTATTAGATTGGCTGGAATAGCCTCATCAAAAATTTTTGCTTTTAAGAAGTACCACTTTAACTTTTTAGAGGTGGTTTATAGTTTGAGATTACCTCTTCGATATTTAGACTTATATTGTTGTTTTTTTCGAATATTGCTCCTTCAAGCATAATTCCTACAGCTTCAAAATTATCATTGACTAAAGCTCCCCCGGATTGACCAGCGCCAATGTTGTCACTAGTGCTTAAATAACGCCTACCACTTAATGTATTAGCGCTTAATATTTTTGTGTCTCGAAGTTCTAATTTTCTACCTATACGCCAATCAGGGAAACCTAACGAATAGCCATTAGCCGGAAAATGATTAATGGTGGCAAACCAAAAGATATGATGGTCAGGAATGTTATTCTTGACTTTTAAGACAGCATAGTCTCTGTTATGATCAAAATAAACACACTCACAATCGTACGTAACACTAGGATCCTCTGGATTTGTGATATTAATAGACCCTGAAAATGAAGGTGAAGATGCGTGAGCAGTTCCGTCCTCTAAAACATGATTACAGGTAAGAAATAGTTTCTGATTCCAGAAAGCAAAGGCAGTCCCTTGCTTAGTAATGCAACAGCTTTTATTTTCCTTGTCGCAGCAATCTCCAGCGACTTCAACAACAAAGACCGCTGTCTTAGCTTCTTCGAATGATGTTACTCTCCAATCAAATGAAATTGGTGAACAAGGTTGCAATGAGTTAAACGACTTAACAAAACGTCTAACAACTAGGTCTAAATCTCCTTTAATCATTTTAAGGTAAAGAATTTTGCCTCTAAGGTAATTTTCTAAATGTCGTTCTGCACAAGAACGCTCTGTTACAGATTTATCAACCTTCCTAAGAAATTGCTCATTGGCACTCTTCCAGCCGTATTTTTTAACTGAATGCAAGATACCACGTATTTCATCAGTATATAAACGATTTAGATTAAGTTTTTGATTAATTTTTATGTTATTGACCAATAATCTTCCTGGTCTTTTTTTTAGATAGGTTTTTGAGTCATTAAGAGAAAAGGAGTTATTTTCAATAATTTGTCTGATACCAATCGCAGCTGTAATATCCTCACCTTGATTTTTTATAAAATTAAAAGAATGTTTTTGAAAAACAGTCTTTTGCATGCTAAAAGTTAAATCGTCTGCATATCTAGAGTAGGTAACATTGAGATTTTTTGCAAAGTAATTTAATTGTCTGTCTAAACGATAGCAAATCATGTTTGATATAAATGGTGATGTAGGAGCACCTTGAGGCAGATGCTTTTCATAACAACAAACATGAGCGCATACTGTAGCAATCTCGTAAGGAAAATTAAATGGGGATTTTAAGAATAAACCTCTAACTCTATAGAATGATATTGACTGGAAAAAATCTTTGATATCAAAATGAATAATTGCGTACGGTCTTTTATCGAAGTGGAACTTGGCATTCGTATAAACACTTTTCCCTTTGACAAATCCATGGACAGGTGCTTGTGGTGCCATTGGGATGTTGTCATTAAGCCATTTTAAGAAGCTATATTGAATGCTTTTTATGGCTTTGGATGGTGCTTCTATTAGCCTATTGCCACCGTCTTTCTTACGAATATAAAAATAACCATAAACTGGTCGAGGATAAATAAGTCGACTTAGCTCCGTATACGAGAGACCAAAAATGGTTTTTGAAAAGTCTTCTAGGTTTCTTGGGTAATCAAGGTTAGGAGGTGTCATTATTTTCTCTACTACCAGCATTCTTAAGTTCTACAGGAGTTCACCTAAGTTATTAGTAAAAGTGCATTTCTGATTGTGTTAACACAATCTAGGTTAAATTTTAGACACCTCCTTCGCACATTTTATATTAATTACAAATTGATTACTTTTTATTTTCCCGGTATCAAGTACGAAGTGCAATTTTCCCATCGGATTTAGACTATCACTTT
>ERZ827186.2537-NODE-2537-length-12105-cov-3.947469_pt1 | contig 12105 bp, 10 predicted proteins | sample MGYA00519918_ERZ827186 | MGnify/ENA primary metagenome ERZ827186 (study PRJEB31778, sample SAMEA3449275) | human gut metagenome | biome: human gut; feature: human-associated habitat; material: faeces | place: United Kingdom | collected 2010/2012 ... | reverse complement strand
TATAAGTAAGATTAAATTTCTAATTCGAGATACCTATTTTAAGCGCACAAAGTTAGTGAAAATAAATAAAGAACGAAGGAACTATAAGAAAAATGTTAGTAAATGGAGGAAATTAATAGATAATGGATAATTTATCGTACGGAATGAATAGGAGGTGTCTGTTTTTGCCGGTTGCCGACTATCAAAAGTTCATCAGCCGGCTGTCGGATGTTCTTTAAAGAATGAATCCGAACGAGAAACTTAATGCGCTGTCGCGGCGGCGGAAAATGATAGGGCTGACTCCCGTGCTGCCGTCTGAATTGATATTGTCATAAACGATGGATTTGGAGATATTTCCTATCCCCTGTTCGTAGCGGAAGTCGAAAAAGATGCGGGAGATATTGACGCCGACACCGATCACGACGCTGACATTGAGCGGATACAGCTTTTCATGAATCCCTTTCTGGTCGAAGTTTGTGAAAGTGATTTCGTTCTGCTTTCCCCATAGATACCGGAGTTTTGGACCGGCAAAGATAGACATTCCGTATGGTCCTTTTTTCACTACGTTATATCCGTAGAGAATAGGGAAGTCGATACTGTGAAGTACGGACTGTACCGAAGCATAATCGGGTTCGATGGCAGGGTGTTGCGAACCGAGTTTGTCAAAGGTGATCTCGCCTTTGCTGACATTATAGGATGCTTCCGGCTGAATGAAATGCTTCTTTATATTAAAGCGCATGAAGATCGCGCCAAAATAGCCGATCTTATAATTATTTTGTACTTCGTCGATCGTTACGTCTTTGATTTTCAATTCGGATACCATAAACATGGAAGAATTAAATCCGGCTTTGATACCAAAGTTGATTTTCTTTGTGTTGGGACGTTCCACTTTATCTGCGTTACGATCTTGGGCGAAAGCTGTGCAAGCTATCGCCATCCAACCGAAAAGAATTATGTTGCGCAGTATATTCATGGCAGTACTTTTTTCTTTATTTCTTCTTTTCTACACTCCAGCCGAATTTCCCTATTTTTTCTCCCAGGTCGTAATATCCTCCGTGCACATATACCAGCGGGTTCGCTTCCGCCAGTTCGAACTTGCCGGTTTCGGGATTCAGGTTCCGGTCGTCTGCACGGACGTTTACCACATCGGCGATAAACATATCATGTGAACCGAGCGAAACAATTTCCTTCACGCGACATTCGATGCAGAGGGGAGACTCTTCGATCAGCGGTGCGCTGACTACGGTGCAGCGTCCCGGAGTGAGTTTCATCTCTTCGAATTTACGATAATTCCGTCCCGAACGTACTCCGCACCAGTCGGTGGGGAACGCCATATCTTTAGTTGTCAGATTGATGACGAACTCCATATTTTTCTTGATGATGTCGTAGGAGTGTCGTTCCGGTCGTACGGATATATAGCACATGGGCGGGTTTGTGCAAATCGTACCCGTCCATGCTACTGTTATAATATTATATTCACTTTCATCTTTTCCGCAACTCACCAATACGGCAGGCAGCGGATAGATCATCGTTCCCGGTTTCCAGTCTTGTTTCAATTTAATAAAAAATTAAGAATGAGGAATGGAGAAACTAGAGGATGGTGATTTCCTCGCGTTTCTGTTCTTTCTCGCAATAATGGCACTTCACGATGCAATTATCCTTGTCTATCACATGAAATAACGTAGGCATAGGTTCATTGTTCGTGATGCATTTCGGATTGGCGCATTTTACGATGCCGTGCAGTTCGTCCGGCATTCTGACTTCTTTCTTTTCAACGACTTCATAGTCGCGGATAATGTTCAGTTTTACGTAAGGTGCTACTACCGATATGCGGTTGATTTCTTCGTCGCAGAAAAACTTGTCGGCGATTTTGATAATGCCTTTTTTTCCTAGCTTTTTGCTGTCGAGGTTGAAGCCGATGGTGATGTTACATTTCATTTGCTCCACGCCCAGTAACTGTACGACAGTAAAGAGTTTTTCTGATGGGATATGGTCAATCACTGTCCCGTTTTTCAGGGCAGCTACTTGCAATGCTTGTTTATTTTCGCTCATAATAAAATATCGTTTTTAACGTCCTCTAATGTGATACCTAATACGTCGCAAAGGATGGCTTCACGGGCATACAGACCGTTTTGCGCCTGTTGGAAATAATATGCTTTCGGGTTGTTGTCCACGTCGTAAGCAATCTCGTTGACACGGGGCAGCGGGTGCAGGATGCGGAGGTTCGGACGGGTGTTCTCCAGCATCTTGTTGCGCAGGATATATACATTTTTCACTCGTTCGTATTCCATCAGGTCGGTGAAGCGTTCGCGTTGCACACGGGTCATGTACAGGATGTCGGCGTCAGCGATAATTTCTTCGGTAAATTCGGTATGTTCAATGTATTTGATCTGATGCTCTTTGCAGTATAGCTTATATTCTTCCGGCATTTTCAGTTCATCGGGGGCGATGAAGTGGAATGTAGGATTGAAGTGACGCATAGCCATCAGTAGTGAGTGGACGGTGCGTCCGTATTTCAAGTCTCCCACCAGAAAGATGTTCAGGTTTTCCAGTGTTCCCTGAGTTTTGTAGATGGAGTAGAGGTCGAGCATCGTTTGTGACGGGTGCTGGTTGGCTCCGTCTCCTGCATTGACGATGGGTACGGGTGCTACTTCGCTGGCATATCGGGCAGCTCCTTCGAGATAGTGTCGCATGACGATGATATCCGCATAGCTGCTAACCATCATGATCGTGTCTTTGAGTGTTTCTCCTTTTGAGGAGCTGGTTGCTTTCGGATCAGTAAATCCGATGACGCGTGCACCGAGGCGATTGGCTGCTGTTTCGAAACTCAAACGGGTACGGGTGGAAGGTTCGAAGAACAGGGTTGCTACTACCTTACCTTGCAATAACCGGCGGTTGGGGTTCATTTCAAACTGCTTCGCCATTTCGAGCATGTAGAGGATTTTTTCTTTAGAATGTTCGGCAATGGTTACTAAACTTCTGTTTTCCATTTTGTTATCTTTTATGTGGATAGAACTTGTTTTACCGGAGTGTAAAGGTACGAAGAAAATGTAAAATACAAACTTTTTTTCTCTTTTTATTCGTTTTTCGGTTGGTTTTAAAATATCAAATAAATCAAAAACTCGTTTGCTGTATGCTATATTTTATCTACCTTTGCGGCTTAATTATAAGCATCTTTTTTAAGCTAGAAGAAACATGATTCGAAAAATAATAAACGCTCTTTGGGGATTGTTGGCAGTTGCTTTAATAGCTATCGTAGTTGTTTTTGTGTCTATCTCTAAGGGCTGGATAGGCTATATGCCTCCTGTGGAAGAACTGGAAAATCCCAATTATAAATTTGCAACTGAGGTATTCTCGGAAGACGGGAAAGTACTGGGTACCTTCTCAATGGAAAAAAATAATCGTGTATACAGCAGCTATGCCGATCTTTCTCCCAACATCATTCATGCGCTGATTGCGACGGAGGATGTTCGCTTTGCCGAACATTCCGGTATTGATGCGAAGGCACTTTTCCGTGCCATCGTCAAGCGTGGATTATTGTTGCAGAAAAGTGCGGGTGGAGGTAGTACGATCTCACAACAGCTGGCAAAACAGTTGTTTACGGAAAAGGTGGCAAGCAATACTATGCAGCGTCTGTTGCAGAAACCGATCGAATGGGTGATTGCCGTAAAACTGGAACGTTACTATACGAAAGAAGAGATTCTGACAATGTATCTTAATAAGTTCGACTTCCTGAATAATGCTGTCGGTATAAAGACAGCCGCGTCTACTTATTTCGGCTGTGAACCCAAAGATTTGAAAATAGAGCAGGCAGCGATGTTGGTGGGAATGTGTCAGAATCCGTCCCGTTATAATCCGGTATCCCGAAATCCGAAAATCCGTGAGAATGCATTGGGACGTCGTAACGTCGTACTGCGTCAGATGGAAAAAGCCGGTTACATCTCGGATGCGGAATGTGATTCTTTGCAGGCACTTCCGCTGAAACTTGCATATACCCGTGTAGACCATAAAGAAGGTCTGGCAACCTATTTCCGCGAATATCTTCGTGGTGTGATGACTGCCAAGAAACCGGTTAAGAGCGAGTACCGCGGCTGGCAGATGCAGAAGTATTATGAAGATTCACTTTCATGGGAAACAAATCCGCTGTACGGCTGGTGCGCCAAAAATAAAAAGAAAGACGGCTCGAATTATAATATCTACACGGATGGTCTGAAGATTTATACCACCATCAATTCGCATATGCAGCAATACGCTGAGGATGCTATCAAAGAACATTTAGGCGACTTCTTGCAACCTCTGTTCTTTAAAGAAAAACAAGGAAGTAAGAACGCCCCGTATGCAAGGGCATTGCCGCAGGCGCGGGTGGAAGAATTGCTGACCAGAGCCATGAAACAAACCGAACGTTATAATGTAATGAAGTCAGCGGGTGCTTCTGAACAGGAGATTCGCAAAGCATTCGATACTCCTCAGGAAATGTCTGTTTTCACCTGGGCAGGTGAGAAGGATACGATTATGACTCCGATGGACTCTATTCGCTATTACAAACACTTCCTGCGTACAGGATTCATGTCGATGGACCCGATGACCGGATATGTGAAGGCGTATGTTGGAGGACCGAATTATACATATTTCCAATATGACATGGCAATGGTGGGACGCCGTCAGGTAGGTTCTACTATCAAGCCGTATCTGTATACACTGGCGATGGAGAACGGATTTTCACCTTGTGATCAGGTGCGTCATGTAGAACAAACGCTGATTACCGAAACAGGAGAGGCATGGACTCCCCGAAACGCCAATAATAAACGTTATGGTGAAATGGTGACTCTGAAATGGGGACTGGCCAATTCGGATAACTGGATTTCGGCTTACCTGATGGGTAAACTGAATCCTTATAACCTTGTAAGGCTGATTCATAGTTTTGGTGTACGAAACAAGGCGATCGACCCTGTTGTTTCACTTTGTCTGGGTCCCTGCGAAATTTCTGTCGGTGAAATGGTAAGCGCATATACAGCTTTTGCCAATAAGGGGATTCGGGTAGCTCCGTTATTCGTCACCCGCATTGAAGATAGTGACGGCAATGTGCTTTCTACGTTTGCACCGCAGATGGAAGAAGTTATCAGTGTTTCGAGCGCATACAAGATGTTGGTAATGCTTCGTTCCGTTATCAATGAAGGAACAGGCGGACGTGTTCGCCGTTACGGAATTACGGCCGATATGGGCGGTAAAACAGGTACGACCAATGATAACTCGGATAGCTGGTTTATGGGCTTTACTCCATCATTGGTGTCCGGTTGCTGGGTAGGAGGTGATGAACGTGACATCCACTTTGGTACAATGACTTATGGACAAGGGGCTGCCGCCGCATTGCCTATCTGGGCAACTTATATGAAGAAAGTCTACGATGACCCGACTTTGGGATACAGCCAGACGGAAACGTTTAAACTGCCCGAAGGTTTTGACCCTTGTGCCGGTTCGGAAACACCGGACGGAGAAGTCTTCGAAGAAACGGGACTGGACGATTTGTTTAATTAAACCTCTCATCGTGCATAAATGTATCATTTGTATCGGAAGTAACTACAACCGGAAAGAGAATCTTCTTCTGGCTCGCAGGAGACTGGTGGATTTGTTTCCTACCATCCGCTTTACGTCTGAACAGGAGACACGCCCTTTGTTTTTCAGAAGTCCGGCATTGTTCTCCAATCAGGTGGCGATGTTCTTCTCGGAAGCGGAGGAGGAAAGAGTGCGCAAGGAGCTGAAAGCTATCGAGCAGTCCGCCGGGCGTCGTCCTGAGGATAAGAAGGAAGAAAAAGTCAGTCTGGATATTGATTTGCTCTCTTTCGATGACCGGGTGTTGAAGCCGGAAGACCTGAAAAGAGAGTATGTTGTGAAAGGATTAGAAGAATTAAAATACAATCAGATATGAAATTTCTGGGAATAATACCTGCCCGCTACGCATCCACTCGTTTCCCTGCGAAACCATTGGCTATGCTGGGGGGGAAGACGGTGATACAGCGTGTATACGAACAAGTAGCGGGCATCTTGGATGATGCTTATGTGGCTACCGATGACGAACGTATTGAAGCTGCCGTAAAAGCATTCGGAGGAAAAGTTGTCATGACTTCCATTGATCATAAAAGTGGTACCGACCGCTGCTATGAGGCGTGCACAAAGATCGGGGGCGACTTTGATGTGGTAGTCAATATACAGGGGGACGAACCTTTCATCCAGCCTTCCCAGCTGAATGCTGTAAAGGCTTGTTTCGAAGACCCTACCACGCAGATTGCTACGTTGGTGAAGCCTTTCACAGCCGATGAACCGTTTGCCGTACTGGAGAATGTCAACTCCCCGAAAGTGGTGCTCAACAAGAATTGGAACGCACTTTATTTCAGCCGTTCCATCATACCTTTTCAGCGCAATGCCGATAAGGAAGACTGGCTGAAGGGACATACCTATTACAAACATATCGGTCTGTACGCTTATCGCACGGAAGTATTGAAGGAGATCACCGCTCTACCGCAATCCTCTCTGGAGTTGGCAGAATCACTCGAACAGTTGCGCTGGCTGGAGAATGGATATAAAATAAAGGTAGGCATCAGTGACGTGGAAACGATCGGTATCGACACACCGCAGGATCTGAAACATGCAGAAGAATTTTTGAAGAACAGAAGCTGATTTATGGATCGTACGATACAACCTGAAATACAAGCCCTGAAAAATTTCCATATCCTTTCTCCCGTCCGGACTACTTTGCCGAACGGTGTCCCGTTGACGGTTGTCAATGCCGGTGAACAGGAGGTGGTCCGTATGGATATTCTTTTTGCCGGAGGGCGCTGGCAACAGTCGCAGAAGTTGCAGGCGCTGTTTACAAACCGGATGCTACGCGAAGGCACGCAGAAGTATACGGCGGCAACCATTGCAGAGAAACTGGATTATTATGGTTCATGGCTCGAACTGTCCAGTTCGTCGGAGTATGCTTATATCACTGTCTACTCGTTGAACAAGTATCTGGCAAAAACGCTGGAAGTCGTGGAATCCATGATTAAGGAACCTGTGTTTCCGGAGAAAGAACTGCATACCATCCTGGATACGAATATCCAGCAATATCTGGTCAATACTTCTAAAGTAGACTTCCTTGCACACCGTGGCCTGTTACAGGCGCTTTACGGGACACAGCATCCATGCGGGCAAATTGTAGTGGAGGAGGATTATCATGCCATTACACCGGAAGTACTCCGTGATTTCTACGGACGGCATTATCATTCGGGCAACTGTTCCATTTTCCTGTCGGGTAAGGTGACGGAAGATATCATTCGCCGGGTGACCGGTGCTTTCGGGACTCCTTTCGGACAATATCAGCTGAAAGCATCAAAACCGATATTTTCATTCGTTGCCGTTCCCGAAAAACGAATATTCATAGAGCGTGAAGACGCTTTGCAAAGTGCGGTGAAGATGGGATGTACCACCATTACCCGTCAGAATCCTGACTATCTGAAATTACGCGTACTGATGACGCTGTTCGGAGGATACTTTGGCAGCCGTCTGATGTCTAATATCCGTGAAGAGAAAGGATATACTTATGGGATTTCTGCCGGAATTATGTTCTATCCGGATAGCGGTTTGCTGGGAATCTCGACCGAAACGGATAATGAATACGTGGAACCGCTGATACAGGAAGTATATAATGAGATAGACAAACTACACCGGGAGCCTGTTCCTATGGAAGAACTGACGATGGTGCGCAACTATATGCTGGGCGAAATGTGCCGGAGCTATGAATCGCCTTTCTCGCTGGCGGATGCGTGGATTTTTATTGCTACTTCGGGGCTGGATGACCAGTATTTCTCCCGTTCTTTGCAGGCTGTAAATGAGGTGACACCTCAGGAAATACAGGAATTGGCACAGCGCTATTTGTGCAAAGAGACATTAAAAGAGGTCATTGCTGGTAAAAAGTTGTCATAATTTGCTTTCCGGTATGGCACTTTTTGGGAGAGAAGTTGTATCTTTGTCCAAACTGTAATTTTAATGAGTAACGAGTAAAACTAATGAGGAAATATCTATATACTACACTTTTTTTGACTCTTCTTGCACAGGGAGGAGTGATGGCACAAGATAACAATACCAGCAAAGGTGGGTTCTTCGGAAAGTTGAAAGACACATTCTCTACAGAAATAAAAATCGGAAATTATACTTTCAAAGATGGTAGCGTCTATACAGGAGAGATGAAAGGACGCAAACCGAACGGAAAAGGGAAAACGGTCTTTAAAAATGGGGATGTCTACGAAGGGGAATATATCAAAGGAAAACGTGAAGGCTACGGAATCTATTCTTTTCCGGATGGAGAGAAGTACGAAGGTCAGTGGTTCCAGGATCAGCAACACGGAAAAGGAATCTATTATTTTATGAATAATAACCGTTATGACGGAATGTGGTTCCAGGATTATCAGCATGGTGCCGGAACGATGTATTATCATAATGGCGACTTATACGTGGGCAACTGGGCGAACGACAAGCGTGAAGGCGAAGGTACTTATACGTGGGCGAACGGTGCTAAATACAGCGGTCACTGGAAGAATGACAAGAAGAACGGCAAAGGTACCATGAACTGGGACGATGGCTGCAAGTACGACGGTGACTGGAAAGATGATGTACGTCACGGAAAAGGCGTATTCGAATATACCAACGGAGACAAGTATGACGGTGACTGGGCAGATGATATCCAGCATGGAAAAGGTACTTATTTTTTCCATACGGGAGATCGCTACGAAGGTTCTTATCTTTTGGGAGAACGTACCGGAGAAGGCGTTTACTATCATGCCAATGGAGATAAATATGTAGGAAATTTCAAAGACGGTATGCAGGATGGAAAAGGTACCTTCACGTGGGCAAACGGTGCTGTGTATGAAGGTGACTGGAAAAACAATAAACGCGAAGGCAAAGGTATCTATAAATGGAGTAACGGGGATGTTTACGAAGGAGACTGGAAAAATAATCGTCCTCACGGTCAGGGCTCTCTGAAAACCGTTGCCGGTATGCAATATAAAGGTGGTTTCGTAGACGGACTGGAAGACGGACAAGGCGTTCAGATCGACAAAGACGGTAACCGCTTCGAAGGCTTCTTCAAACAAGGAAAGAAAGATGGCCCTTTTGTGGAAACAGATAAAGACGGAAAGGTGATCAAAAAAGGAACCTATAAAATGGGAAGACTTCTTTAAAAGAAAGAATTATAGATAAATAAGAAAGCCGGCTAAATTCAAGTTTAGCCGGCTTTCTTTATCTTATCCTTTACTCATCATTCTTCATTTAGATGATATATTGTGAACTGATGGACTCGTTATTCATTACCCGCTTGATTGTTTCTGCAAACATATCAGCGATGCTCAGTTGTTTCACTTTCGCGCATTTCTTAGCGTAAGGGATACTGTCTGTAAATACCATTTCAGTCAATCCGGATTCCTGCACACGGAAAGAAGCAGGGTCGGACATTACACAGTGGCTGGCAATAGCGCGTACGGATTTGGCTCCGGCTTCCATCATGATATTGGCAGCTTTGGTGATGGTGCCTGCTGTATCTACGATGTCATCGATCAATACTACGTTTTTGTCTTTCACATCACCGATGATTTGCATGGAAGCTACTTCATTGGCTTTTTCACGTGACTTGTTGCAGAGTACCAAAGGTACACCAAGGTATTTGGAGAAAGTGCTGGCGCGTTTTGAACCACCTACGTCCGGTGTAGCAATCACCAGGTCTTCCAGTTTCAATGACTGGATATAGGGGAGGAATACGGCTGATGCATACAGGTGATCTACGGGGATATTGAAGAATCCCTGAATCTGGTCTGCATGCAAATCCATGGTAATCAGTCGGTCGATACCTGCTACTGAAAGCAGGTCGGCTACCAATTTAGCTCCGATAGATACACGAGGTTTGTCTTTTCTGTCCTGACGTGCCCATCCGAAATAGGGGATAACAGCTACGACGCTCTTTGCAGATGCACGTTTGGCGGCGTCGATCATCAGGAGAAGTTCCATTAAGTTGTCTGAGTTAGGGAAAGTAGACTGCACAAGGAATACATGTGCGCCACGAATTGATTCTTCGTAAGAAACGGCAAACTCACCATCTGCAAAGTGGGTGATGTTCATGTTTCCCAGAGGACAATTGAGACTTGCGCAGATTTTCTCTGCAAGATATCTCGAGTTAGTTCCCGAGAATACCATAAAGGGTGCTTTTTCGCTCATTTTGTAATAGATGTTACCTATTTGTTAATTTGCCTGCAAAGGTAGGAATTTCTCTTATTATTTAGAAAGACTTATTGTAGAAAAAATAATTTTCTCTCCAACTTATCGGAAATATTTGTAGATTTGCAAGTAAGAACGAAGAACTGAGAATGAAGAATGAAGAATTATGGACGAAAAACAGAAAATGAAGAGCGAAGAATGAAAGATAGTTATCGCCTGTCTTTTTATTCTCCATTTTCCATTTTCCATTCTCCATTATATATAATAGGAGTATTGTTGCTTTCCTCCCTTTTTTCGTGTACCGACATGGTGCCCACAAAAGAAGTGAGGCTTATCGACTCGCTGAATGGAAAAGCGTATGCTTATCGTTACCGTAATCTGGACTCTTCCTACAAATACGCCTATAAAGCATATCGGCAAGTAAACCTATATAAGTCGGGGAAAGCGGAAGCTTCCAATAATCTGGGGTTCTGTGCTTTCATGAATATGGATTTCGACCGTGCCGAGGCGTATCATAAAGAGGTATACAAGCTGACTAAAAATGAGCTTGAACTGTTGATAGCAGACATCGGACTGATGAAAATCTGCCAGCGGACAGCGCTCAACAAAGAATTTTATGATTACCGGAACAGTGCCCTCCGACGGATGAAGCGTATCCGTGAAGAGAGCGACCTCTTTGCCGACCGTCACGAAGCGCTTCGGCTGGATTACGCATTTACCGAATTTTTTCTCGTTTCCTCCATTTACTATTACTATCTCCAGCAACGGCAGGAAGCGATAACCTCTATCGATAATATTCAGGAAGACGAAGCGTTGAGCGATACCAATCAGCTTCTTTATTATCATTATCTCAAAGGATCGGCTTCTTTGGTCGCAGCGAATACTCCGGAAGAACGGAAACTCCGCGAGTTTGACGAACTTTATTTCACTTGGCGGACAGCCGTGAAGAGCAAGCATCCGTATTTTGAGGGGAATGGAATGCAGGGACTTGCCAATCTGATGGCATCCCCGTCTAATTTTGAGTTTTTCAAGACAAGGCGTACACATGCGTTGGATCAGTTTGATTTTCCGGTAGATTCTTTGTTCCCTTTGCGTTTGGCCCAACTGGCACTGGAGAAATTTCGCGAATATAATGACTTGTATCAGATTGCCGGAGCTTATGTATCTATCGGCAAATACCTGAATGCGCATGGACGTTATCAGGAAGCTTTGGATACATTATCAAAAGCATTGAACTGCGTAAACCATCATCACATGCTTTATTATCATAATGAAGTGGATACGCTTGATAAATTATATACGTTTGCCGAGGGAGATACTACTTATACCGGAGTTCCATGGATTGGACAGGAGAAGGTGAAGACCGTTCCCGAATGGATCTCACGGATAAGGGAGCAGTTAAGCGTTTCATATGCCGGGCTGGGGATGAAGGATGCTTCTGATTATAACCGGAATATCTATCTGGATATTTTGAACTTTACCCGTCAGGATAAGGAGTTGGAAAGCCGTTATTTGTCTTTGGAAGCAGGTTCGCGACAGATGACGGTCGTTCTTTTTCTGGTTATTGTCGGCTTGGTACTGGTGATTATCCTTTGGTGGTTCTTCAACAAACGTTCCAAAATCAGGAATCAGGTGGATGTGGAGCGTCTGCAACGGATTCTCTCTCTTTGTCGGGATATCACTTCTTCCATACCGATGAACGTACCTCTGATTCAGCAAGGCATTGACCAGTTGTTCGGGAAAGGACGTCTGACGCTGGAAATTCCGGAAGAAGGAAAAGCTGCACTGGTACCTTCTTCCCATCGACTGAACCGGGACGAGAAGGCATTGGTGCATGTAGTGGAACCTTATATCGTATGGGCTGCTGAAAATGAACAAATGGTG
>ERZ827186.2528-NODE-2528-length-12161-cov-2.868165_pt1 | contig 12161 bp, 9 predicted proteins | sample MGYA00519918_ERZ827186 | MGnify/ENA primary metagenome ERZ827186 (study PRJEB31778, sample SAMEA3449275) | human gut metagenome | biome: human gut; feature: human-associated habitat; material: faeces | place: United Kingdom | collected 2010/2012 ... | reverse complement strand
AGGTGTTCGACGGTCTGCAAAACCCGCTGCCGGAGCTGGCCGAGAAGTGCGGCTTCTTCCTGGAGCGCGGCGTGTATCTGGATCCCATCCCCAACAAGGACTGGGAGTTTACCCCCCTGGTGAAGCCCGGTGACCACGTCACCGCAGGCGACGCCGTGGGCAGTGTGCCCGAGGGGCTGTTTACCCACCTGATCATGGTACCCTTCGGCCTGAAGGACGAAGGGTGGCGGGTGAAATCCGTCCGGGAAAAGGGCGTGTACAACGTCCGGGACACCGTGGCGGTGCTGGAAAACGACAACGGCGAGGAGAAGGAGCTGACCATGGTGTTCTCCTGGCCCGTGAAGCAGCCTATCCGCTGCTATGAGGAGCGTCTGCGCCCGGATGAGACCCTGGTGACCAAGCTCCGCTCCATCGACACGTTCCTGCCGGTGGCCAAGGGCGGCACCTTCTGCGTGCCCGGCCCCTTCGGCGCGGGCAAGACCGTGCTGCAGCACATGGAGGCGAAGAACGCTGACGTCGACATCGTCATCGTCGCCGCCTGCGGCGAGCGCGCCGGCGAGGTCGTGGAGGTGCTCAAGGAGTTCCCCGAGCTGACCGACCCGCGCACGGGCCGCTCGCTGATGGAGCGTACCATCATCATCTGCAACACCTCGTCCATGCCGGTCGCGGCGCGTGAAGCGTCCGTGTACACGGCAGTGACGATGGCCGAATATTACCGCCAGATGGGACTCAACGTCCTGCTGCTGGCGGACTCCACGAGCCGCTGGGCGCAGGCCATGCGCGAGATGAGCGGTCGACTGGAGGAGATCCCCGGCGAGGAAGCCTTCCCTGCCTACCTCGAATCCGTCATCGCCGCGTTCTATGAGCGTGCGGGCAAGGTCCGGCTGAGAAACGGCAAAATCGCCTCCGTAACCATCGGCGGCACGGTCTCCCCCGCGGGCGGCAACTTTGAAGAGCCGGTCACGCAGGCGACGCTCAAGGTCGTCGGCGCGTTCCACGGCCTCTCCCGCGAGCGCTCCGACGCGCGCAAGTATCCCTCCATCCACCCCATCGACTCGTGGTCAAAGTATCAGGGCGTGGTGGACATGGCGCGCGTGGAGGAGGCCCGCGGCATCCTCCGCCGCAGCAGCGAGATCAATCAGATGATGAAGGTCATCGGCGAAGAGGGCACCTCGGCCGAGGACTACATCCTCTACCAGAAGGGCGAGCTGCTCGACGCCGTGTACCTGCAGCAGAACTCCTTCGATCCCATCGACGCGGCCTGCGAGCCGGAGCGTCAGGCGCATGAGTTCAACGTGCTCTACGATGTGCTCACGCGCGATTACGCGCTCAGCGACAAAAAGGAGATCCGCGCCTTCTTCAATCAGGTGCGTCAGGAATTCCTCGACTGGCACGGCACGGTCTACGGTACGCCGGAATTTGCGGCGCAGGAAACGAAGCTCACGGACCTCTACCGGAGCAAGGTAACGGGTTAAGGAGGGTTTCAGAATGCAGAAGGTTTATACCAAGATCGAATCCATCGTCGGCAACGTCGTGACCGTGCGCGCCTCGGGCGTGCGCAGCGGCGACCTTGCCCTCGTCGGCGAGAGCTACGCGAGCGTCATCAAGCTCAGCGGCGACCTCGTCTCCCTGCAGGTCTTTGCCGGCACGCAGGGCGTCAGCACGACCGACACCGTGCGCTTCCTCGGGCGGCCCATGATGGTCTCGTTTTCCGACGACCTGCTCGGGCGCGTGTTCGACGGCGCGGGCGTGCCGCGCGACAACGGCCCCGCGCTGACCGAGAATATGATCCCCATCGGCGGGCCCTCCGTCAACCCCGCCAAGCGCATCGTGCCCAAGCGCATGATCCGCACCGGCATCCCGATGATCGACGTGTTCAACACCCTCGTCGAGAGCCAGAAGCTGCCCATCTTCTCCGTCTCCGGCGAGCCCTACAACCAGCTGCTCGCCCGCATCGCCATGCAGGCGGAGGTCGACGTCATCGTCCTCGGCGGCATGGGTCTGAAATACGACGACTACCTCTTCTTCCGCGACACGCTCGAAAAGAGCGGCGCGATGGGCCGCACGGTCATGTTCGTCCACACGGCGTCTGATCCGACGGTGGAATGTACGCTCGTGCCCGACCTGTCGCTCGCCGTAGCGGAGCAGTTCGCCCTTGCCGGCAAGCGCGTGCTTGTGCTGCTGACCGACATGACCAACTTCGCCGACGCGCAGAAGGAAATGGCCATCACGATGGAGCAGGTGCCGTCCAACCGCGGCTACCCCGGCGACCTATACAGCTGCCTTGCCTCGCGCTATGAGAAGGCGGTCGACTTCGAGGGCGCGGGCTCCATCACCATCCTCGGCGTCACCACGATGCCCGGCGACGACGTCACCCACCCCGTGCCGGACAACACAGGATATATCACCGAGGGCCAGTATTACCTCAAAAATGGCCACATCGAGCCGTTCGGCTCGCTCTCGCGTCTCAAGCAGAACGTCAACGGCACGACGCGCAGCGACCACCGCGCCCTGATGGACGGCATGATCCGTCTCTACAGCGCCTACAAGGAAAGCCTTGAGAAGAAGTCCATGGGCTTCATGATGTCCGAATGGGACGAGAAGCTGCTCAAGTACGGCCACCTCTTTGAAACGAAGCTGATGGACCTGAGCGTGAACATCCCTCTGGAGGAGGCGCTGGACCTTGGCTGGGGGATCCTCGCCGAGTGCTTCGAGCCAAACGAAACGGGTCTGAAGACCAGTCTCCTGCAGGAAAGATGGCCGAAAAAGGACGCCTTGAACTGAGGGAGCGCGTATGGCTGTCAAACTAACAAAAAATGAACTGAAGGTCCAGAAGGACCGGCTCAAGCAGTTTCAACGCTATCTGCCGACGCTGCAGCTGAAAAAGCAGCAGCTCCAGTCGGTCGTGATGCAGGTGACGGCGCAGCTTGAGAAGGTCGAGGCCGAACGGCTGAAGATCGTCGACGGTCTGGACGGCTGGATCGCGGTGTTCGCCGAAAACGGCAGCTTCCCCGAGGGGATGCGGCTCGATTCGCTCATCCGTCCGAAGGACGTCGTCTGCCGCGACCACAACATCGCCGGCGTGATCGTGCCGGTCTTTGAGGAGCTGACCTTCGAGGAAATCTCCTACGACGTCGCGGACTATCCGCTCTGGGTGGACACCGCCGTGGTCACGCTGCGCGAGATCGCGCGGCTGGACGCGCTGGTCAAGACGCTGCGCACGCAGGTCGAGCTGCTCGAGCGGGAGCTGCGCTCCACCGCGCAGCGCGTGAACCTGTTTGAAAAGGTCAAGATCCCTGAGGCGAGGGAAAACATCCGCGTCATCGGCATTTACCTCGGCGACCAGCAGACCTCCGCGGTCGTGCGCGGCAAGATCGCCAAGAAAAAGCTACAGGAGGCGGCGCGATGATCGAGAAAATGAAGGTCGTTCACATCGTCGCTGCGCAAACGCAGAAAACGGAGCTGCTCGACGCGCTGCGTGCGCTCGGCATCGTCCATTTCGCGGAAAAGGCGGACGCCGACCAGACCTATCTGGAGCGCTTCGCCGCGCTCTCGCGGCTCATCACCGTGCTCGAGGAGCAGGGGGTGAGCGAGGTCGAAGCGGAAACGCTCGACGACGTGAAATTCAAGCAGCTCTATGACGGGCTCAACGCCTGTCTGGAGCGCAAAAAAGCATTGGAGACCGAGCGCGCCGCCGCGGTCAGCGCGTGCGACACGCTCGCCGGCTGGGGCAGCTTCTCCCCCGCCGAGATCAAGGAATTGAAGGCGCAGGGCTTCGAGCTGCACTTCTGCCGCGTGGACAAAAAGCTCCTCGCTTCGCTCGAAGCGGACGAGGAAGTGCGCTTCCTGCGGCTCGCGCCGGTCGGGAAGCAGCAGACCGTCGCCATCCTCGGTGCGCTGCCCGCCTCTTGCGCCGCCGGCGAGTTCATCCCGCCGGAAAAGAGCCTTGACGAATACCGGCAGGAGATTGCCGACTGCGAGCGCGGTCTGGCCGAGTGCGGCGCGCAGCTCAAGGCCGCTGCGAAGCACCTGCCCAGCTTCCGCGAGCAGCTGCTCAAAACGCAGAACGACGCGGACTACTCCTCCGTGCGCAATACCTCGGAGAGTGGGGACGGACTCGTGTGGCTGACCGGCTACCTCCCCGTCGACGAGGTGGAGCGCTTCAAGGCCGCCGCCGCGAAGGAGCATTGGGCGTGGGCGATGGACGATCCGGCGGCAGACGACGACAAGGTGCCGACCAAGATCAAGTACACCAAGGTCACGCGGCTCATCGCGCCGGTGTTCGACATTCTCGGCACCGTGCCGGGCTACCGCGAGTACGATATTTCGTTCTGGTTCCTCGGCTTCTTCACGCTCTTTTTCGCCATGATCATCGGCGACGCGGGCTACGGCTGCCTGTTCCTGCTGACCGCCGCGGCCCTGACGGTGAAGAGCAAGAAGCCCTCCGATGCCGTGCAGCTTTTGTGGGTGCTCTCCGTCGCCACCATCGTCTGGGGCGCGATGACCGGCACCTGGTTCGGGCTTGAGGGCGCGATGGATGTGCCGCTGCTCCGCTCGCTGGTCGTTCCGACCTTTGCGAACTACCCCGAGTATTTCAACGTCACCACCACCCAGCAGCAGAACAGCGTCATGAAATTCTGCTTCATCCTCGGCACCGTCCAGCTCTCGCTGGCGTGTGTGATGAACATCCGCCGCAAGACGTGGGAGAAGGACCTCAGCTGGGTCGCCGACCTCGGCTGGCTGTGCGCGATTTGCGCGCTGTACTTCGTGGTGCTCTACCTCGTCATCGGCGAGCAGGTGAACCTCACGCCCATTGCCGCGGTGGTCCTTCTCGGCTTCGTGCTGGTCGTGTGCTTCGGCGGTATGTCGCCGGACAAGACCTTCGCGCAGGGTCTCAAGGCGGGCCTTGGCAACGCCTTCACAGTGTTCCTCAACACCATCAGCGCCTTCGGCAACATCATGAGCTACATCCGACTGTTTGCCGTCGGCATGGCGTCGCTCGCTATCGCGCAGAGCTTTAACAACATGGCGCTCGGCTTCAAGGGGCCGCTGGTCGTCGTCGGTATCCTCATCATGCTCGTCGGTCACGGGCTGAACATCGTGATGGGCCTGCTGTCCGTGGTGGTCCATGGCGTGCGATTGAATCTGCTGGAATTCTCCGGTCAGCTTGGCATGGAGTGGACCGGCACCGCCTACGCACCGTTCAAAAAACTGGATAAGATCAGAAAATAATCAAAAAGAGGAGAAACGTATTATGAGCATTGAATTTATTGGTATGGCGTGTGCGCTGGGCCTGTCCGCCATGGGCAGCGCGTTCGGCGCGGGCTTCGCGGCGCAGGCGAGCGTCGGCGCGTGGAAGAAGTGCTACGCGAACGGCAAGCCCGCTCCCTTCATCATGGTCGCCTTCTCCGGCGCGCCCCTGACGCAGACCATCTACGGCTTCCTGCTGATGAACTTCATCCGCAGCGCCGTGGCCTCCGGCGCCGATCCCGCGCTCGCCATGTTTACGGGCATCTTCGCGGGTCTCGCCATCGGCCTGTCCGCGTTCTTCCAGGGCAAGGTCGCCGCGGCGAGCGCCGACGCGCTCGGCGAGACCGGCAAGGGCACGGCGAACTTCTTCATCGTCATCGGCATCATCGAAACGGTCGCGCTCTTCACGCTCGTCTTCAGCCTTCTGCTGTTACAGTAAGCGCAAGGAGAAATTTCATAGCGGCACAGCAAGGGAGCCGGAGGATGTCCGGCTCCCTTCTTGCAGCACTTTCTTCACGATACCGTCATTTTCCGCCAAAGGCGCAGGCTTTTTTGTCGAGATCTGCAATGTCCTCCTCCCTTCATTTCATCATTAGCTGAGCGAATGATAAATATATCAAATCGATTCTTTTCTTATGCCTTTGTATCCCGTATAATACTAAGGCTGGCGTTTTGACGCAAACCGTATCTCTCATAGTACGGAGGAAATATTCAGGAGGCTATTATCATGGCGAATTGTGCGATCGTAGGCATCAACTGGGGCGACGAGGGCAAGGGCCGCATGGTCGACTACCTCACAGACCATTTCGACGTGGTCGTTCGCTATCAGGGCGGCGGCAACGCGGGCCACACCGTCGTGAACGATAAGGGCAAGTTCGCCCTGCACCTGCTGCCCAGCGGCATCTTCCGCGAGGGTGTGGTGAACATTCTCGGCAACGGCGTGGCGCTCGACTGCGAGAACCTGTATAACGAGATCGAGACCCTGCGCGCCGCAGGCGTGGCGATCACGCCGGAGAACCTGAAGGTCAGCGAGCGCGCCTCGCTGCTGCTGCCCTGGCACCGCGAGCTGGACACGCTTGAGGAAGCGCGGCTCAAGGACAAGAAGTACGGCTCCACCAAGCAGGGCATCGCGCCGTTCTATTCCGACAAGTATCAGAAGAAGACCGTGCTCGCCGGCGAGCTGCTCCACCCCGAGCACCTCAAGGCGCATCTGGCCGACCTGCTCGAGTGGAAGAACCTCACGCTCACCCGCGTCTACGGTGCAAAGGGCTATACCATGGACGAGCTGACGGCGTGGATCGACGACTTCGGCGCGAAGATCAGGCCCTTTGTCGCCAACACCACGGCGTTCCTGCGCGAGGCGCAGGCAAACGGCAAGCGCATCCTCTTCGAGGCCCAGCTCGGCGCGCTGCGCGATCTGGACTACGGCATCTATCCCTACACCACCTCCTCCAACGCCATCGCCGCCTATGCGCCGGTCGGCTCGGGTCTGCCCACCGCAAAGCTCGACGAGGTCGTGGGCGTGGTCAAGGCTTACTCCTCCTGCGTGAGGGACCCTTCGTCTGCGAGTGGACCGGCGAGGAGGCGCAGACCCTGCGCGACGCGGGCGACGAATACGGCGCCAAGACCGGCAGACCCCGCCGCGTCGGCCCCATCGACCTCGTGGCGACGCGCTACGGCGTGGAGATGCAGGGTGCGACGAGCATCGCCCTCACGAAGCTCGACGTGCTCAGCTACATGGACAAGATCCCTCTGTGCGCCCACTATGAGATCGACGGCGTGCAGACCGACGATTTCCCCTTCCCCATCCTCCTCGACCGCGCCAAGCCCGTCATGGAGTATATGCCCGGCTGGCAGTGTGACATCTCCGGCGCCCGCCGCTGGGAGGATCTGCCCGAGGCCGCGCGGCGCTATGTCGAATACGTGGAGCGCGCCATCGGCTGCCCCATCGGCTATGTGTCCGTAGGTCCCGAGAGAGAGAGCCTCATTCTCCGATAAGAAAAAATGGAACGGCAGCGCCGTTCCATTTTCTTTCGGGTGGACAAGCCGCGGATTTTTCGGTACAATAAAGTAAATCAGAAAAGAGGAACGAGCCATGAGCAAAGACGTTTACGAATCTCCCCTGTCGTCGCGCTACGCGTCGCCGTATATGCTGCACCTGTTCTCCCCGGATATGCGCTTCCAGACCTGGCGCCGCCTGTGGACGGCCCTGGCCCGGGCCCAGCATGACCTGGGCCTGCCGGTAACGGAGGAGCAGGTCCGCCAGCTGGAGCAGCACATCACCGATATCGACTACGATACCGCCCGACAGCGGGAGCGGGAGGTCCGCCACGATGTCATGGCCCATGTCTATACCTACGGCAAGGCCGCGCCTCAGGCGGCGGGCATCATCCACCTGGGGGCCACCAGCTGCTATGTCACCGACAACGCCGATCTGATCCTGTACCGGGACGGGCTGGTGTATCTGCGGGGCCAGCTACTGGCGGTGATGAAGAACCTCTCCGCCTTTGCGGAAAAATACGCCGCCACCCCCACCTTGGGCTATACCCACTATCAGCCCGCCCAGCCGGTGACCGTGGGCAAGCGGGCCGCCCTGTGGCTCCAGGACCTGCTGTCGGACCTGGAGGAGCTGGACTTTGTCCTGGGCAGCCTGCGCTTTCTGGGCTGCCGGGGCACCACCGGCACCGAGGCCAGCTTCATGGACCTGTTTGACGGGGACGAGGCAAAGATCGACGAGATGAACCGCCGCATTGCCGCCGAGTTCGGCTTCGACGCCTGCTTCACCGTCTGCGGCCAGACCTACCCCCGGAAGGTGGACGCCCGGATCCTGAACTGCCTGTCCTCCATGGCCCAGAGCGTCTATCGCATGGCCAACGACATCCGCCTGCTGCAGCACGACCGCCAGCTGGAGGAGCCCTTCGAGGAGCATCAGATCGGCTCCTCCGCCATGGCCTACAAGCGCAATCCCATGCGCTGCGAGCGCATCTGCTCCCTGAGCCGCTATCTCATGGCCGACGCCATGAACGCCCCCATGACCGCCTCCGTCCAGTGGATGGAGCGCACCCTGGACGACTCCGCCAACCGGCGGCTGTCCATGCCTGAGGGCTTTTTGTGCGCCGACGCCATTCTGCGCCTGGCCCAGAACGTCACCAACGGCCTGCGGGTCAACGAAAAGGTGGTGGACAAGACCATCCGGGAGTATATGCCCTTCCTGGCCACGGAGAACCTGATGATGGAGGCCGTCAAGCGCGGCGGCGACCGTCAGGAACTGCACGAGAAGATCCGCCAGCACTCCATGGCCGCGACCGCCCGCATGAAAGAGGGCGAGCCGTGCGACCTCTTAGACCGCCTCGCGGGCGACCCCGCGTTCGGCATGACGCGCGAGGAGCTCGATCAGGTCATGGAGCCCAAGCTCTACATCGGCCGCTGCGAGCAGCAAGTGCTGCGCTTCCTCGACGAGTGCGCGCCGCTTTTGCGCGACGCCGCCGCGGAGGATGGCGCGATCGACCTGTAAGCGGGCAGAAATTGAGAATGATCCCTGAGCGGGAGGGATGGACGAGCCATCTCTCTCGCTTCTTTTTTTACCTGAAAAAATGTGCGGCGGCGCGCGTTGCCTTGGCAAAAGCGGGCAGAATACCAGTAAGTGAACAAATTGTAAAGGGTGTACGTTCCTATACAAAAGGTAGCGAGTGTCTATGGATTCGGGTATCGAAGTGTGCTATAAAGAAGCTGTAAAGAAAAGTGCACAAGAACGATCACTAAATTGCATAACATATTTGATAAATAAATATTGATTTATTTATTGAAACAATCTATAATATGGAAAAGCTGAGCGGGAAAGATTTTCCCGCCGCAGTGCTAAAAGAGGTGAACGACAACATGGCAATGGAAGAATTACAGCAGGTGCAGGAGCTCGAAAAAGAGCTTGCAGCGCAGTATGCCGCCGCGCAGGCGGACGCCAAGCGCCGCATCGCCGTTGAGCAGCGCGCCGCTGCCCGAGAGATCGAGGACAGCCGCCGCAACGCCGACGTGGAGGCGCGGCAGCTGATGGCGGAGGCCGAGCAGCGCGCCGGTGAGGAGACGGAAAAGATCCTCGCCAAGGCGCGCACGGAATGCGAAAAGATGCAGAGCGCGGCGCGCGCAAACCTTGAGCGTGCGGCGCAGTGGATCGCGGAAGAGGTTGTGAACGACAAATGGCAATCGTAGCAATGAAGCATCTCCGCCTCCTCGGCATGGAGAGCGAGCGCGAGGCGCTGCTCAAGGCCATGCAGGACATGGAGTGCGTGGAGATCTCAAGTATCGACGGAAGTGAAGAGGCACTGAAATCAGGCTTTGCCAAACCCGACGACAAGGCGCTGATGAGCGCGCAGGAAGCGTCGCGTGCGTACCGCACGGCGCTTGCCTCGCTCGACCGCTTTGCGCCGGAGAAAAAAGGCATGTTCCGCAAGCGGCAGGGCGTTTCCCGCGCGGCGTTTTTCAGCGCCGAGAGCGAGGAAAATGCCCGCACCGCGGCGGAGACGATCAACATGGACACACGCCGCCTCGGCGAAATCGAGAGCGAGCGCACGAAAAATGAGGCGCTGCGAGCGACTCTTGCCCCGTGGCTGACGGTCGATGCGCCGCTCGGCGGCGCGGACGGCGCGCTTGCGGTGTTCTTTGGCACGGCGGGCCTGAATGTGACGGACGATGCGCTCAAAGCGCTGGCCGATTCGCTGGACGGGCTTCTCACCTGGCAGCAGGCCTCGAGCGACAGGTCGCTGCGATATCTTCTCGTGATGTGTCACGGGAGCGTGAAGGAGCGGGCGCTGAGCGCGCTGCGCGACCTCGGCTTTTCGACCGTGAGCTTTCGCGGCATGACCGGCACGGCGAAGGAAAACGACAAGGCGCTTGCGGAAAATCTCGCTACGCTCGAAAAAGAGCGGCAGGAGATCGAGCAGCGCATTGCGGGCCTTGGAGGCAAGCGGGAGGCGCTCTTGGAAGCGAGCGACCGCGCGGCCATCGCGCTGCGGCGCGAGGAGGCGAAGAGCCGACTTGTCGGCACTGACAAGGTCTTCTTATTGGAAGGCTGGCTGCCTGCCGACCGCTGCGCCGCGCTTGAAAAAGCGCTCGAGCCGTTTACCTGCGCGATCGAAACGCGCGAGCCGACAGAGGACGAGTACCCGCAGGTGCCGGTGCAGCTCAAAAACAACAAGCTGACGCAGCCGCTCAATATGGTCACGGAGATGTATTCGCTCCCGGCCTACGGCACGCTTGACCCGAACCCGCTGATGGCGCCGTTTTTCATTTTGTTCTACGGCATTATGATGGCGGATATGGGCTACGGCTTACTCATGATGATCGCCTCGGTCATCATCAGCAAAAAATACCGGCCCAAGGGCACGAGCGGCGAGCTGTTCAGCCTGCTCGGCCTCTGCGGCATCAGCACGTTCATCATGGGCGCGCTGACAGGCGGATTTTTCGGCGATTTCCTCACGCAGCTCGTCGCCATCGTCAGCCCCGGCACGGTCTTCGCGCTGCCGAAGCTCTTCGACCCGCTCGACGATCTGACGATGATCCTGATCGGCTCGATGGCGCTCGGCATGGTGCAGATCGTCACCGGCATGGCCATCAGTTTGATCGAAAAGTGCAAGCGGAAAAAGTTCCTCGACGCCTTTTTCGAGGAGATCACGTGGTGGATCGTGTTTATCGGCATCGCGCTTTTGGCGCTCGGCAAGGGTGCGGCGGTGCTGTATGTCGGATGCGCGCTGGTGCTGCTCGGCCCCATCGTGCAGGGCAAAGGCTGGGGCAAGCTTACAGGCGTGTTCGGCTCACTCTATAACCACGTGACGGGCTACTTCGGCGACATTTTGTCCTACACGCGACTGATGGCGCTGATGCTCGCGGGCAGCGTGATCGCGCAGGTGTTCAACATGCTCGCGGCGATGCCGGGGAACGTGATCGCGTTCATCATCATCTCGATGCTCGGCAACGCGATGAACTTCGGGCTCAATCTCCTCGGCTGCTACGTGCACGATCTGAGATTGCAGTGCTTGGAATTTTTCAACAAGTTCTACGTCGACGGCGGAAAGCCCTTCCGCCCCATGACGCTGGACACGGAATATGTCGATTTACAGTAAATTGCAGAAAAAACGGAAAAACCGTAAGGAGGATAAAAAATGGGTATCTTTGAACTGACGACGGGCGGCGCCATCGGTATGCTGGGCGCGGGTCTTGCTGTTTGCCTCGCGGGCGCGGGCAGCGCACGCGGCACAGGTCTTGCCGGCGAGGCCGGCACGGGTCTTCTCTGTGAGGATCCGAGCAAATTCGGTAAAGTGATGATCCTGCAGGTCATCCCCGGCACGCAGGGCCTTTACGGTCTGGTCATCGGCTTCCTCTGCCTGATGCGTATGGGCGTTCTGGACGGCACGTATGTCGATATGTCGCTTCAGGAGGGCCTTCGTTACTTCGCGGCCTGCATGCCCATCGCCATCGGCGGCGGCATTTCGGCAGTTGCGCAGGGCCGCGTCGCCGCGGGATCGATCAACATCTTGGCGCGCCAGCCTGAACACTGGTCGAAGGGCATGGTGCTGTGCATCGTGGTCGAGTTCTACGCGATCCTTTCGCTGCTGGCGTCGATCATGATGCTGCTCAACATCGGCTGACGCGCCCACGGAAAGGCGGAAACGCAATGAACGGAATGGAAAAGATCACCGCGCGCATGAAAGAGGATGCGGCGCGCTCGCTGAGCGAGCTGAATGCGCAGACCGAGCAGGAGCTCCGGCGCATCCGCGAGGAGAGTGCCGCACGCGCGGAAAAAGAGCGCGAGACGGCGGGCGGGCGCGCGCATCTCGCCGCGCAGGAGCGCTACGAGCGCCTCTGCTCCGCGGCGGAGATGGAGACACGCAAGCTGACGCTCAGCGCCAAGCAGGAAG
>ERZ827186.2527-NODE-2527-length-12162-cov-3.105476_pt1 | contig 12162 bp, 9 predicted proteins | sample MGYA00519918_ERZ827186 | MGnify/ENA primary metagenome ERZ827186 (study PRJEB31778, sample SAMEA3449275) | human gut metagenome | biome: human gut; feature: human-associated habitat; material: faeces | place: United Kingdom | collected 2010/2012 ... | reverse complement strand
CTTGAACAGCACGTATCCCGGATCGGTATACGGGATATATACGGCCTCGTCGCCGAACAGGCGGGCCGTTTCGGCCTCGGCGTTCTGTCCGCACATCAGGCCGTTGACCATCGTCGGATGCAGATGGACGATGAACGCGGCGCTCAGCGCGTTGTGCATCGAGGTCTCGACCGACGGGCGGCGGTCCTTCGTGATGCATGCGGCCGCCAGGTCGTTCTTGACTTCCTCCTCGCGCGCGGCCGTATCCGCCGGGTAGGTTTTTTCCGGGATGACGTTCAGTTTCTTGCGGTCCAGCACGGCGAAGCCGTCTTCGGTGATCGTCGCCAGCGCGCATCCGCTGGCCTTGACCCACAGCTTGTCGGCATTCTTGTACGAGGTGTTGCCGCCTCCCGCGATCACGTAGCGGCTGTCGCGGCCGTACTTGTGCGATATTTCGATCAGTTGTTCTATCTCTTTCATTTTCTTTTCGGTTGTTAATGATTGCGTTTCGCTTCGGCAGGATTACCCTGCCGGGCTTCGTTCACGCGACGTCCGGTCTTACCGGATGGCCGCCTTGATTACGCTGTCGCCGTGCTTGATGTATTCGTCGCGCTTGTCGATGTCGGCCTTGCCCCGGCTGTCGACGTAGCCCTGCATGCCGCTGGCTACGATGTCCTGATGGGCCGCCACGACGCATGCGCCGCAGTAGTTGATGTACTTGAGCCGCTCGGTCAGGGGAACTCCGCCCCGGGCGAAAAGCTCGATCGGCTCCATCGCGGGCGTATTGTGCTCCGAGCCGAACGTGACGACGAACCCGTTGTCGTGCAGGTAGCCTGCGTATTTTTCGAGCACCTCCACGCTGTTGCGCGTCGTGATGAACTCGACCGAGAAAATGCCACGCTCGCGGAGCGTCTCGGCCGTTTTCACGACGTCCTGCTCGAAGTCGGTGAAGCCGCCCTTCGCGTCGTCGGCCAGAAACGGATAGGTCGGGATACCTCCCGCCGCCAGAATGATCTTGCGGACGGTCTCCATAGGCAGGAACGCCTTGGGGTCCTCGGGCACGAAGGCCGCGCCTCCCGCCTTGAGCAGGTTGCCCCGGATCTCGTTCTCGACGGCCGCGTGGTCGGCTACGGCCGATTTGAGCGGCCGAAAATCTTCTCGAAGAAGGCGGCGATCGCTTTCGGCTCGTTTTTGAGGTGCTCGTATGCGGCCAGACGCAACGCCTTGGCCAAATGACGCTCGCGGATCGATCCTTTGGTCAGCGTCCGCTCGATTTCCTTGAAGTCGAGCTCGAATCCTGCATCGTACGAACGAAGTACGTCGTTCAGCTTGCCGCACATCGTTTCGACCTGAGCGTTCGACTCGGCACGCACCGCGGCCAGCTGCGAGGCGTACGGCTCGGCCAGTTCGACCGGATAGGCGAGGCCCTTGCCGCTGAGGTAGGTGCGGCCCGGGTTGTTCGGGTCGTTGACCCGTACGCCGGCGGCCTGATCCTGTTGCTGGAGGCTGATGAACTCGATGTTGAACAACGGGAACAGCTTCCGGCTGCGGCATCCGTCGTTCCACTCCTTGTAGCCGTCCATCGAATAGAAGTCGTTGACGCCGACGACGCGGACGTTTTCGGCCACGGCCCTGTCGAGCGCGTCGGTCAGCTTGTCGAACGCGCTGAACGAGTAGGGCGTATTCAGATGGGCGTTGACATTGACCGCCTCGATCTTGTTTCTTTTCGTTGAATCCATAGGTTCGTTTTTCGGTTGAATGGTAGCAAGTGACAAAAGGCCACACGGACATTTGTTGAATATCTATGCGACCTTTTGTCTGAAGATGAAACCCGTTGCAGGTCCTTAGATACCCTCCTTGGCGCGTCGGATCTGTTCGGCCTCGGTGAAGTTGCGCGTCGGAACGTGCCCGGGCAGCGGAACGATCTTCTCGTGGATGATGTCGATGAAGCTGTCCACCTGCGGGAAGAAAGCGTATTCCAGCTCATAGGCCGGCGTGATCCAGTCGCGTGAACCGAGTACGACGGCCGGTGCGTCCAAGTAGTCGAACGCCAGCTCGTTGACGTTGCGTGCCAGATCGTTCAGGAACGATCCGCGGGCCGTCGCGTCGCCGGCGATCACGATGCGGCCGGTCTTCTTGACCGAAGCGAGCACCTTCTCGTAGTTGAACGGAACGAGCGAACGGGCGTCGATCACTTCGGCGCTCATGCCGTATTTCTCCTCGAGCACTTTGGCCGCCTCGAGCGCGCGGTAGAGCGTGGCGCCGATCGTCAGGATCGTGATGTCCTTGCCCTCGCGCTTGATGTCGGGCTCGCCGAGCGGAATCTCGTAGTAGCCTTCCGGCACGCCGCCTTCGTGGAACTGCTCTCCCACGTCGTAGATACGCTGGCTCTCGAAGAAGATCACCGGGTCGGTTCCTTGCAGCGCGGCGTTCATCAGACCCTTCGCGTCATACGGAGTAACCGGGAACACGACTTTCAGGCCGGGAATGTGAGCCGCGAGCGAGGTCCAGTCCTGCGAGTGCTGAGCGCCGTATTTCGATCCGACCGAAACGCGGACTACGACCGGCATTTTCAGAATGTTGCCGCTCATGGCCTGCCACTTGGGCAGCTGGTTGAACACCTCGTCGCCGCAGCAGCCGAGGAAGTCGCAGTACATGATCTCGGGAATCACGCGACCGCCGCACATGGCGTATCCGATCGCCGTGCCGATGATGGCCGCTTCGGCGATCGGGGCGTTAAACAGGCGGTGGTACGGCAGCGCCTCGGTCAGGCCGCGGTAGACGGCGAACGCGCCGCCCCAGTCGCGGTTCTCCTCGCCGTAGGCAATCAGCGAGGCATCCTTGTAGAAGCGGTCGATGATCGCTTCGAAGATACCGTCGCGCAGTTGGAACTGCTTCATCTTCGAGAACGGCTTGCCGTCCTTGTCGAACGCGAAGCGCTCTTTCTTGGCGATCTGCTGTACGCGCGGGTTTTCGCTCATCGGGTGGTTCACTTCCGGCTTAGCGTCCGACAGCGAGTCGATCGACTGGTTCGAGAACATCATCGTGCCGAGCAGTTCCTGATCTTTGTGCAGGTCCATACGCGGGGAAAGTTCGTCGTCGATAGCCAGTTTGAAGGTATCGAACATGATGTCCTTCACCTCTTTGGTCGTGGCGTCCAAGTCGGCCTGCGTTGCGATGCCGGCGGCGATCAGTTCCTTGCCGTAGGCTACGATGCAGTCTTCCGCTTCCCAGGCTTCCACCTCTTCTTTGGTACGGTACGACGAAGCGTCGGAAGGCGAGTGGCCGCTGTAACGGTACGTCAGCACGTCGATCAGTACCGGGCCGTCTTTTTCCTCTTCGAGGATCGCTTTCTTACGGCGGTAGCAGTCGATCACGGCCAGCGGGTTGAAGCCGTCCACGCGTTCTGCGTGCATCTGGGCCGGGTTGACGCCGGCGCCGATGCGGGCCGCGAAGTCGAAGCCCATCGTCTCGCCGCGAGTCTGTCCGCCCATGCCGTACTGGTTGTCCATGATGTTGATGATCACCGGCAGGCCGCCTTTCATGTCGCCTTCCCAAAGCTGTTTGAATTGGTCCATAGCGGCGAAGGTCATGCCTTCCCAGACCGGACCGCGTGCCATCGAAGCATCGCCGATGTTGGCCACGACGATACCGGGTTTGCGGTTTACTTTCTTATAGAGGGCCGCGCCGACGGCGATACTGCCGCTGCCGCCTACGATGGCGTTGTTCGGGTAGATGCCGAACGGCGTGAAGAAGGTGTGCATGCTGCCGCCCAGTCCTTTGTTGAATCCGGTCGTACGGGCAAAAATTTCGGCCAGTGCGCCGTACAGCAGGAAGCGGATACCGAGTTCCTTGACCGAGCCGCCTTTGTATGCCTTTTTGGCAACGTTCACGGTGGCGCCGTCCCAGAATTCGTTCATGATCTTCTCGAGCGACTTGTCGTCGAGCAGTTCGATGGCACGCAGGCCTTTGGCGAGAATTTCGCCGTGGCTGCGGTGGGAACCGAAGATAAAGTCGTTGATGTCGAGCATGTAGGCCATCCCGACAGCAGCGGCTTCCTGGCCGGCCGAGAGGTGGGCGGGGCCCGGGTTGTTGTATTCGACGCCGTTGTAGCCGCCGGTGGTCTTCACCAGTTGCAGCATCGTTTCGAATTCGCGGATCACCACCATGTCGCGGTAGATGCGCTTCAGGTCGTCTTTGGTGAAGTGCTTGCTTTTGAGCTCCTCCTTCGCGGTTTTTTTGTACTGGTTGACGGGGATCGGCGAGAAGGTGATCTCACCGGCTTTCCGCATCTCTTTCGGGTCGATATATTGCGACTTAGGCATAATATATGATTTTTAAGTTTTTAATTAGTTGTTATTCGGTTAGAAAGCAAAAATGGTTTCTTTGAAAATTTCGGATACGGTCGGGTGCGGGAATACGACTTCCTGCATCTCTTTGAGCGTCATTTCCTGTTCGATGGCCATGCAGGCGCCGTAGATGATTTCGCTGCACGGGTTGCCGAGCATATGCACGCCGAGCACTTCGCCGTACTGCTCGCCGACGAGCACTTTGCAGATGCCCGTGCCTCCTTCGTTTTCAGCGACGAAGCGTCCGGCATAGGCCATGGGGAGCTTCTGGATGCGGTATGCGATACCTTCCTTTTTGGCCGACTCTTCGGTCAGGCCGACACCTGCCACTTCGGGATTCGTGTAAACCACGCCCGGGATAGCGTTGTAACGCATGACGTCCGGACGTCCGGTCAGGTTGTTCACGACCACCTCGCCTTCGCGGCTGGCGGTATGCGCGAGCATCGAAAAGCCGGTCACGTCGCCTGCGGCAAAGACGTTCGGTACGTTCGTGCGCATCTTGTTGTCTACTTTTACCGCGCCGCGGTTCAGCTCCACGCCTAACGTTTCGAGGCCCAATCCGGCGGTTACCGCTCGGCGGCCGACGCTGACCAGTATCTTGTCTCCTTTGGCCGATGCGGTATTGCCCTGCGGATCGACATAAATCACCTCGTTGCCTTTGATTTCGGTCACACGGCACGACAGGTTGAATTTGATGCCTTTTTTCGCATAGATATCGCGCAGCATCGCGCTGATTTCGCCGTCGAGGCCGCCGAGGATTTCGGGCAACATCTCTACGACCGTCACTTCGGTGCCGAGGCTGTTGAAGAAGCTCGCGAACTCCATCCCGATCACGCCTCCTCCGATAATCACCAGCGATTTGGGCTGTTCTTTCATCGCCAGGATTTCACGGTTCGTCAGGATGATGTCGCCGGCCTCCTTCAGACCCGGGATCGGCGGTACGAAAGCCTCCGAACCGGTGCAGAGCAACAGGTTGACTGCGTAGTAGGTCTCGCCGTTGCACTCGATTTCGATCCCGTTTTCAGAGCGGCCTTTGATTTTCGCTTCACCTTTGACGACTTTGACGTTGTGCGCTTTCATCTTGGCGCCCACGCCGCCGACCAGTTTGCGGACCACTTTGTTCTTGCGGTCCACGATCTTGCCGTAGTCGTAGGTCGCATCCGCTGCGAATACGCCGTATTTGTCGCCGTGCTTCGCATAGTCGTATATCTTCGCGCTGTAAAGCAGCGTTTTGGTCGGAATACACCCCTCGTTGAGGCAGACACCGCCCAACTCGCGCTTCTCGAACAGCACGACGTTCAACCCTTTCGCTCCGGCACGTTCCGCAGCCACGTATCCGCCCGGGCCGCCGCCGATAATTGCCAAATCTATCATTTTTGTCGATTTAAGTCTGTTAATGGTGTGCGGGGCGGTGTCGTAAGAACTTCCGCTCCGCCGTGCATTTAATTAAAGTTCGAAGTCGAGCGCTTCGATTTCGTTGGCTACCTCTTTGACGAAGCGGGTCGCCTCGCCGCCGTCCAGTGCGCGGTGGTCGTAGGTGAGGCTCAGGCCGATGTGCGGCACGAAGGCGTATACGCCGCCGCCGATATCTTTCGGGCGGGGTACGATCGTATTCACACCGAGGATCGCCACCTGCGGCAGGTTGATCACGGGGGTAAAGATCTCGACGCCGTAGTTGCCGAGGTTCGATACGGTGAACGATGCTGCTTCGGAAGAGAGCAGGTCGGGATCGATCGAGCCCTTCTTGCAGGCGTTGGCAACCTCTTTGAGTTGGTTGGCGAGGCCCTGGATCGAAAGGTCGTCGGCATTTTTCACCGTCGGCACCATCAGGCCGCGGTCGGTATCGACGGCCAGGCCGAGGTGGACTTTCGAAAAGACGCGCGTGCTGTCACCGAGGAAATGCGAGTTGACCTGCGGGAATTTTTTAAGCGCTTTGATTACCGCCATGCAGACCATGTCGTTGAGGGTGATGTTGGTCGGGTAGCCGTTGTCGACGGCTTTCTTGACTTTCTTCCGCAGTTCCAGGATGCGGCGGGCGTCCGCGCTGAGGTGGTGCGTCAGCTGGGCCGAATTTTGCAACGATGCGTGCATCGCTTTGGCGATCAGCTTGCGCATGTTGGTCAGCGGCTTGATCTCGCTGTCGGTCGCGTAAACGCTGTTCTTGAGGGCCCCCATATCGGCGCCTTTGACCATGCCGGCCAATCCGCTGCCCGCTTCGGGTGCGGCCGCACCGGTCTCCTTCGCGATGGCTTTCGCCAACGGGGTGAGTTTGGGCGTGGCGGCGATGGCGGCCTGTACGTCGCGTTCGATGACGCGGCCGTGAGGGCCGGAACCTTGCAGCGCGGCGGCGTTGACCGCCTCTTTTTCCGCCAGTGCGCGGGCGCGCGGCGATACGGGCGAAGTGCCTTCGGTGGTAGCGGGCTTGACGGCAGTTTCGGCTGCGGCTGCGATAGCGGGTGTTGCTGCGGGAGCAGCAGCGGCGGCAACCGGGGTTTCGGCTGCGGGAGCAGCGGCTTCTCCGCCCGGACGGAACTCTGCGGTGCTTTCACCCTCGTTGCCGATTACCATTACGTTGGTCAGCACCGGAATTTCGTCGCCGTCGTCGAAAAAAACGTCCAATACGGTGCCGGCCACCTGGGCCTCCTCTTCGAACGAAGCCTTATCTGTCTCGTAGGAGAAAAGGATGTCGCCCACGGCGACTGTGTCGCCCTTTTTCTTTTTCATTTCGGTCAGGATACAGCTCTCGACGGACTGTCCCTGTTTAGGCATGATGACTACTGTTGCCATATGAGTTTTAAGTTATGTATGATTTAGTTAGTTCTTCGCAAAATCCGGTTTTTGCAAAGTTACAACAATAACTTAGATATACAAGTGATTTTTATTGATTTTTCTAAACGTTGATATATAGGTGATTGTGTATATCTTGAAGGTTTACAAGTTGTGAACATGTATATACAAATTTTCCCGGCAAAAATTTGTCAGGCCCGATATCTTTGCCTATATTTGGCTTCGACTAAACTTTTTGCGCCTGACTTTCAGGCGTCTGAATCAGACCTTCAAAATGCCATGGTAGAGCTGCCCCGATATAAACAAGTTTACGAAACCCTCCGGCGCCATATCGCCGAGGGAGTCTATTCTGCGGGCGATTTGTTGCCCTCCGAACATGAACTGAGCATTGTGCACCGGGTCGCCCGGCCAACCGTGCGTCGTGCGCTCGATCAACTGGTGGCCGACGGGTTTATCCTGAAACACCAGGGAAAAGGAAGTATCGTGAAAGGTGTGCCTAAAGGAATCGGTATTCTTTCGCTGACGGGTACCACATTGGCCGTCGGGCGCGAGGATTTCCTCACGCATATCATCCTCCGGCCGGAAGTGCGTTCCTGGACCGAGGCGTTTTCGTTTCCGGTCACCCCGTATGAACAGGAGGTCGGATGCATCTATTTCGAACGGCTTCGGCTGCTTAACGGCGAGCCTGTGTTCCTCGATATTACGATGCTGCCGAATATCAACCTGCCGCGGTTTACTTCGTATAACCTGGAGAATACCTCGCTGTTCGACTTTCTGCGCACGAAATACCAGATCGTCGTGACGGGCGGGACGCAGCAGTTGTATGCGATCCGGGCGGATAAGCGCCTGCAGGAACACCTGCGCGTCAAGCCGGGACACCCGATCCTGCAACTCGACCGCAAGATCGAGACTTCGCGTCCCGGTTTCCACATTTACAGTCAGGTTTTCTGCGCCACGCGCGGTTATGGCCTGCGAGGCACTTTTTAATAATTAAATTCGTACCTTTGGGCTGTAATTTTTGAGCAGCAATATTTAGTCTGGGCCTGATGCAGCCGGGATTTCCCGGTCCGATCCTTTTTTAACGGATCGCAGGCGAGGCCGGGACTTTACAAAAAATAAACCGATAACGAGATGAATCCGATCCGACAGAGTGCTATCGATACGATCAATACCGAGGCTGCGGCCGTCAAACACCTGACCGAACTGCTGACCGACGATTTTGAAAAAGCCGTGAAAGCGATCATTGCCTGTAAAGGCAAGGTGATCGTCACCGGCATGGGTAAATCGGGTCTGATCGGCAAAAAAATAGCTGCGACGCTGGCCAGCACAGGTACCCCGTCGTTTTTCCTTCATCCGGGTGAGGCGTACCACGGCGATCTGGGGATGATCGAACCGCAGGATATCGTTTTGGCGATTGCCAATTCGGGACAGACCGACGAAATCCTGAAGTTGATCCCCTTCCTGCAATACAACAAGAACGTCGTGATCGCAATGACCGGGAATCCCGAGTCGACATTGGCCAAGCATGCGCATTATCACCTCAATATCGCCGTGGCGCATGAGGCGTGTCCGTTGGATCTGGCGCCCACGTCGTCGACTACGACGACGCTGGTGATGGGAGATGCGCTGGCCATTGCGCTGATCAACGAACGCAACTTCAAAGCGGAGGATTACGCCGTGTTCCATCCGGGCGGCAGCCTCGGGCGACGCCTGTTGACGAAGGTGCAGGACGTGATGCGCAAGGACAACCTGCCTTGCGTGCCGAAGGAGATGACGTTGGGCAATGTGATTATCGCCATCAGCGATGCGCGGCTGGGAATCGCGGCGGTCGTCGAGGAGGGCAAACTGATCGGTGTGATTACCGACGGGGATGTGCGCCGGGCGATGGCCAAATACAAGGAGAACTTTTTCAATATCGAAGCGCAGGAGGTGATGACCCGCACGCCGAAAACGATCCTGCCGACCGAACGGATCGTCGTGGCCGAGGAGATGATGCGCAACCACAAGATACATTCGATCGTCGTGACGGATGAACAGGGACACGTGGTCGGCATCGTCGAGTTTTTCAATGTCTCGGTGATGGGGTAGCGTCCGGGTGCATTTCACATGCCTTGGATTCGCATCGCTGTTTGTGCCGGATTTCGGTTGTGGGGATGGAGACTGTTTCTGGATGACCGGATGGATAATCTGGGCCTTGTGGGGGCGGAGGGAAATAGAAAAGACAAAAGATATAGGCGTAAAGAGAGGCTTTTTAAGATTGCCGCAGGGCGATTGGAATCATAAGCGGACGGACGGGAATAACCGGATTGTCCGCTTGTTTTTTGTATGAGACTTGTCGCGGAGCGTTTTGTATCCGGGCGATGCCCCGGTCAAAAATAAAAACGAACCTGAAGGTGTATAAAAACGGCGGCAAATGCCATTTTTCGGCGGAGCGGGCGTCTAATAATTAAAACAGGCATCGATGGGTAAGCATGAATTGGAGGAAGCCTTTATTGCGATGATTCGCCGGTATGAACGGACGATTTACAAAGTTTGCGTCTGTTACACGTCGCCGGAGTGGCCGCTCGCCGATCTGTATCAGGAGTAGGAGTCGGTTTGCCGCTTGTGGGCCGGTTTCCCGAAATTCAGGCAGGAGTGTTCGCTCTCCACCTGGGTGTACCGGGTGACCCTCAATACCTGTCTTACCGGCGTACGCAGGAGCATCCGGCGGCCGCAGAGCGTACCGCTCGTTTCCAATCTTGCGGAGGCTTTGGCCGAACCGGAGCAGATGGAAGAGGAGCTGCGCGAAATGTACGCATTGATTCGCCGGCTCGGACCGTTGGAGCGGACGGTCGTGTTGCTCTATTTGGAGGAGAACAGTTACCAGCAGATAGCGGATATTACCGGATTGACCCTGTGTAATGTCGCGACGAAACTGAAACGGGCCAAAATCAAGCTTCGGCAGATGCTGAACGCATAAAACGGATTAGAGTATGGACCTGGAAGAGATGAAAGAGCGCTGGGCGGCTTTGAACGACCGCCTGGAGAGAACCGAAATGTTGCAGGAGTCGGTTATTCGTGAACTGGTGCAAACGAAAGGGGAAAAGTCGGTCAGCCGGCTGATTAACTGGGAAACATTCGGTTTTGTGGTGACTATATTGATCATCCCCTACAGCATATATGTCTATCATCGCTTCGGCGGGCATTTTGCGATGTGGGATCTGTTTATCCGTGTGGCGATCGTTGTTGACGGACTGCTTGTACTTTGGACCGGCTATAAACTGTACGGGTTGATGAAAATCGATTTTACCAAGGTCGTGAAAGAGAATATCCTTCGGGTAAACCGCTACACGGTACAGATTACGCGGGAAAAGATATTTACGGCTGCGATTATCGGCCCGTTGTTCGTGATTTTGTCGGTAGTCATGTCTATAGAGATGAAAGCGCCGGATTTTATATGGGGCGTTTTGTTTGGCGTCGTTGTGGCGACGACTGTTGCCTGCTACTGGTTGTACAAAAGGGTGTTCGATAAGAATATTCGTCGATTGCAGGAGAGCCTTGCGGTTATTGAAGAGGTCGGTGAGGAAGAATGACTGCGGGTTCCCCTTCGGAATAATTCGGCAAGTAACCTTTTTACCCAATGTCCTTCGGCTTTTACCCATGGGGACAAGGAGCCCGGCCGGAATTGATCTGGAATAACGGCGGCTAAAACGACATCTTCTCGCAGAATACATCCAAAAATGCCGGGTTCGATTCGAGCGAAAGGTGGCTCGTGGCCGGTAGCAGGTTGTCGATGAATGCATCGTCTTCAAAAAGGAACATCTTGGCACCGATCAGGGCGCTGTTGCTCAGCTTTACGATTTTCTCCCCGTCGAACTCCAGCAGTCCCAGGCCGATGGCGTTGGGCAGGTCGATGTAGTTACCGAATCCTCCTGCGATAAATACCTTTTCCACATCGCAGCGGGATATTCCCTGCTCCCGGAGCAGCAGCTCCACTCCGGTGGCGATGGCCGCTTTTGCCAGTTGGAATTCCCGGATGTCTTTCTGGACCAGTTTGACCTTGCCTGTCAACGGCAGTTCCATCGAGGGTGTTGCGATCGTGCCGTCGCAGCTGATTTTTCCTTCCTGTACGCCTGTGCGGATCGCGTCGATCAGCCCACCGCCGCAGATACCCGCAGCTTCCACATTCCCGATTACGTGCACCCGGGTTTCTGCACCCAGGCGTGTTACCGAAGATATCGCTCCGGTTGCGGCGCGCATGCCGCACGAAATGTTGCTGCCCTCGAAAGCCGGCCCTGCCGCCGTCGAGGCGCAGAGGATCCCGTTGCGGCTGCCTACCGCGATCTCGCCGTTCGTCCCCAGGTCGATCAGTACCCGGGGGCTTCCGCTGGAAAACATGCCTGCAGCGTAAATTCCCGCCAGGATGTCGCTGCCGACGAAACTGCCGATATTGGGCAGGAAGGCGATGTCGGTGCCGGCCAGCTTGTCGGCGACAGAAAGGTGATTCGCGTTGTCCGGTTCTGCGGCGGAAAGAGCATTTCGATCGGTGTGTTGCGTTTGAGAAGAACGGACCGGAGGCTTGGTTCCGGAAACCTCCAGCCAGCCCAGTTCAGCCGCGGAGAAATGCCGCATGCCATTATCCGGCGACTCGAATGGGTAAGCGGCCAGCGGACCGACGTCGAGTCCGCAAAACAGGTGGTGCATCACACTGTTGCCGACGATGCGGATGCGGTCGATAGGGCCCGGGGCCTGTGCTGTCAGGGTCAGGACATGTCGTCCGACCGTTTCGCGGACCAGGGTGGTGAGGCGTGCGGCGTGCTCTTCCGACTGTATCGCATAGCTGATACGTGACATGATGTCGGCCCCATGGCGGGCCTGCGGATTGATATCGGTCTGGACGGCCTGTACGCGTCCGGTCGAGAGGTCGAGCAGTTGCGATACGATCGTCGTCGAGCCAAGGTCTACGGCGATTCCCCGGCCTTCGCGCGGCGTGAACCGGAACGGCGTCTCGTCGGCCAGCACGATGTTGTCGAACTGCGCCACTTCGATGGTGAGGTCCTCTTCGACC
>ERZ827186.2519-NODE-2519-length-12202-cov-3.262616_pt1 | contig 12202 bp, 13 predicted proteins | sample MGYA00519918_ERZ827186 | MGnify/ENA primary metagenome ERZ827186 (study PRJEB31778, sample SAMEA3449275) | human gut metagenome | biome: human gut; feature: human-associated habitat; material: faeces | place: United Kingdom | collected 2010/2012 ... | reverse complement strand
GGGGGAAGCTGTCAGCGGCCCCGACCGCTGACTGATGAGGGGAAACCTTGCTACCGTGATTTGTTTACAGGCAGCAACGACAAGCTTTTCCCTCATCCGGCCCTGCGGGGCCACCTTCCCCCAAGGGGGAAGGCAAAGCGCACGGGCAATCAAACCAAAAACTCCTCAAACCGGTGCAGGTCGTCAATTTTGACTGTGCCGCGGTAATACACGCCATCCTCGCGGTATTCCTCCGCGGCGACGCTGCCGCGGCTGCGGAGAATGTCCGCCAGCGCCAGCTTGTCATAGGGCAGCACGATCTCAATCGTGCGCACGCGGTGGTTCAGCACCTCGTCGAGCTTTGCCAGCAGTGCGGGCAGACCGTAGCCGGTTTTCGCGCTCGTCAGCAGGATATCCGGGTCAAAGGCCACGGTGTTGGCGGTGTCGCACTTGTTGTAGACGACCAGCTGGGGGATGTCCGCGCAGTCGAGGCTGCCCAGCACCTCATCGGTCACGGCCAGCTGTTCGGCGGCCTGTGCGTCGCCCGCGTCGGCCACCTTGACGATGACATCCGCGAACGCGGCCTCCTCCAGCGTGGATTTGAACGCCTCCACCAGATGGTGCGGCAGGCGGCTGACAAAGCCGACGGTATCCACCAGAATAATTTGCAGACCGCTGGGCAGCACCAGCTTGCGGGCCGTCGGGTCCAGCGTCGCAAACAGCATGTCGGCTTCAAAAATCTGCTCGCCGCACAGCGCGTTCAGCAGGCTCGACTTGCCGACGTTCGTGTAGCCGACCAGCGCGACCACAGGCACATTGTTCTTCTGGCGGGCCCGGCGGGTCTCGCCGCGGCGCTTTTCCAGCTCCTTTAAGCGGCCCTCGAGATGCTCAATGCGGTGGTGCAGATGGCGGCGGTCCAGCTCGAGCTTTGTCTCACCGGCGCCGCGGCGGGCACCCCCGCCGCCCCCGCCGCCGCCGCCCTGGCGGCTCAGGGCTTCGCCCAGTCCCTGCAGACGCGGCAGCTGATAGCGCAGCGTGGCAAGCTCGGTCTGCAGCTTGCCCTCGTTCGTCGTGGCGCGTGCGCGGAAAATCTCCAAAATCAGCATCGTGCGGTCCAGCACCTCGACTTGCAGTGCCGCCGACAGGTTGCGGATCTGGCTGCCGGTCAGCTCACCGTCAAAGATGGCGGCTGCCGCGTTCACATTCTGGCAGACAAGCCGCGCCTCGGCGACCTTGCCCTCACCCAGCAGCGTTGCGGCCTCGGGCGTCGCACGCTTCTGCACGACCTCGGCCACGGCGTCCATGCCGTTGGCGTCGGCCAGCGCCCGCAGCTCGTCCAGGCTGCGGGCCATATCGTACCTGCCCTGATCCAGCGCCAGCAGCACCACGGGCAGCTTCTCGGCGTCGGTGGCTTTCTGGGCAGTGGTGCCAAAGTCTAATTCTGTCGTATTATCGGTCATAATTCCTCTTTCAAAAGATGGTAGGCGCGGCAGGGGACCGGTGTGCCGTCAAACTTGCGGTCCGTCACGTCATGGTCGTAGACAAAGCCTGCCTTCTGCAAAACTGCGCTGCTGGCAATGTTCTCATTGGCGTGGACGGCGGCCAGCCAGTCTGCGCCCACGGTGTCAAACCAGTAGTCCCGCACGGTACAGAGTGCCTCGGTGGCGTAGCCTTTATTCCACCACTTGCGGCCCAGCGCATAGCCGACCTCCCAGGCGGGGCCAAGGCGTTCGGTGTTCAGGTGCCAGCCCATCTTCAACGCCGGGGCGGGGAAGAGGCTGATCGTGCCAAACAGCACCTCGGTGTGCTTGTCGGTGATGCCCCACTGGTAAAAGGCCGGGTCATCGTAGTGCTTTTCCCACTCGTTCAGCGTCTCGGCGGTCTCGCCCCAGCTGCGGTGGGCGTTCCAGCGCAGGTATTGGGTCACCTGCCTGTCGCTGGCCCAGTTGTTGAACATCATTTCGCTGTCGTCGATGGAGAGCCGCCGCAGGACCAGCCGCTCCGTCTCCAGCTCTTGTGTGCCGCAATGCTTCATGTTGTCGCCTTACTTTCTATGGAAGATGCCGCGCAGGATGCCAAGGCCCATGCTCCAGAGTCTGGCGAGCTGTGCGCGGTAGAGGGTGCAGTAGATAAACAAGATCACGCCTACCAGCGCAAATTTTATAAAGAAGTGCTGCCACAGCAGCGTGCCGATGGCCGTGACCGCGAACGCCAGCAGAAAGCCGGAGATCGTCTTGGGGTAGCTGGCCACCGTGCGGTAGTACATCTGCCCCGTGATGCTGCGGTACAAAAACGCAAGGCCGTTGCTGGCGGCCAGCGCCAGCGCCGCGCCGGTCAGCCCGAACGCGGGCACAAGCAGGGCGCAGAGCCCAAAGTTGGACAGCGCCCCAAGCCCGATGCCAATCGTGTCATGCCACGGCTTGCGGGCAATCGAGTTGCCGTAGACCGTGCCCTCGCACAGAATGTTGAACACAACGGCCAGCATCAGCAGCGGGAAAATGGCAAGGCAGCCGCGCTTGTCCGGGAAGATGACAAAGACGATGTCCTCGAACATGACCAGCACGCAGAAGAAGCCGAAGATCAGCAAATTCAGCACGTCATGCACGCGGCAGATGCGCTCCTGCTCGTCGCGGTAATGGCTGTAGACGTAGGGCCCCCAGTAGGTGGAAAAGCCCGCCTGAATGGCCGTGACGAGCTGCGCCAGGCTGTAGCCGAAGGCAAACAGGCCCTGGGCGTTCTCGCCGCTGGCGTTGCCGACGAACGAAAGGCAGATGCCGCTGGACAGGCTGAACAAAATCTGCGCCGGGGCCAGCGCCACGCCGTAGGGCACGGTCTGGCGCGCGATGCCGCCCAGCTGTGCGCCGGGCAGCGGCGCAAACACGGCAGCGCGGTATTTATACCCAAACGCAATCGCCACAACACCAAAACTTAGGATCGCCGCAACCGCCAGAACAAAGACGTTGGATGTAAAAAAGCCCGGCAGCAGGTAAAACAGGTTGTAGCAGCCCTGCATCCAGAGCGTCTCCGCCGTGTAGGCGCGCAGGTCGTTTTCCAAGCGTAGCAGCACGTTTAAGTAGCGCACCAGCATGTACAGCGCCGCGTTGAGGAACAGCAGCGGCACAATGCCCGGCCCGGCGCTGCCCAGACCGAACGCCGCTGCCAGCGGCTGCGCAAAGAACACGCTGCCCGCTACGCCCAGCAGCATCATAAACGCCGCCGAAATGCGCGTGCAGGCTGCGAACAGCTGCCGCGGCTCGGCCCCGGCGGGCGGCTCATGGTAAAAGCGCAGCAGCGCCTGATCCAGCCCCAGAATGCCGATGTTCATGATCGTGGCCGTGTAGGTCATGAAGGTGACCGGTGCGCCCAGCACCTCAGCGGGCAGCAGCCCCTTGACGATGAGCGCCAGCCCCGTGATGGCAAAGCCCAGATAGGTCGCCACCGAATATTTCATCACATTCCCGGCGAAGGATTCACCGGAGGATTTTTTGTTTTCTGACATATGTGTGTCCCATCATAGCGTTGTAGGGGCCGGGCATGCCCGGCCCGCGGCCATCCCATAAGAGGTCATCTATGGCAAGGTTGCGGGCCGCACATGTGCGGCCCCTACAGCTCGACTGCAAAAATCCGCCGAACACTAGTGCAATCCGCTGCGGAATATGCTATAATACATCTATATATACTTGAGTGAGGTGTACCTACTATGGAAGAACTGCTTCGCATTCTGGAAAAGAACGCCCGTATGCCGATCGAGGACATCGCGGCGATGCTGGATAAAACGCCTGAAGAAATCGCCGCCATGATGGATGAGGCCGCCGCAAAGGGCTATATCCGCGGCTATGAGACGCTTGTGGACTGGGAACAAGCCGGTGTCAACCTCGTCGAGGCTGTCATTGAGCTGCGCGTGACCCCCCATAAGGCCCGCGGCTTTGACGACATCGGCATGACGATTGCCCAGTTTGATGAGGTAGACACCGTGCTGCTGATGAGCGGCAGCTATGATCTGCAGGTCATCATCAAGGGCCACAGCTTCCAGGAAATCGCCATCTTCGTGGCCAAGCGCCTTTCCCCGCTGGACGACGTGCTCTCCACCGCGACCAGCTTTGTGCTGCGCCCCTACAAGCGCGGCGGCCGCCTGTACCTGGCCGAAGAACCCGATGAAAGAGAGTGTACCGTCCTGTGATGAACTACGATGAGCTGCTTATCAATCTGCGCCCGCGCTCAACGCGCACAACAAAGCGCCTGACTATCCCCGAGGGCTACAATGTTGATGATATAATCGAGCTTTTCACCTCAAACGGCATAGGCACGCGCGAGGGCTTTGTCGACGCGATAAACAACGGCGAATACGATTATGACTTCATAAACGACATCGACATGAGCGGCGGGCGTCACTACCGGCTTGAGGGCTACCTCTACCCCGACACCTACGATTTTTACACCGACAACTCGGAGAGCTACTATATAAACAAGCTCCTTGCCCGTTTTGACGAGGTATACAACCGCCAGTTGCGCGAATACACCGAAAAAAGCGGCTTTACCGTTGACCAGATAGTCACGATAGCCTCTATAATAGAAAAGGAAGCCTATTACGCCTCCGACTTTGACAAGGTATCGGCGGTAATACACAACCGCCTTAACAAGCCCTCGGACTATCCGCACCTTGAATGCGATGCCACGACCGTTTATGCGTGGCTCGTTGCGAAGGGTGAAAAGCCCGCCGAGATAAAAGCCGAGCAGCTTAATTTCGACAGTCCCTACAACACCTACGTTGCCAACGGACTGCCGCCCGGAGCAATATGCAACCCGTCATATCAGGCGCTGACCTGCGCCCTCTCGCCGGATGCGGAAAGCTCCAACTACTTCTTTGTGACCGACACCAACCGCTTTATGCTGTATGCCGAGACACGTGCGGGACACGAACGCAACGTTGCCCTTGTAAAACAGCACCGCGAGCAGGAAGCCGCCGGACACTGATTATAAAACAGGAAGGAATCCCGAAAAAATCATCATGTTGAAACGCTTTATCGCATACTACAAGCCGCACAAGTTCATGTTTGCAATGGATATGCTTGCCTCTCTCCTTATCTCGGTGATAGGCATGGTGTACCCCGTAGTCACACGGCGTATGCTGAACGACCTCATCCCCAATAAAAACTTCCGCGGCGTGGTATACGCCGGACTTATCGTGCTCGGACTTTACGTGCTTCGCCTCATGCTCCGCTATTTCGTTCAGTACGACGGACACATGATAGGTACCGCCATGCAGGCGCAGATGCGCCGCGATATGTTTGCGCACCTTGAGCGGCTGCCCTTCTCCTTCTATGACGATCACGAGACCGGCAAAATAATGACCAGACTTACGAGCGACCTGTTTGACGTTTGCGAGCTGGCACACCACGGTCCCGAAAATCTTATCATCAGCACGGTAATGATAATAGGCTCGTTCATTTACCTCTGCATGATAAACGTGTGGCTGACGCTTATCATATTTGCCTGCGTTCCGGTGCTGCTGTTCGTTTCCCTGCGCCTGCGCCGCCAGATGCGCGAGGCATTTGCCGACCGCCGCAAAAGCAATGCCGTGATAAACGCCGCCATCGAAAGCAGTATCTCCGGCATACGCGTTACAAAAGCCTACACCAATGCCGAAAAGGAAATGGAGAAATTCGAAGTCGGCAATACCCAGTTCTATGAGGCGTGCCGACGCGCATACCGCGCAATGGCGGCATTCCATTCATCGTCCACCTTTATCACCGATGTATTCAACGTTATAATCCTCATCGCCGGAGGCATATTCCTCTACGCAGGCAGGATAGACTTTGCCGATTACTCCGCCTTTATCGTTTCGGTAAACCTCTTTATTTCTCCCATCACCACGCTCATCAACTTCATGGAACAGTACCAGAACGGCGTGACCGGCTTTGAACGTTTCTGCGAGATAATGGACGTTGAACCCGAAGCCGAAAAGCCGGATGCCGAGGACATGGGGCGCGTTCGCGGTGACATAGACATCGAAAATGTGGAATTCTCATACGCCTCCGCAGACCCCGAAGCGCACTCGTCCAATGTACTGCACGGTATAGATCTGCACGTGCCGCACGGAAGCACGCTGGCGCTTGTCGGTCCCTCGGGCGGCGGCAAGACCACGATATGCCACCTCATTCCGCACTTTTACCCGGTAAGCGGCGGCAGGATCTGCATTGACGGCAAGGATATCAACGATGTGACTCTCGACTCACTGCGAAAGAACATAGGTATAGTTCAGCAGGATGTCTTCCTTTTCAACGGCTCGATACGCGACAACATCCTGTACGGCAGGCTTGACGCCACCGATGATGAGGTGATCGAGGCGGCGCGGCGCGCAAACATCCACGACTGGGTGATGTCGCTTGAGCACGGCTACGACACCGAGATAGGCGAGCGAGGAGTCCGTCTTTCCGGCGGTCAGAAGCAGCGCCTCAGCATAGCGCGCGTATTTCTTAAGGACCCCGCGATACTTATCCTTGACGAAGCGACCTCGGCGCTTGACAACACGACCGAGATACTTATCCAGCAGGCGCTTGACGAGCTGTGCCGCGGGCGCACCACGATAGTCGTGGCGCACAGGCTTTCGACCATCCGCAGCGCGGATATGATAGCGGTCATATCGAACGGTCATGTAGCCGAGGAAGGCACGCATGACGAGCTTATGGCGCGCGACGGCGTTTACGCCGGACTTTACCGCCTGCAATTCCGCGACAGCGATAAGATAATCGCATAATACACCGTCGGAATATAAACAAAAACACATTAAGGGAGCGACTCGCCGCACGAGCCGCTCCCGATATTTTTACGAAAAAAGCATTATACTCTATGGACTTTTACGAGCAGATATGAGATAACAGATGCGAAACCAATTTTTGCGTGTGCCCGGCGTGCGCCCACATTCCGGCACATGCTGCGCAATCACCATACGGATGGGATCAAATGAAGAAAAAGCTAACGATATGACCGCGGCATGCCCGCTCGCCTTTGGAGAGACAGGCATGAAGGAGCGCGTGCTGAGCTACAAAAAGCCGGCATTCCGGGTCATGATTGCCGCGCTCATCGTATGCGCCGCGGCATCCGTCTGCCTGCCGACGAATCAATCCGGCGTGGCGCTTGACCGCGTTGAGGGCAGAAGCCTGCGCGGTCTTTACGATGATATTTCAGCCATCGAGTTTGAATACTCGGACGGTGAGTCCCTGTCGCAGGTGCGCACAGTTGCCGCATATGCGCATAATACTCTCCTCCTACGGGATAAGCGCAGACGATATCCATGTGACCACCACCATATCCCCTTTGTCAAGTATCCTCGGCACGCTCGGCGATCTGAGACGGATAAGTGATTATCTGGGGCTTCCGGTGACATGGGGCAGCGGAACGCTGAGAATGACCAGCACCGAGCCCGACCCGGTAACGCCGTCTGACATTGACGGGACATACGACTATTCGGGGTCATTCGAACTGTTTCCGCAAAACTTCCGTGAACTTTATCCGTATTATTTCGATCTGCCGACCGAAAACGGTCTTTGCGTTCATGTGACGGATGACGGAGTATTCATCACCGCGATGGGCGACGGTATCCACGACAACGGCGAAAAAGCAATAACGATTTACGAAGCAACCAAAATACTCTGGTCATACAAACTGCGCAAAAGCAGTATATCCGTGATACTGTACACCGACGAGGCGGACACCACAGACCGCGTGGAGCAGCTTGCCTGCGATTTCTGCCTGCCGGAATCGTCGATAAAGGTGCAAAGCAAATAAAAAACACATGGGCTGTAAAAACTCAAATTGAGTTTTTACAGCCCATATATTCAGTCAAATGAATTTATCCGGCTCCGCCGCTACGCGGGCATTGACCTTGACGCGCGGATGGTCGTAGACCCTGCCGCGTGCGATATCGGTATCTATATTGCGCAGGTTGCGGATATCGTCAAGCGGGTTCCCCGCCGTCACTATCATATCCGCGCACTTTCCGGGAATGATACTTCCCGTGACATCGGCGATACCGGCAAGCTCGGCGCTACGCGCCGTTACCGTCCAGAGCGCAAAGGAATTCGACACTCCGATATACTTACAGAAATAGTAAAGCTCGCACCAGAAATCGTACTGGGTGATCCACGGGCAGCCCACGTCGTTGCCGAGCACGACCGGTATATCGTTTTCAAGCGCAACGCGCACGCCCGATTCCACATGAGCCGCAACGATGTATCCCATCTCGTGCGCACGGTCGCATACGGCGCGGACCATTTCGGGCGCCATTTTCAGCTCGCCCGGAACGCCTTTTTCCTTGGCGTCCAACACTCCGCCCGTTATCATCAGCTTTATAAGGTCAACGCCCTCTTTCTTTGATCTTTCAGGATGCGCCAGAGCCTCGTCTATACTGTGTGCGGCAATAGCGACAGAACCCGCCATGTGCCCGCCGGGCACGGATATGCCGCGGTTGGCGGCAAGAATGCGCGGTCCGTCGCGCCGACCGGCGGCTGTTTCGTCACGCAGGCGGGTGTCAAAATCCCCGAGTCCGCCGACTGTACGGATAGTAGTAACGCCGCCGAGCAGCTCGTCAGCCGCAAAGCCGCATACCATACGGTACGCAACGGCGCGTGTAAGAGCCGTAGACATGATCGTGTTTAGTATCCCACTTATACCCTCAAGAGGTATTTACCTACCACACTGTTTTTGATATACATTTTACATTTATTACTTTAATCAACTTGATGCGTTACCTGTGTTAGGAATTAATTTACTCGGATCAATCCCCTCAATCGTAAATGGATTAATTACAAAATAGTCAAACCCGGAAATATAAATTCCAACATCCATTTGTTCGCATGATTCTTTTAACTTGCTATATTCAATCCTAATAGTGTATTGACCAGCTTCTTTAGGAAAAGATGATGCTAATTTATCATCAACAAACAATTTTATTCCATCCTTAACAACTTTCACGCCTGTTACTTGCGCTTCATAAAAAGTCATTCCTAAATATACTTTTCTTGCATTAGAAGATTTATCAACACTATATCCACACAAAGTAGCATACACATAGTCCGAAGTAGTTTTCTCAAATTGAATAGTAATCGAGTTATCATCGAAATCAACAAATTCTATTACTCCATTCTTTCCAATACTTTTATCTCCCTTATAGTATAATCGATACTCCTGGGTATAACCATACTGTATATTTGAAGTATTGTGCATTTGGATTAATTCGATAATAATTATTGTGACCAAGAAAATCGATAGGCAGGCTGCCAATGACAGCGACCATTTAACAACTCGTTTTCGTTTTGCTTTTGCAATAGATTGCTCTTTTTTCATTGTAAAATATTTCTTAAGGAAGCTATCATCAATACAATCAATAGCCTCCATAAGAAAACGATTATCAGACATAAACACCATTCCTTTCAAGATAGCATTTCAAATCCTGCTTGATTTTTTCAATTTCCCTGTGTACAGTTGACACATTCACATTAAGTTCTTCAGCAATAACTGCAAGTTTATCGCCCATATAAAAGCGTCCTACAAATACATACTGTTGGCGATCCGTAGTCGTACTCAAAAAATCATTGATGTATTTGCCGAGTTCTTTTGCCAAATATTCAGCCTCAGGGGAAGCCTCACTATGCAATGAACTTCTCAGATCGTCCAAACATACTGTCATTTCAGATGGGATTTTCTTTTTACGACTCCTCTCCCTGACCCTCATTCCTGCAATATTTCTCATAATTTTTGATATAAACATCGAAAATACCTCGGGTTTGTGCGGAGGGATGCTATGCCATATTGCATTATATGTGTCATTTTGGCATTCCTCGCAATCTAATCTATCATGCAGGATATTATAAGCAATACGGTAAAGAAATTTTCCATACTTCTTATCGGTTAATTGTATCGCCTTTTCATCTCTTATCCAATACAGTTCCACAATCTGCTCGTCAGCAACGATTGTCTCTTTTGATTCGCCGATGGTAGTCATGTGTCCTCCTTTCTTCATCTCTGAAAGCACTTTCATAAATATAACTTGCTAAAACATCGGTTTTTTTGCATGGTTTTTTCGACTTCTCAAAAAATTTTTAATTACTCATGGAGTTGTCAAGATAAGTTCTGTTGAAAGAATCCCTAAATATGAAAGCGATTGATAACCGCACCTGAATTTCCTTTGTTCCGCTACGCTCCACTCCGTAAATTCAGGTGCGGTGCGGCGGTGTCAGGCACATGCGTCGACGTATTCCTTTTTCAGTGCGGCAAATACGTCCGACATCGTAGCAAAGCTGTATACTTTTTTGACCGAAACTCCGCTTACCGCATCATTTGAAAACAGCTCGTCAGGCTTTGTGGCATTCTGCATGGCGATGTTTTTCCCGTTCAGATCCTTCAGCGTGCGGATATCGCTTGCGGCTTTGACAACAACTACCTGCCTGCTGTACATATACGGTCCCGCCCATTAGTAATCGTCTTCCCTTCCGTTCATGGAAAAGCTGCCTCACAGGCAGTCTACTGTCCCGCTTTTCAGGCAAGCGTCCTTATTCTGCCATGATATCTGCTTAAACTCCGGTGTCACGCCGAGCCTGCGGCAGGCTTCCTCGGCTATCTCCACATCAATACCGGCGAAGTCGCCGTTATCATCCGGATAAAAATACGGCGAATAAATATCACTGCCGATAGTAAGCGTTTCCTTCTCTGTCGGCTTTTCCGGAGAATCGGCTCCGGTACAGCCCGAAAGAAGGCACATTGCCGTCAGAAACGCGGCGGCAAATCTTATAGTTTTCCTTTTAATAAAATTTATAGAGCACACATTCCTTTTTAAATTATCGAAACGCCTGCAGTGTGCTTACGACAATCCGGTTTATGAAGCCCGACAGCTCCTCACGGCTGTATCTGCCGTAGCCCTCCACCACCACATGAAGCAATCCGTTTGAAAGATGGATATAAAGCATATCGAGTTCCGCTTCGGTGGCGTGCTTCATCTCCCCGCGCCAATAGTCGATGCTTTTTTCTCTCGCAAGCTCTGTCATTTTAGCGAGAATCTTTCTGTCGCCTCCGTGAAAGACCAGTACGCGGCAAGCATTATCGTTGCGCTCTATCATTTCATAGATTGCGCTCATAAGTGAAGTGACATCGAGCGAGCGAATATATTTCAGCGACTCCTCAAAGCCGTCAAGCATCTCGTTTTCTATGCTCTCAAGCAAAGCAAAGCAGTCGGTATAGTGTGCATAGAAGGTTGCGCGGTTCAGATCGGCAAGCTCACAAACCTCCTTGACCGTAATCTTGTTTATCGGCTTTTTTCCAAGCAGCTGCAGGAGGCTGTCTTTCAGCACCTTCTGCGTATAGCGCACACGGGCATCAGTTTTTTTCATACGAAAAACTCCCTTCACAAAAGATTTACAAAGATAAACAACACCGCCTGCCATCATGTCGGATATCTTTCGGTTTCACAAAAGCTGACGGTTGCTATTTGCCTCTATCTGCATTATACTATAATCGTGAAAGATATTCAACACTTATCTCGAAATAGGAGGGCGAAAATGTATAAAAAATATTTTGTTACCGGAGCAACAGGCTTTCTCGGCAAAGCGGTAGTACAAAGACTGCTCACAAAAGCGGCTGATATTTACGCTCTGGTCATGAAAGACGATCCGCTTGCAGCCACTCTGCCGAACGGAATATATGTTTGTGTGGGCAATGTCTGCGACCCCTCATCTCTTGATTCGTTTCTCGACGGTGCGGACGGACAAAGCTGTGTGATACACTGCGCAGGTATAGTTTCAGTCGCCAGCCGCCCAGGGGAACAGCTTTACAATGTCAATGTCGGCGGCACGAAAAATATCATTGACGCCTGCATTTCTCACGGAGTCGGGAAGCTGGTTTACGTCAGTTCGGTGCACGCACTTGCGGAAAAACCGAAGGGCATCGAAATCGACGCTGAAACCGATGCATTTGATCCGAACAGGCTCGTCGGAGATTACGCCAAAAGCAAAGCTATGGCGACACACGCAGTTCTTGATGCGGCAAAGACTTCTCTTGACGCAAGCGTTGTGCTTCCCTCCGGCATAATCGGACCGGGCGATACGTCGGGAGGAAGTATTACGGAGCTGCTCCTGTCCTTTCTTGCGGGGAAGCTGCCGATTGCTGTCAGGGGTGGCTATGACTTTGTGGATGTGCGGGACGTTGCGGTAGGAATTGTCTCCTGCGCGGA
>ERZ827186.2517-NODE-2517-length-12207-cov-3.576037_pt1 | contig 12207 bp, 9 predicted proteins | sample MGYA00519918_ERZ827186 | MGnify/ENA primary metagenome ERZ827186 (study PRJEB31778, sample SAMEA3449275) | human gut metagenome | biome: human gut; feature: human-associated habitat; material: faeces | place: United Kingdom | collected 2010/2012 ... | reverse complement strand
TTTTCATTGGTAAGTTACTTCATGTTCAGATGTAACTAAAGACAGGAAGTAGATACAAAACTGCACCCACTTCACGGTCGGGGTATGAAGCTACAAATCTGCTCAAACGTCACCCGAGTCTAAATAAAGAAGGGCGGGTGTGGGTGGAGGTGAGAACGCCGAGATTTTCAAGGGAGTGAAGCGCAAGATATGCATTGCGGGAGGTGAACCTCATCGCTTTGGCAAACTCGGACGCCTTGAAGGCACGCCCAGAAAGCCCGGTCGGAAGAAGCCCGTAAAAATCCTCCGGCAGCTCAAGGGCTACCACATCAATCAGCCCCGTGGGAAGAAGCTCAAAGCGCGAGGAGCCGCGCTTGCCGCCGTTCCCCCAGCCGTCAAGAAAACGGTATTCCTCGGCTTCGATCATGAGGAGCCGAAGCCCGACACGCCCGGAAGCAATAAGCTCGGAAATGTATACCGTGTCGGGCAGAACATCCGCCGCACGCCGTGAGGGAGCGCGGCGCGGCGAGGGCGTAGCCTCGCCGCTTTCTGGATCTATCCAGATAATGCGCCGCCGCGCCGCCACCGGATGCACCACTGTCACGTGGTACGCAGTGTTTGCGGCATACCACTCCAGCTTTTTGCGCAAGGGCCAGAAGGAGCCGGTCTGGATCTCATATATCTCGTCGCCGCAAAGTACGTCGGCGACATATTTTTTTGACTTTTTCGTCTCGTCCCCGACGGCAACGTCAGGACGCTGCTCGTGATAGGAGGAGTCGGAACAAATAAATCTCTTCAACGCAGCATGCATACGCTTTTCGTTGAGCACACCGACACCGCTTTCGTCGCCCGAATATTCCCCCTGCGCCGCCGCTGTCACATCACGGCATATCGCCGCAAAGCGCTCGCGCTCCGCGTCGGTGCAGGAATATACTTCCGCGCCGTCCATCTGTCAGGTGGCAATGCCGGCAAACTGGCTTTCGTAGAGTTTGGAATATTCCCCTCCGCGCGCCAGAAGCTCATCGTGGTTGCCCGTTTCAACGATTTCACCGTGCGAAAGCACCACTATGACATCGGCGTTGCGTATCGTGGAAAGACGGTGCGCAATGATGAGAGAGGTGCGGTTTTTCATCAGCTCAGCCATTGCCTTCTGAATGTGCATTTCGGTGCGCGTGTCAACGGACGACGTTGCCTCGTCAAGAATGAGTATCTTGGGATCGGCAAGTACGGCGCGCGCAATGGCAAGCAGCTGGCGCTGTCCCTCGGAAAGATTGCTTCCGGACTCGGCAAGCACCGTGTCGTAGCCCTCGGGCAGACGCTCGATAAAGGTGTCGGCACGCGCGGTCGCGGCGGCGCGCTTCATTTCGTCATCGGTGGCGTCAAGTCTGCCGTACTTTATGTTGCTGCGGATTGTGTCGGAAAACAGAACGGTGTCCTGAAGCACTATCGCAATTGCACGGCGAAGCGTGGATTTGGGTATCTCGGTGATATCGGCGCCGTCAATGGTTATTCTGCCGCCGTCAAGCTCATAAAAACGGGTAAGCAGATTGACGATAGTTGTTTTGCCGGAACCGGTTGCGCCGACGATAGCTATCTTTTGCCCCGGCTTGACCGACAGAGAAAGATCCTTCAGCACACGCTCACCCTCAACATAGGAGAAGTCTATATGCTCAAAATCTATGTCGCCGTGAATGTCGGCGGGAGTGATGTCTGACTTGCCCTCGTCTACCTCGTTTGGCGTGTCGAGAATGTCAAAGATACGCTCGGCGCCCGCAAGAGCGGTGAGGAGGGAGGAGTACTGGTTGGCTATCATGTTTATAGGCCGCGAGAGCTTTTTGGAGTACTGGAGCATAGCCTGTATCGAGCCTATCGTGATATTGCCACCGCGGAGCATGAGGAAACCGCCGAATCCCGCAACGAGAACATACTGCAGGTTGCCGATAAAGTTCATTATCGGTCCCATAATGGAGCCCCAGACACGCGCGCTTATCGAACAGCGGCGGAATTCATCGGATATCGCCGAGAATTTTTCGACTGCCTCCGGCTCCTTGCCGTAGGAAATGACCGTCGTGTAGCCCGTCACCATCTCCTCGACCTGCCCGTTGAGCTGACCGAGAAGCGTCTGCTGACGGATAAAGTATTTGCGCATGAATTTTGCAAGCATTGAGGATACTAAAAGAGTGAGCGGAATGGTGAGTATCGCTACAAGCGTTACGGCGGGGCTGAACCACAGCATCATCACTACTGCGCCGGTAACGGTTATAACACCGGAGAACAGCGAGGTCAGCGACTGCGATATAGCCGATGAAACATTGTCGATATCGTTGGTCATGCGGCTCATGATGTCGCCGTGGCGGTGCGTATCGGTGTATTTTATGGGGAGGCGTGAAATTTTTTCAAAAAGCTCACGCCGCATGATGTAGACCGTTGAGGTGGAAAGCCGCACGGCAATTCGCTCCTGTATCAGCGTGAGAAGCGCACTGAGAAGGAAAAACACGCTCATGGCGGCAAGATATTTCAGCATGAGCGGAAAATCCACGTGTACCGCGCCGCCGTCAACGGTAATTGTGTCGATCGCAAGCTGCTGGAGCTTGGGGCTTACAAGGTCGGTAAGCGCGATCACGATCGTAAGGAAAATAAGCAGAAGGAGCGTGATGCGGCTTTTTCCGATATAACGGGCGAGCCTTGAAAAGGTCTTACCCGCATTCTTGGGTTTTTCCGCATTCATTCTGCCGCCCATCGGTCCCCTTGCGGGACCGCCCTGACGAAATCCGATGCGCGGTGCTTCGGTTTTGGTCGTATTATTTCTTTGTTCTGACATTTTTATTCACCCTCCGCACTGTTTTTCATTTGCGAATTGTAAATATCGCGGTATGTGGCGCTCTCACGCATAAGCACATCGTGCGGCGCAAAATGAAGGATACTTCCGTCGTTTTCGATAACGGCAATGCGGTCGGCGTCGCGCACGCTGGCTATCCGCTGCGCCACCATGATGACGGTGGTGTCGGAAAGCGAGGAGCGGAGCGAGGAGCGCAGGCGCGCCTCGGTAGCAAGGTCGAGCGCCGACGTAGAGTCGTCAAGTATCAGGATCTCGGGACGGCGCACGAGCGCACGCGAGATCGAAACGCGCTGTTTCTGTCCGCCGGAAAGGGACGCTCCCTTTTCGGCGACAAACGTATCGTAGCCCTCGGCAAAATCGCGGATAAACGAATCTGCCTGAGCGGTCGCGGCGGCAGTCCTGACCTCGCCGTCGTCGGCATCGGGCTTGCCCCAGCGTATGTTGTTGGCAATGGTGTCCGAGAAAAGCACGCTCTTCTGCATGACAAAGCCGAACTTGCGACGCAGGGCGCGGAGAGAATATTCCTTTATCGGCTTGCCGTCGAGGATCTCACCCGAATCGGCGTCGTAAAAACGCATGAGCAGCTTGCAAAGCGAGGATTTTCCCGATCCGGTCGCACCGATAACGGCAACCGTCTCGCCGCGCGCCACCGAAAGATCGATATTGTTGAGCACGGGCTTGCCGTGCGTGCCGGGATAGCGGAAGCTGACCCCGCGCAGCTCAATGGCAGGGGTGGAACGGGTGCAGTGAGGTTCTGGATCGTCAATGTTGCCGCCGAGAACGACAGGCTCGGACTCAAGCACCTCGCACACACGCTCGGCGGACGCCGCCGCGCGGGACATGGACTGGAACATCATTGCGACCTGCATAAGCGAGAAGATGACCTGCGTCACGTAGGTGATGGCTGCCATTATCGCGCCGGCGCTCATTCCCGTGCTGCCCGCATTGATGCGGCTGCCGCCGATAAGGAAAAGGGCGACAACGGAAAAGTTGAGTATGAGGCTGAGAACAGGCGAAAACCATGTCATGAGCGACATAACATGAAGGTTCGTATCGCAAAGCTCGCGGTTGGCGCGGTCAAAACGACCGCACTCGTAATCCTCGCGCACATAAGCCTTGATGACACGCGCGCCGGAAACATCCTCCTGCACGACCGAGTTCACGCGGTCGAGCTTGGTCTGCATGACGCTGAACATCGGAACGGCTTTTTTAAGTATTACGACCACCGTAATAATGAGCAGCGGCAGCGACCCGATAAGCACAAGTCCGAAATCCACATTGAGAAGCAGAAGCATGATCGTACCGCCGATGAAAAACACAGGGGCGCGCACGAACATGCGCAGGACGGATTCCACAAGCTCAACGAGCCGCGTGACATCGTTGGTCATACGTGTTACGAGCGAGCCGGTGGTGAATTTATCGGTCTGTTCGACCGACAGCGCCATTACATGGCGGTATGCGTCACAGCGCAGATCGTTGCCGAATCCCTGCGCCGCGCGCGCCGCGGTGTAAGCGCACATTGTGCCGAAAAATCCGCCCACAAGGGTTATTCCGAGCATGAGCAGACCAAAGGTAACTATCATCTGCATCCCGGTGGGCGAGTCGCCGCAGAAGAGCGAAACTATACGCGCGGCGGCCTTCGAGCCGTTTTCCGGGTCGTCAAGCGGGATGCCCGAAATTCCGTAGTTGATTATAAATGAGGTCAGATACGGCAAAAGAAGATCTGCCGCGACCTCGCAAGCCATCATTAACGGCGATATCAGCGCGAAAAATGTGTATGGCTTAAGGTATTTGATGAGTTTTTTCATTGTTTACTGTTTTTCCTCACTGTTTTCTCACTGCTTTTCCTCGTTTATTGAGTTGCGCATGTGCGGATCGACGCTGTTTTCGTTTTCCGCCAGCGAGCGCCTGATCTTAAGCAGAATACGCCGCAGTGTCTCGCTCTCCTCGGGCGTTACGTCCCGCATAACTATCGCGTCCGCGTTGCGCAAACGCGCCTGTGTTTCCTCTTCAAGTCTGCGCCCCGAATCGGTAAGATAAACGTGCACCTCGCGCCCGTCGGTGGCGCACACCTGGCGCTCGATGTAGCCCTCGCGCTCCATTTTGCCGAGAGCGACGCTGACAGTCGGCGGCTTCAATCCGGTGCGCCGCGCCAGCTCAAGCTGTGAAACACCGTCGCCATGCACAAGCGTTCGCATTATCATGCGGCAGCTGTTTTGCGACATTATCGAACCGGCAGGCTCGGTGTTGCGCATGAGATTCATATGCATCCTGCCGATCATGCCGATAAGCATTGGCGGCGTCAGCGAATCGTCCGAAGTCTGGCACCCGCACAGCCGTTTTTCTTTGTTTTCGGTTGACATTTTATATCTTCTCCTTTCTGTCCGCACCCATGCCGAAACGGCATAATATCTCCGCGCGGACAAACTAATTAGTTTACTAATAAATTATATCACTTTTTTTCCGGTTGTCAAGAAGAAAAAATAAATTTCTTCGGATCGGCGGGACAGTTTTTTGCATTGAAACGGGTGCGGAAAGCGTCCGGAAAGCGACCAAAAAGCGGCGGTTTATTTGACCGAAAAACGGGCAAAGTAATAGGGCAAGGGCGCATGCCCGGAGCTGAAAGGAATCATCTGTTTATGCGGAATATTATATATTATAAAAAAAGAAAAAGAGGAAGCGCGCGTAGCATCGCGGCGGCGCTGGCGCTTCTCTTTATCAGCCTTGCGCTGATGCCGGGCGGCGCATCCGCCGCGCCGCCGCCCAACGGGACGGAGGCTGAATGCGCGGCGGCACCTGCGGGCGGGCTGATGCTTTACCCGGGCGGAATGTCGTTCGGAGTCAAATTTTATACCGACGGCGTGCTTGTTGTCGGTTTTTCGGGCGGAGCCGGCGGTGGAAGCTGTCCCGCCACCTCGGCAGGCTTGCGCGTCAACGACACGATATTGAAGATAGACGGCAAGGCGATAAACGACGCGACGGAGCTGACAGGCGCGGTACGCGCATCCGAGGGCAAAACCATGCATCTTGAATGCCGCCGCGACGGACGCGACTTTGCCGTTGAACTTACGCCCAGGCGCGGACGCGACGGTCAGTTTCAGACAGGAATGTGGGTACGCGACAGCGGAGCCGGGATAGGCACGGTGACATTCATCGTTCCCGAAACGGGCGGCTTTGGCGGCCTCGGTCACGGGATATGCGACGCCGACACGGGCAAGCCCGTGCCGCTTGGCAGGGGAAGTGTCGTCGGCGTTACAATAAGCGGTCTTACACGCGGCGCGCCCGGCGCGCCCGGTGAGATAAAGGGCTATTTTGACGCAGGAAAGACCGGGACGGTAATAAAAAACACCGACCTCGGCGTTTTTGGACTCTACCGCGAAGCGCCTGTCGGCAAATATTCAAATCCCATCCCCGCGGCGGGCAGAAACGAGATAAAAGAAGGCGCCGCCGTTATGCTTTGTACGCTCGATTCGGGCGAGATAGGCGAGTATTCGATAGAGATACACTCCATCGACCGGACGGCTTCCGGCGGGCGGTGCTTTTCGGTCCGCGTGACCGATCGCGCACTGCTTGAGCGTACAGGCGGGATAATACAGGGAATGTCGGGAAGCCCGATAATTCAGAACGGTCGCCTTGTCGGCGCAGTAACGCACGTGCTGATAAACGATCCCGCATCCGGATACGGAATTTTTATTGAAAATATGTATTCGGCGATGCCGGAGATCCTGAAATAAATCAAAAGTGGGTGTTGAAAAACCCAAAATGAGCTTTTCAACACCCACGAAAATTGTATTACGTTTTTTTATTACATATCCTTACCGCGGCGTGCAATAACGGCGCAGGCGGCTCCGGCAAGCGACATAACAGCAGCAAGTGCTACGATTATCACGCTGTGATCGCCGGTGGAGGGGCTGGAGGGGTCGGTCTCTGCGGGCTTGGTCTCCTCGGGTTTGGTGGTCTCTTCCGGCTTGGTCTCCGGCTCTGTTACGACAGGCTCGGTCACGACCGGGGCATCGGCAGAGGTCTTGTTGCCCTCGGCATTGACTGTAATGCCGTCAGCTACAAGTGCTACGATCTCGTTGTTCGCGGCAGCGCCGGTCTTGACTTCAACTGTGCTGGTGCAGTTCCTGACGGTGATGTCACCCTTCAGAGCATAGCCCAGGATACCGGCGGCAAGAGTTCCCGCCTTGGCGTCCTCTGCATTTGTGCAGTCGAATACGATCTTACCGTTGTTGGTGCAACCCTCAATAACGGCGGTCTCAACGACCTTTGCGCAGCCGATAATGCCGGCAATGTGTCCGTCACCGGCAGAGGTGCCGAGAGTGATGGTACCGTTGTTGGTGCAGTTCTTTATAACGTTCGCCTTTTTGTCGGAATAGGGGACAAATCCGGCAACTCTGCCCTCAACACTGCTGTTGAGCAGGGTGATATCGGCGTTGTTTACGCTGTCTTCGATGGTTCCTATGCTGTTGCTGTCCTTATCGCTGCCGATAAAGCCGCCGACGTTTCTCCACTTAGTGGTCTCGCCGCCGTCGTTTTTGACAACGATCTTACCGTTCATGGAGGACTTTACGATCTCGTACTTTCTCGCATATGCGATAAAGCCGCCAAGGTTCAGTCTTGTGCCGAGTTTGGTGTAGGTAAGCTCCATATCGGTGTAGATATGAACGTTTTCAATGCGGGGAGTTTCGTCGCCCTTGGTGCTGGCAACGAGCATAGCATAGCTGGAGCTGTCCTTTGCATCGAGTAGCTTGTATGCAATGGGAGCATCGGCAGAACCGATGTTGAGGTTCTTTATTGTGCCTGCGGCAAACTGCTGGAACATTGCAATGTCCGCGGTGGGGGATTCAGCCTTGAAGCTGAAGTTTTTGAGGGTAAAGCCTTTGCCGTCAAGATCAACAACAAAGCCGGTACCCGGAACGATAAAGGTGTCGAACACCTTACCGCCGAAGTCAATATCGTTTGCAAGGTAGTAGGACTTGCCCGATTCCATTGCCATGAATTCCTCAGCAGTCTTGATAGCGATGGCGTCGTCGGCAAATGCGGGAACGGCAAGGACCGCAAGCATAAACACGGCAAGAATTACAGAAATGATCTTTTTCATAGTGCGTTTCTCCTTTTTGTGGCTTTGTACGCAGTGCCGCATTCGCAGCACATGCTCACTTGTAAATATTTTACCACAAATAATGCGACATGTCAAGTATTTTGCGCTAAAAATCGTCGATAATATGAAATTTTCTTTAATGAAGAAGTATGTGATATACGGCTTCGCCGTGTGATATCCGCTGCGCGGTTGTGATGAAGATTTTACTTACGCAAAATCTTCATTATTTTATCCTCCGTAGAAACAAAAACAGAGAGCAGATGTGAGTCTGCTCTCATTCCGCCGGGAAGTTCCCCCATGTTCAGATGTAACTAAAGACGAGAAGTAGATATAAATCTGAACTCGTTTCACGGTCGGGGTATGAAGATCAAAATTTGAAGAAACGTCACCCGAGTCCCAAAAAATCAGTCGTGGGAATTGAGAGAAACCAAAATGCGGATGACCGCACAGAGCATTGCACTGATGGCGGCGGTGATCGCAGTGATCTTTATAATGTCAAACACAGAAACGGTGAACTCGGCATCGATCTTGGCTTCGCGTTCCGGCTCGTCGTCGCGGTCGCGGCAGAAGCCGACGGTGTATACGGCGTGATTTTTGATGCACGGCTTGGAAACATCGCGTTTGAAGCGCTTTGCCTTAAGAATGTACGGTACTGTTGCATATTTTTTCATTATGTTTTTCCCCCTTTTTTTATTTGCGGAGTTGAATTTCTGATCCGGAGATCAGCCGAACAGACGGCCAAGCTCACGGTTGGCGGCCTTGCGGGCGTTCTTTACGGCAGTTGCAAGAGAACCGCCGCCGGTGAGCGCACTGCGCGCCGCACCGTAGGTCGCACCGCGAAGCTCATCGGTCGCGCCGGAGTAAATATACGCAAAATCAAATTTGCGAACTGCGGAAAGTGTTGCGCGGAGCGTAAGATATGAATTGTTGTCGCGCAGACAGGTCTCAAGAGCCGCATCGGCGTATGCATCGTTGAGCCATCCGCCGGAGGCGGCGTCAAACGCCGCAAGCGCGGCGCCGTCAAGCTCGGTGCGGCTGCCGCCTCCCACGCAGACGATGACAGGCCGGTTCTCACTGCCGAGAGTTGCATATTCGGAGTCGGAGCTGACGCGAGGCAGAGGCAGAATGCCCCATTCCGCCTTTTTGTCGTAAAAACTGCGCATGTCGGAAAGCGTGCCGAGATAAAACAGTCCCGAACCGTCGGCAAATGCGGCGCGTCCGCCTTCGTCGGGCGCGGTAAGGAGCGCTGCAAGACGCCCGATGACAGAGCCTGCGGCGTTGAGCTTATCCTCGTCAAAGTTTACCGATGGAACATCGCCAAGCCCGTGCGAAACAAAATCTATTCCCGCAGATGCGCAGATAACGTCGGCGGCAAAGGCGAATGTCTCGCTGTCCCCGCAAAGCACGGGGCGCAGCCCATCGGCAGGACCCACCGATGTCACTGCAGTGAAAACATCCTCCCATGTCAGACCCGCGCCGAGGGCGCGGCTGTAAAGCCCGGACGACACCTCGCTACCCGCCAGCGTGCGGTTGAAGTAGAGCGTCCAGAGAGAATCGGGGTCGGAGACCGCATCGCCGCAGTAGAACCAGCATGACGAGGCGGCAATACCGGCGCCCTCGGGCTTTCCGGCATCGGTCTCGGCAGTGAAGAAGGGGAGTTTGCGCAGATTCTGCGCAATGCCCGCGTTGAAGTATAGCGCGGCGGTGCTTGCCGGAATAACGGCAAGATCGGCATAATAGCTGCCCGATTTTGCGGCATTTACAAATGCGGAAAGCAATTCGCCGTCGTCCATACGCGCCACGGTAAGCGAAATATCGTATTTTTTGCACGCCGATTCGGTGCGCCGGGTGCGCGCGGCGTTGAGAGTGTCGCCCTCCTCCGGCTCGATGACCGCGGAGGTGGCTGTGGAATTTGCAATTATAAGGTCGCGCACCGAGAGCCTGACCTCCGGGAGCGCGGCAAGCCGCGCTTTGGCTTCATCCTGCCGGTCCGGGAAGACGACGGTCTCGGGCGGATCGGTAACTGCCGCGGTATCGGAGGTTCCCGGCGCGGCTGTCGTGCCGGGTGCGGCTGTGGTGCCGTCCTCGGGATATGTTATTGTGATGAATCCGCATCCCGCAAGCATTGCAAGCATCGCCGCCGCGACGGCAAGAACTGCCACGGAACGCAGAACCGTTACGGTCGTTTTTTTCTTCATTTTAATTATATTCCGGCATGTGCGGTCATGATCTTGTGACTGTTACTATAAAGCCGTCGTAGTTGTTGCCGGAAACGGTGTAGGGCAGATTCATGGGGACGGGCACCGAGGTGGTGGCTTCGTCTCCTGTGGCGGCGGGAACATAGTATATCTCGTAGGTCACGCCGTTGTCACCGTTGAGGATGTAGTGCGTTCCGTCATAACGATGACGTGTGGCAAGCACGGTGAGATATTCCTCAAGAGCGAGGTCGTTGCGCATCATCGCAAGCGCGTGAGGATAACCCACGTAGCGGTAATGCTCGGCATAGTGACCCGACTTGGTTATGCTCGCCTTTGATTCGGGATAGCGCCTTACAAAGCCGTATTTGTAACAGTTTGTGTTTATCCAGTTGTAGATCTGCACGCAGGAGGGATCCTGCGACTTTGAAATGTAGGGGTAGGTATTGTTGCTCAGCCACGCGCGCACGTCGATGGCAAGTCCCGTGTGATGCTCGCTGCATCCCTCGGGATCCTCCGACGCGGGCTTGGCGTCGTACAGCGCGTTCTGCTCTTCGCTCGAACGGTAGCCGCTGTACTGCGGGAAGTACACATCCTGATTCTGCGTAGCGGTGTAAAAATCGTCTATCATGTCGTTGAGTCCCTTGACCGTCGCGGCGGTAAGCTTTATCTCAAACGAGCATGAATAGGAGTGTATCTCCTTGCCCGATGCCGATTTGCCCCATTTTGCACTGCGGCTGCTGCGAAGATCGACAAGCTCGGATATGGATGCGGGGTAAACGTATTTGTAGGACGTATTTACAAGTATGAGCTCGCCGCGGTGAATATCGGCTGCCGTCATCAGCTTTACGGTATAACCCTCCGAAATACCGCCGCTCGTTTCGGGCGCGTCGGTAATGACGGGATCATCCGAGCTGACAGGTGCCTCTGTTGGCGCCTCGCCGGTGCCGTTGCTTATAACGCCTGCCGAAATGTTGTCGGTCCCGTCACCTGTACCGGTCCCGGAGCCGCCTCCGGCAAGCTCGCCGCAGATGACGACTACCGAAATTATAAGCGACAGCGCAAGCAGCGCCATAAGCGTTATCAGAACTATCTGGCGTTTTTTGCGTTTTCTCTCGCGCAGTGCGCGATTGCTGAGATGTGAATTCATCTTAAAAGCCCGTGTGTTTGAATCACGGTCGTTCATACGGCATTCCTCCTTGCGGCTATGGTGGGTTATTTCATATTCTGGTTCTGATTGGAACCGCCGCGCATATAGTTTTAGCTTGTTTCCTTAAAATATGCGCGGCGGGTGTTATTTTATTGAAGTGTCGGTAAGAATTACTGTGCGTCTCTTATCGAGAAGTCCATTCTGCCCTTCTTATCAAGACCGATATACTTTACCTTTACGGTATCGCCGAGCTTGAGAACGTCCTCGACCTTATCTATGCGGTGGTCGGTGATGCGGGAGATGTGGACCATGCCCTCCTTGCCGGGAGCATACTCAACAAAGCAACCGAATTCCTTGATGCCCGTTACCTTACCGGTATAAACGGTACCTACGACAGGCTCAAAGCAGATAGCGTCGATAGTAGCCTTTGCTGCGTCGGCAGAGGCGCGGTTGACGGCGGCGATATACACGGTACCGTCATCCTCGATGTCTATCTTGGCGCCGGTATCGGCAACGATCTTCTGAATGACCGAGCCACCCTTGCCTATGACCTCGCGGATCTTATCGGGGTCGATCTTTATCGTCATCATCTTGGGAGCGTACTCCGAGACCTCGGCGCGGGGAGCGTCGATAGCCTTGAGGATGACTTCGTCAATGATATAATCGCGTCCGGCGTGGGTCATTTCAAGCGCGGACTTGATGATCTCGGGGGTAAGTCCGTCGATCTTGAGGTCCATCTGGATAGAGGTGATACCCTTATGAGAGCCGGCGACCTTGAAGTCCATATCGCCGTAGAAGTCCTCAACGCCCTGAATGTCTATCATGGTCATCCAGCTTTCGCCCTCGGTGATAAGACCGCAGGAGATACCGGCGACGGGAGCCTTGATCGGCACGCCGGCGTCCATAAGCGCAAGCGTTGAGCCGCAGACCGATGCCTGAG
>ERZ827186.2507-NODE-2507-length-12236-cov-39.896068_pt1 | contig 12236 bp, 10 predicted proteins | sample MGYA00519918_ERZ827186 | MGnify/ENA primary metagenome ERZ827186 (study PRJEB31778, sample SAMEA3449275) | human gut metagenome | biome: human gut; feature: human-associated habitat; material: faeces | place: United Kingdom | collected 2010/2012 ... | reverse complement strand
CTCCCTCGTGGCTCCCTCTTTCCTTACTCACACCCCCACCCCGTCGGGGTGTTGGTGGAACTCGAATAATCACCTAAACATTGTATATCCTATCAAATCAGGGACGCTTAACGCTACATGTCCGCATATTAGTACATATATCTCAGGTTAGTGGCGTTTTTTTGAAGAGCCAATGTCAGTGCAGTTGTAATGATGCACTCACGAAATTATCAATAACTTGTCGGTATGGAAACTGTTTTAAGCGGTGTTGGCAATATACTTCACTGTGTGGGCTTTAATAACAATCAGTTTATCGACAATCTAAGCTGTACCGAAAAGGTACAGCTCAAATGTATTAAGTTAATCAATAAAATCCGCCGTCTACTCCGAGTATCTGACCTGTGACGAAGCCTGCAAAGGCAAGGTATACAGCCGCCTTTGCCACATCATCGGGTGTGCCGAGTCTGCCGAGCGGAGTTTCGGCGATAAGCTCGTTCATTTCATCGGGCGACAGGTGAGCATTGTTCATAGGGCTGTCGATTACTCCCGGGGCAATGCAGTTTACGGTTATTCCGCTGGGGGCGGCCTCTTTGGAGAGCGATTTTGTGAAGCCGATAAGTCCTGCCTTGACCGTTGAGTAAGGCACTTCGCAGGACGCTCCGTATACTCCCCACACAGATGAAATGTTGATGATGCTTCCCTGTTTGCGATTTATCATAAAAGGCAGTACCGCCTTTGTCATATTGAATGCGCCCGTAAGGTGAACATCAATCATATTGTACCAGTCAAGTTCGGTGACATCGCTCAGCATTTTAATCTGGGATATGCCGGCATTATTGATAAGCACATCTATTTTTCCAAAATCAGCCGCTATGCGTTCTACCGCAGCCGACACCTCTTTAGCGGAGGTAACATCTGCCTTATATGCCGTGCAGCCGAGTTCATTTTCAAGCTGACGGGCTTTTTCATCGGAGCTTTTGTAGATTATAGCAACATCGTTTGTTTTTGCGAAGGCACGAGCCATAGCGCTGCCGATAGCTCCTGTTCCGCCTGTAATAATTACTGCCATAGTAATCCTTTCGATTATAAAACGGGCATTGCATTACCTGCCGGAGTTAATGCAATGCCCTGCTTATTTACTTGCCTGTTACCTTTATCTCGTCGCCGTCTGCGTCAACGTCTATCTGTGATATGTTGCCGTCGGCTTCGACTATGATATTTGCTACCTTGTCCTCAATATCCTTACGGACAACTTTGCGGACATCTCTGCCGCCGAACTTGCCGCCGGACGCTTTTTTCGCAACAAGCTCATAAGCCTCATCGCTGACGTTAAGCGTTATGTTCTTTTCGAGCAGAGGCTCTTTCATCTCGCCTATCATAAGTCCGGCAATGCCCTTGTAGGCATCGAGGGTGAGGGGCTTGAACACTACTACCTCGTCAACACGGCTTAAGAATTCGGGGCGAAGGAATTCGCCAAGAGCCTTCATTGCTTTGTCCTTTGAAATATCCGCCTCGCTCTTTGCAAAGCCAAGACCGCTTGTATTGAACGATGAGCCTGCGTTTGAGGTCATGGCGATTACGGTATTCTCGAAGCTGACCGTTCTGCCGTGAGCATCGGTCACCTTGCCTTCGTCAAGAATCTGCAGGAGAATGTTCATTACATCGGGGTGAGCCTTTTCTATCTCGTCAAAGAGAATTACGGAATAGGGCTTTCTGCGTACCTTTTCGGTGAGCTGGCCTGCCTCATCGTATCCTACATATCCGGGAGGCGAGCCGATGATTCTCGAAACGCTGTGCTTTTCCATAAACTCGGACATATCAAGCCTTATAAGCGGGTCAACCGTGTTGAAAAGCTCGTTTGCAAGCACCTTTACAAGCTCGGTCTTGCCGACACCGGTAGGTCCTACGAAAATGAATGACGCAGGTCTGCGACGTGCGGAAAGCTGAACTCGTGTTCTTTTTATAGCGGCGGCTACAAGCTCGCACGCTTCGTCCTGACCGACTACCTTTGATTTAAGCACGGTTTCAAGGTTTGCGATACGCTTGAATTCGGTTTCAAGCAGCTTGCTTGCCGGGATACCCGTCCACAGCTCGATGACCTTGCAGACATCGTTTTCTGTAACGTGTACTTCCTTTATCATAGGCTCAAGCTCGTCAATACGGGCTGTATTCTTTGCAAGCTCGGTCTTTATCTCGGCTATACGCTGATAATCCTTGTTCTCGGTTTCGGCGGACAGGTTGTTTTCTTCGGTTTCAAGAGCCTTGTTTTTCTTTTTAAGCTGTTCGTACTCGGTAAGCTCCTTGCTGTTTATGCTGGCACAAGCCGCCGCCTCGTCAAGCAGGTCTATCGCCTTGTCGGGAAGATACCTGTCGGTAATGTAGCGTTCACTGAGAACGGCACAGCTTTTTAAAATATCATCGCTGACATACAGCTTGTGGTATTCTTCGTAGTATTCCTTGATGCCCTTTAAAAGCTCGATAGTATCCTCTATTGACGGCTCGTTTGCCGTTACGGGCTGGAAACGTCTTTCAAGTGCGGAGTCCTTTTCGATATACTTTCTGTACTCGTTGAACGTTGTAGCGCCGATGACCTGCACCTCTCCCCTTGACAAAGCAGGCTTGAGGATATTTGCGGCATTCATCGTGCCTTCGCTGTCGCCAGTGCCGACAAGGTTATGAACCTCGTCAATAAAGAGGATTATATTACCTGCGGTCTTTATCTCCTCAATAAGCGCTTTCACACGGCCTTCAAACTGACCTCTGAACTGCGTGCCTGCGACAAGGGAGGTAAGGTCGAGCATATAAAGCTCCTTACCCTGAAGTCTGAAGGGAACATCGCCGTCCGCCAGCTTCTGAGCTATGCCCTCTGCAATAGCGGTTTTACCGACACCGGGTTCGCCTATTATGCAGGGGTTGTTCTTTGTACGGCGGGATAAAATCTGCATAACACGGTAGATCTCTTTCTCTCTGCCGATTATACGGTCAATCTCGCCTTTTTTTGCCTTGGCTGTAAGATTGGTGCAATAGGTATCGAGGAATTTTCTCTTTTTCTCCTCTTTTTTCTTATTGTGCTTCTTATCGTCCTTTAAGTCTTGCTTTTCGCTTTCGGTCTGACTGTCCTTGTTTGCGGCAAAACGCTTGAAAAACGGCATCATTGTGCCTGCGCCGCCGGGCGTGAAGTCATCGTCTGCACCGCTGTCTGCGTCTGCACCTGATTCTTCATCGACATCACCGAAAATCATTTTATAGCTTTCTTCAAGGTCCTCATCGCTGATTCCCATTTTTTCAAGGTAGTCGTTTACCTGCGGAACACCGAGCTCTTTTGCGCAGATAAGGCAAAGTCCCTCGTCACGCTTGTCGTTGCCCTGTATTGTTGAGATAAAAACTACCGCTTGTCTTTTTTTACATCTTGAGCAAAGCATTTATATCCAACCTTTCTTTAGGTTCTTTTGTATTTTTATTGTATTGTAAGCTGTTATCGCTTATGAGATAACAGTTCAGTCTGTCAAAAAACTCTATCGTTATCAAAATAAATGGGGTTTGGGGCGTAGCCCCAAGCGGGGTGAGGGCGGCAGCCCCACACTCAGCCCCGGCATGGATGCCGGGCGTGTATGCCCAAGGGCTTTGCAAGGACGCAAAGCCAACCAAGCATACACAGCCCTTCACCACGGGGAAGGGGTTTGGGGTTTCGGCAAGGATGCCGAGATAGAACGCCCAAAGGCTTTGCAGGACACAAAGCCCACAAAGCGTTCTTAAAGGGATAGAGAATTCTCACCACTTTATAAAATCAGACTTTTTCTACAAGCTGATCTGTTATTGCTTATGCGTTAACAGCTTATTTATTATTATAGTTCTCTTTTGTTAACTGAGTATTTAGTTAAGGAAATCGAGGAACGAGAAGTTGTATATTTTACTGAACGCAAAAGACTTGTTGATAGTCATATCGTTCAGGAATATAAGCGTGTTGTTTGTCAGCTCAACAGCCATATGGGCTATTATCACAACAATGAACACTATTACAAGTCCCTGCAAAAGTCCTGCAACACCGCCCAGAAGCGAATTCAGCTTTCCTATAAGCGGCAGCTTGTTTATAACGGATGTCGCCTTTATTACTATCGAGAGGATAATAAATATAAGAATGAACAGAACGACAAATATAATCGTTCTTAACGGTACAAGCACTATGGGCTTTGCGACATTGTCAAGAACAGCCTTGCCGGGATTGCCCGACGACTGCACTACGCTTACGACAACGCTGTTTATCGTACCGCCGTCAATATCATCTATCGTCTTGCCTTTAAGGTCGAGAGCAGGAACGGTTTCACCGATTTTATCTATTATTTTGTTTACGCTGTCGGCAACCTCGCTGTTCTTGATATTCTGTGCAAGAACCTCAGTAAGTATCATATTCTCGATGCCGTACTTTTCAATATCGCTTTCGTGTATCTGCACAGAGCCGAGATCGATATTTGAATAATCAACGTTTTTATCCACGCCGAATGAGGTAAGATCGACCTTGCTTATGCCTGTGTTGCTTAAGTTCACATTACCGAGATTTACGGTTACCTTGCCTGCCTTGTCGGCTTTCAGCTCAAGGCTGTCAATGCTCTTACCGTTTATTTTTGCCTTTTCCATATCTATCTTGCCTATCTGTGTAACAACGTTGTCGCCGAGCGCATCGTTGATAGAGGTCGAGATAGTCTGTTCAAGCGGTTTGCTGATAAAGCTGTCATATATCCAGCCCGAAACGCCGTTGCTTATCATAAGCGCTATCACAAATGAAGCGGCGAAGGCACACAGGCTCAGCACCATACGGACAAAGCCCTTTTTCGCTCCTATAAACATCATACATATAAGTATAGCCGCAAGAATAAAATCATAAAACCAGAAAAATTCAGTTCCCATATTCCTTCCTTTCCGCAATTAAAGCTGTATGCAATCAAGGCTGTCATACCCCATAAGAAGTATTGAACCGCCAACCTTTATGAAATCCGAATAGCTGTCTGTGAGCAGAGTTTTCTTCACGGACACCAGCGAATAGTCATACTGCGTTATATCCGATTCTGTCATTACAATGACAGAGTTATCGACAACTCTTATACGCTTTACATCGGAGGACACCTCTGCCTGTGCGGTCACCTCGCACTTTTCGTCAAGAAGTATCAGCTTCTTTCCTCCGTCCGTATAATTATCAAGCACAAAAGCCTTTTTTGATGAGAGAGCGTCAAAGTTCTCTATCGTTCCCTGATAGCTGTAATTGCCGATAAGTTCACCGCTGTCGGTGTTATAGGTGCGTATTTCGCTGTCGCCCGTTACGGTCAGCGTACCGCCGTTTACCGAAAGCGAGAGCGTCACGCAGTCGCTTATCGTCTGCGTCCACAGTTCAGTGCCGTCACCCGTAATATCGTATTTTGAGAGCTTTGTGACAATATCGCCGTTATCCGAGGTCACTCTTGTAACGTAGATGAACCTGTTGTCATCGGAGAATGCGACCTGCATAACGTTATCGTCAATGAAACGCTGTGTATACTGCCATTTTCCTCCGCCGTCATAAACGTAGATAACGTTCGAGTATCTTCCGCCCGATGTCACAACGGCTGTATGCTCGGAACTGCCGAGAAAAACGGATACTATGACTTCATCGGGGATATTCTGCTTGAATATCTCGCTCGTCTTGTTGAACAGAGAAAAATCGTGACCGCCCTTATCGTAAATAACCACACGTTTTGAGTTTGAAACGGTCATAGGGTGAACATAGCCGTGCTGTAAGGCAAAATTCTGTCCGCCGTTCTCGTTATACGAATAAAGATATGTGTCGCTGAGCAGTGAGAACCCGTCACCGAGCGGACAGAACGAATAATCGTTCCTGCCGGTGAGGGAAATGGGATAGCCCTCGCTCTGAGCCGTAGTGGTGGATATTCTTGACGCTATGCCACGCAGAGGCTCAAATATCGTATCACGGTATATCCATACAGGAATAAGAGCCAGAATGACAACAAGCAAAATTATAAGGTTTCTTATCCGCTTTGCTTTTTTCTTCTTTTTCCTGTAAAGAGAAACATCATTTATATCGTTGTTTTTCTCCGTTTCAAGAGGATTCTTTTCGGGTACTTTCATATTTACCCCACTTTCATTTAAACATCGTTTTCGTAAAATACCTTGTTGAGATACAGTCCGCAGGGGGGAACGGTCTTTCCGGCAAACTCCCTGTCGGGCTTTGTAAGTGCGTTTATTATATCCTGCTCTGTACGTTTTCCCTCGCTGATATAAATAAGAGTTCCTACTATAATTCTTACCATATTGTGAAGAAAGCCGTTTCCGCAGACTTTAATTTCGACAAAATCGCCCGTCTGTTCAACATCTATCGAATAGACGGTTCTGACGGTGGTCAGCAGATGTTCCTTAGCCTCTGCCTTGCAGAAGGACGCAAAATCATGCTCGCCGACTATAAGCCGAGCCGCTTTCTGCATTTTCTCAATATCGGGCTTATAAGGATAATGAAGCGCAGTATCCGCCGAGAAAACATCACGCACATCACCTGTGTAAATCCTGTATATGTATTCCTTTCCCTTGCTGTCAAACCTTGCGTGAAAGCTGTCGGGCATATCTTCGCAGGAAAGAAAGGCTATATCCTGCGGTAAAAGTGCGTTGCCGCCTTTTATAAAGCCCTCGCAGGGAATGGGGCAGTTCGTTTTTACGTTGAACACAAACGCTCTTGCGTGCACACCCGTGTCTGTCCGTGAACAGCCGTTTATCGTAATATCCTCGCAGAGCAGTTTTGAAAGCACTTCCTCCACTGTCTGCTGTATGCTGTTTGCATTGTTCTGGCGCTGGTAGCCGTGATAGGCAGTGCCGTTATATGCCATTGTTACTTTAAGATTACGCATAGTTCACCTTAAATTCCGGGTACAGCCACATAAATGTTCATAAGAATGATTAATGTGAACATTGCAGCCATTACAACCGTTGCGACAATATCCCTTGCTCCGAATTTAAGCTGTTTCATGCGTGTTCTGCCCTCGCCGCCTCTGTAGCAACGGCACTCCATAGCAAGAGCAAGCTCGTTTGCACGCTTGAAAGCGGACACGAACAGCGGTATCAGCACGGGTATCAGAGCCTTTGCCTTCTTTACAAGTCCGCCTGTGTCTAAGTTTGCTCCTCTTGCCTTCTGAGCCGACATTATCTTATCGGTTTCTTCGATAAGAGTAGGAATAAATCTCAGTGCTATAGTCATCATCATAGCAAGCTCGTGAACGGGAAAGTGAAGCTTCTTGAGCGGCGACAGCAGACGCTCTATTGCATCGGTCAGCGCTATGGGCGAGGTCGTATAGGTGAGAAGCGACATTCCGACAATAAGGAATACTATCCTCACCGTCATAAACACCGATGTATTTATGCCCTCTGCGTAAATCGTGATAAATCCCAGCTTTACAAGCGGATCTCCCTCGCCGTGTATAAAGAACAGATTCAGTATACAGGTAAACAGTATTATAGGCATAATGGGTTTAAGGCTCTTGAAAATCAGCTTGAAGCTGATCCCCGACATCATATAAATAATCAGCATAAATAGTCCCGCCGAGATAAGCGAGCAATAATTTCCCGCCATAAACAGCATTACGACATAAGCTATATCAAGCACTATCTTGAAACGGCTGTCGAGCCTGTGGATTATTGAATTGCCCGGGAAAAACTGTCCTATTGTAATATCCTTCAGCATATCGTTCCTTTATCCATATACTGCATTATTCTCTCTTTTGCACGTTCAACAGTATATATATCTTTTCCTAAATCTACACCTTTATCTCTCAGCTTCATCATGATCTTTGTGATCTGAGGAACATCAAGACCTATCTTTATAATTTCGTCCTGTCTTGCGAATACGCTGTCTGTATCCTCGTGGCAGAACAGCTTGCCCTTGTTCATAACAAGCACCTTATCGGCATACTTTACTATGTCCTCCATAGAGTGAGAAACAAGAAGTATCGTCTTGCCGTATTTCTTGTGGTAATCGCTTATCTTGCCGAGTACCTTTTCCCTGCCTATAGGGTCAAGTCCTGCCGCAGGCTCGTCAAGGATAAGTATCTCGGGATCCATTGCGATAACGCCTGCAAGTGCTACACGGCGTTTCTGTCCGCCCGAAAGGTCAAACGGCGAGCGTTCGAGAAGCTCCTCACGGATACCCATATTTTCTGCCGCCTCACGCACTCTGCGGTCGATTTCGGCTTTATCGCAGCCCATATTTTTCGGCCCGTACGCTATATCCTTGTACACCGTTTCTTCAAACAGCTGATACTCGGAATACTGGAATACAAGTCCTACCCTGAATCTTATCGAGCGTATATCAACACCCTTGCTCCATATATTCTGACCGTCTATCAGCACTTCGCCCGATGTCGGCTTTACAAGCCCGTTCAGGTGCTGGATAAGCGTTGATTTTCCGCTTCCCGTGTGACCGATTATTCCGCAGAATTCGCCTTTTTCTATGGTAAGGTCTACATTATCCACAGCAGTTGACTGAAACGGAGTGCCGACGCTGTATTTATAGGTAAGCCCCTTAAGTTCTATCACATTCATTTTTTATTCCTTATTTTTGAGAATGTCGTACAGCACCTGTGCGCATTCATCTTCATCTATTATATCATCGGGAACGTCAAGTCCGCATTTTTTAAGCTCGTACATAAGCTCGGTCGCCTGCGGAACGTCAAGTCCGACCGACTTTAACAGCTCCACCTGTGAGAATATCCTTTTCGGCACATCGTCAAGCAGTATATTGCCCTTGTCTACAACTATAACACGGTCGGCCTTTGCGGCCTCCTCCATATAATGAGTTATCAGTACAACGGTTATACCGTTCTCCTTGTTGAGCGTCTTTATGGTCGACATTATCTCTTTTCTGCCCTTCGGGTCAAGCATTGCGGTCGGCTCGTCCATTACTATACATCGTGGCCGCATTGCGATTATGCCTGCTATCGCAACTCTCTGTTTCTGACCGCCGGAAAGCTGATGCGGAGCGTGGTTGCGGTACTCATACATATCGACCGTTTTCAGTGCGTCATCTACCCTTTTGCGTATTTCATCGGGAGGTACGCCGAGATTTTCGAGTGCGAACGCAACGTCTTCTTCAACTATAGTCGCTACTATCTGGTTGTCGGGATTCTGGAAAACCATTCCGACAGTCTGACGTATATCGTATATCCTGCTCTCGTCTGTCGTATCTATGCCGTCAACAAGCACCTTGCCCGAGGTGGGAAGAAGAATGCCGTTGAAGTGCTTTGCAAGGGTCGACTTACCGCTTCCGTTATGGCCAAGCACAGCTACGAAGCTGCCCTTTTCTATCGAAAGGTTTATGTCGGTAAGAATGCGGTTCTTGCCAGTTTCATCGCCGTTTTCGTCAAATACGGTATAATCGAATATAAGGTCTTCGGTTTTAATTATCTCGTTATCTTTCAATCCGTTCTCCTTTGCCGCCGTTTAATCGAAATATACTACAGCGGTGTTTCCCGCAGGCACTGCAAGCCCTGTCTGTTCAACGGGAAGTCCTATTTCCTGCGAATCTACTCTTATCTTGTATTTTCTGCCTACCGTCATCTGTAATAGGTATGTCATTACCGATGAGGAAAGACCTGTCGTGTAGCTGTTGAGTACAATGAACAGAGGGTTATCGGAAAGCACCTCGGTGCACATATTCATAAGGCCGCATATGCTGTCCTCAAGCTTCCACATCTCGCCGTTTGTTCCTCTGCCGTAGCTTGGGGGGTCGAGTATGATACCGTCATAGCGGTTGCCTCGCCTTATCTCCCTGCCGAGAAACTTTACCGCATCGTCTACTATCCACCTTATCGGCTTGTCGGAAAGACCGCTGAGCTTTGCGTTTGTCCTGCCCCAGTCCACCATACCCTTTACTGCGTCAAGGTGACATACCTTCGCGCCTGCCTTTGCACAGGCAAGCGTTGCACCGCCGGTATAGGCGAACATATTAAGCACGTTTATCTCCCTGCCCGCGTTCTTTATAAGCTCTGAGCATAAATCCCAGTTGACCGCCTGCTCGGGAAATATTCCGGTATGCTTGAAGCCTGTGGGCTTTACCATAAAGGTAAGTCCCTTGTAGCTTATGTTCCAGCTTTCAGGGAGCTGTTTTCTGTATTCCCAGTTTCCGCCGCCGCTTGATGAACGGTGATATACCGCATCCGCCTTGCTCCACAACGGCGATGGGTCGGGGTTTTTCCATATTATCTGCGGGTCGGGCCGCACAAGCGTTATTCCGCCCCATTTTTCAAGTCGCTGACCGTCAGACGCATCTATGAGTCTGTAGTCCTGCCAATCCTGTGATTTTCTCAAGTCGGTTCACCTTATCCTGTAACTGTCTACTGTCGGTCGTATCGTGTCAAGAAACGAGTTTTCGCCTATCCTGTTTATCTTAAAGAATACCGCCTGACTGCCGCCTGTCGACATTACCGAAACGAATATTCTGTCATCGGTTTGGAACAAGGTAACGTTCATACTTACCCTGCCATTGCCGAGATAGCTGTAACGCTCATACGAACGGATGGCACATCGGGTGCTGCCGACTACTATATCAGAACTTTCTTCAAGAGATGCGCTGGTGCTGCCTCTCATAACGGTGTTGTGAAGATCCATAAGTATAATATCAAAATTGCCGTACAGCTCTGCTTCTATCTTTGCCATAAAAAACTCCTTTTACATTTCATCGGCACAGACACTCTTTTATCGTGTCTGCGATGAGATTTGTCCAGTGATGCACTTCCTTTTCGTCTTTGCCCTCTATCATAACTCGTACAAGCGGTTCTGTTCCGCTTTCTCTGACGAGTATCCTGCCGTTTTCGCCCATAGCCTGTTCAGCCTGTGCGATAATATCGGTTATCTTCTGCGTCTTTTCCCAAAGTCCCTTTTTGTCCTCGGTAATCTTTACGTTGACAAGAAGCTGTGGGAAGTCTGGTATGTCCTTTACAAGCTGTGACAGCGGACGTTTGCATTTCGACAGCAGTTCAAGGGTCTGTGCCGCTGTTAGCTGTCCGTCACCTGTGGTTGCGTGGTCGAGGAAAATAATGTGTCCGGACTGTTCGCCGCCTATATTATAACCGTTGTTCAGCATTTCTTCAAGAACGTAACGGTCGCCGACCTTCGTGCATACTGTTTCTATCTTGTTTTCGTTCATAAAGCGGTGGAAGCCGAGATTGCTCATTACGGTGACGACAGCAGTGTTGTTTTTCAGCGTACCGATTTCCTTCATATAACGTGAGAGGATAGCTATCAGCTTATCGCCGTCTATTATGTTGCCCTTTTCATCGACAGCAAGGCATCTGTCCGCATCGCCGTCAAACGCAAAGCCAACGTCACAGCCACGCTTTTTAACAAGCTCTACAAGCTGTTCTATATGTGTGGAACCGCATTTATCGTTGATATTAAGGCCGTCCGGCTCGTTGTTGATGTATACATATTCCGCTCCGAACTTATAGAAAAGCGACTCTGCGGTTGCGCTTGCACTGCCGTTTGCACAGTCTATCGCAACAAGAAGTCCCTGAAACTTACCGTCGACGGTCGACTGGATATGCTCGTTGTACTCGCTTACGGCACCGTACATAGTTTTTACTCTGCCGACATCCGAGCCGTCAACAAGCGTCATTTTTTCCGGAGTGTCGAGTATCAGCGCCTCTATCTCGTTTTCGACTTCATCAGGGAGCTTGAAGCCTGTCGATGAGAACAGCTTTATGCCGTTATATTCGACACTGTTGTGCGAGGCTGATATCATCACGCCTGCATCCGCTGCGTAATATCTTACAAGATAGGCTACTGCGGGGGTGGGTACTACTCCGAGAAGCTCAACGTCCGCACCTACCGAGGTTATGCCTGCGATAAGCGCAGATTCGAGAATATCCGAAGATATTCTTGTATCCTTGCCTATCAGTATCCTTGCTTTTCCGTTATGAGTTTTCTGCTTTGTAAGTACGATGGCTGCGGCTCTGCCTATATTCATTGCAAGCTCGCAGGTAAGCTCTGTTACGGCTATACCTCTGGCACCGTCTGTTCCGAATAATCTGCCCATGATGCTTAAAATACCTTTCTTCTTTTTTTCAAACACAACAATCTATTTTTATAAATCACATTTTGGAGAAAAAGTCTGCTTTTATAAAAAAATAGAGCAAATTCTCTATCCCTATAAGAACGCTTTGTGGGCTTTGCATCCTGCAAAGCCTTTGGGCGTTCTATCTCGGCATCCTTGCCGAAACCCCAAACCC
>ERZ827186.2504-NODE-2504-length-12238-cov-2.853977_pt1 | contig 12238 bp, 10 predicted proteins | sample MGYA00519918_ERZ827186 | MGnify/ENA primary metagenome ERZ827186 (study PRJEB31778, sample SAMEA3449275) | human gut metagenome | biome: human gut; feature: human-associated habitat; material: faeces | place: United Kingdom | collected 2010/2012 ... | reverse complement strand
AGGATCGACCTGCGGCGCACGCCAACCGCCCACCGCAAGCAGGAAAATCCCGATCGTTGCGAGAATCAGGAAATTATACAACAGGTAACCTACTGCCTTTTTTCCCATAACGTCATTTGTATTATCCGCGTTTATATTATCCGGTCCTGTCCGGATGCCCCGGACGATACCGTGACACAAAAATAACCTTTCCCGGCAAATATTCGCACCGCCGCCGAAATATTCTTCGCGAGCCGGCGATGTGCCAAACCCCAACAAAAAGACAGGGCAACCCATCCGTTACAGACCGGTTGTCCTGTCTTTGAATTAATCCTAATCCGGTGAGAAACTTACTTTTTCCGCCCGAAACGCCACACCACCTGGCCGTTCTGCGCCAGTACGAGCGAGTCGGCATCGAGTTTGACCACCTGCAGCGTATCGGTCGTTTCAGCGTTTACGCCGTTACCGATACTCTCGGCGGTCAGCATCACTTTCCCGTCGGCAAGGCTCCAATTTTTGAACTGCAACGTAGCCATACCAACCGATACGGCCGAACCGTCGGCCTCGAGCGTAACGCCCTGCATCTCCGAGGCTTTGATCGGATTGGGTTCGAGCCATGTCCCCTGAATGTAATAATAGGGGGAATGGACGGTGACGGTCAGCTCCTGCGCCGTCAGCACCTTCACTCCGTCCACGTCTTTGCCGGCGCATACCACGCGCACCGAATCGTCGATCAGCACACCCGGCACCTTTGCCGGATCGGTATCCATCGTGCTGATGTCCACCGTATCCCCCGCATCGGTCCGGACCATGATGTTGTTCATCGAAGCGTCCACCACAACTCCGGTAACGGTCTGCGGACCTGCGGCCCCACCGCACGACACCAGTCCGACCGCAAGCGCCGCTGCCAAAAACATGCGTACACAATTGTCTCTTTTCATTTTCTTCGGTTTTTCAGCCGGGAAATCTCTTTGACCGGCTCTGTTTCAAGGACAAAGATAGAATAATTTACTGCCGTTAGGCTTCCCGCCGCTTTTTTCCCTGTTTTTTCACAAAAGCCTGCCCGACAGTTCCGAATGTCCGCGTTCGAGGTTCAGCAGAAACTCCTTTTTATCCAGTCCGCAGGCATACCCGACCAATTTTCCTCCAGCGCCAATCACCCGGTGGCACGGCACGATAATCATCAGCGGATTGCGGTTATTGGCCATACCCACGGCCCGCGAGGCTTTCGGATTGCCGGCCCGTGCAGCCACTTCGCCGTAAGTGAGCGTTTGTCCGTACGGAATCGAACGCAACACGGCCCAAACCCGGTGCTGAAACGGGGTCCCTTCGGGGGCCAGAGGCAAGTCGAATACTTTCCGTTTACCGGCGAAATACTCCTGCAACTGCGCCGCGGCACGACGAATCAGCGGCGTCTCGTCCATACGGCACCGTGCTATATCCGCACCGTTTCCATTCCCGGATAACGACTCGGCCCCGGTGTGACACGAGGCACACTCCGGTTTCACCGGCGAAACGGCAGTAAGGCCGCGACCGTTCTCTTCGATCCGTAACATGCCGAGCGGAGTGGCATAGTCATAATAAAAGACTTCCGGTTCCTGCCGCTGCTTCATTCTCATTTCATCCATAACCGTCCCGATTACTAGTTCATTTACTTCTATTCATTTCCAAAGCCTGGCTCATTCCCTGCAATCCATCGCCGTTCGTTGTCCGGTATTCCAACCTGTTGGACCGATCCCGACCTGTTTTCAATCAGTTTCCGATCCGTTCCCGGCCGATGTATGACGTATAGGGGCAACTTCCGGGTCACCGGTCACACAGGACACAAGCGACAGGTTGTGCAGATCCAGGTCAGCAGCCAAGGACGGCTCAGGGATAAAGATAGCCGCAATTCGCTTCGTTCACACCCTCACGGGCCATTTTCCTGCAAAATACGTCCGTTTTTTCTATCTTTGCTCCGAACCGATCCTTTTCTCCGGCGTAAAACAGATGGCTAAAATCCTGATTATCGACGACGAAACCCAGCTTCGCAGACTGCTCTCCCGCATCATCGGCCTCGAAGGCTACGAGGTGATCCAGGCGGAAAACTGTACGACGGGCCTGCGCCAACTCGAACGTACGCACCCGGAAGTCGTACTGTGCGACGTAAAACTGCCCGACGGCAACGGAGTCGAGATGGTAACCCGGATCAAACAGGCCGAACCCGACTGCGAGGTGATCCTGCTGACCGCCTACGGCAATATCCCCGACGGTGTACAGGCGATCAAGAACGGCGCATTCGACTACATCACCAAAGGGGATGACAACAACAAGATCATTCCGCTGTTGAGCCGCGCGGTCGACAAGGCCCGGACGAACCGCCGCCGCAACGCCGCAACGGCCGCCGGGAGTACGGGACAAGGCTTCGATGCGATTATCGGCTCATCCAAGCCGATGCGCGCGGCTGTCGAGCTGGCCCGTAAGGTGGCCGGTACCGATACCTCGGTTTTACTTACGGGCGAAACGGGCACCGGCAAAGAGGTTTTCGCACAGGCGATCCACCGGGCCGGCAAACGAAAGGACCGGACATTCGTAGCGGTCAACTGCTCGGCATTTGCGAAAGACCTGCTCGAAAGCGAACTGTTCGGACACACGGCAGGAGCGTTTACCGGAGCGGCAAAAAATAAAAAGGGATTGATGGAAGAGGCCGACGGCGGGACGCTCTTCCTCGATGAGATCGGTGAAATGCCGGTCGACCTGCAGGCAAAACTGCTGCGGGTGCTCGAAAGCGGAGAATTCATCAAAGTAGGCGAAACGAAACCCACGAAAGTCAACATGCGCGTTATCGCCGCGACCAACCGCGACCTGCCCGCAGAGATCGCAACGGGCAACTTCCGCGAAGACCTCTATTACCGGCTCTCCGTTTTCCAGATCAAACTGCCTTCGCTCGGCGAACGTCCGTCCGATATCGACGAGTATGCCCGCCATTTCACGAACGTCTTTGCCGCGAAGATGGACAAGCCCGTCGAAACGATCGAGCCCGGCTACCTGGAGCTCCTGCGGCGCCATCCGTGGCGCGGCAACATCCGTGAGCTGCGCAACGTGGTCGAACGCAGCATGATTATGGCTTCGGACGGTGTACTCCGGGCTGAAGACCTGCCCGTCGAACTGCAACACGGTGCTCCCGCGTCGGACGACAGCACACTGCCGCTCTCGCTGCGGGCGATCGAAAAGCAGCACATCGCCCGGATGCTGGGCCACACGGGCGGCAACAAAACCGAAGCGGCACGCCTGCTGGGCATCGGCCTGACCACCCTCTACCGCAAAATCGAGGAGTACGGTTTGTAGGTCGACTCGTTACCAACGCCGGAACCGGGTATTGTTCCGGTTACCGGAGATGCGCCCCCATCACGGTACCGGTATCCCGGGAGTTTCTCCGGGCGAAACGCTCCTGCCCCTTTTTACATAATACTTTCAGTATTTCAACTCCCCCGAATTGGGTATTTAAGCGTATGGAAACGGCCCGATCCGCGATTAGCTTTGCAAAAAGGATAAATCCCGCCGCTATGCAAGCTATCAAGACTCCCGTGCTGGCCGACAGCTACCCGTTGCAACCCCGAATAACCGAGGGGTATGAACCGTTTTTCACCGGATTACTCGATTTCTGTGCAGACGCCACGATCGACGAGGCGCTTGCCGCCCGGATCAAAACCTATGTCCAGGGGTGGCTCGCCACCCACCCCCTCGATGCCTTCGACCGCTTTTCGGACGAATCGTACCTGCGCACCTACCTCGGACGATGCCCCCGCACCCACTGGGAAGCCATCGTGATGAGCTGGAAAGCGGGCAACCGCACCTCGATCCACGCCCATCCGCAATTCGCCGGGTACTATTTCGCAGACGGCGAGTTCCAGGTCGAGATTTTCGAACAGGCCGGCCCCACCGCGCTGAAGCTCGCGAACGTCGTGCGCGTGAACGGACAGGAGGGTTTCGCCGCCATCGGCCACCCGGGCCGTTTCGACAACCACATTCACCGCATCACCTGCCTGAGTGCCACGGCCCATTCGCTGCACGTCTATTCAGACGATGCGCTGCGAGGGATGACTTTCGTCCGAAACGATTCGGAATAATACCCGCCTGTTATCGGCACCACGCTCCTCCGGACGCACGATACTCCGGAGAATCCGTATCAGAAACAATCAATACGCAAGGTTCCGGATACCCCGATACGGATTGTCCGGGAGGACCGTATACGGACTCGGAACTGCCGAGGCATGGAACGACCGAAGTGTAAAGCGGCCCATGCACATAATAACGATTCTTGCTATCGAACGATCCTTTCCATTCCGGAAAGCTGACCCTACCAAAATGGTAGGGTTTTTTATTTTCCAAACAACACACTCCTCCAAATCAAATAACTGATTAACAACACTATACACTCTAATCATTGCATCTGGCATCCGTTTGGCAGCACCCTGCCGCGAAACAAACTCAAATGCGAATACGATATGAATGGATTACTGATGTTTTTACTCTTATGCGGACTGGGAGCCCTTTGCTACTGGTTCTTTTTCAAATGCGTCGACTGGTTCGGCAAAATCTAAGGAAGGAGACCCGAAATGTATACGATTTTACTAATTATCAGCATCCTGATCTTCATCTATCTGATGTATGTACTGGTAAGGCCCGAAAAATTCTGACGGCCGCGCCACCGAAAAATTCCGTTAACCCGTAAATGCCGGAACGGTATGACACCGCAAATCCGGCACGACAAAACAAAACGAATAAATGAATACCGAAATCCTGGGCGTCATCCTGCAACTGGTCTGCCTCGTGGGGCTGAGCTATCCGCTGGGACGCTACATCGCAAAAGTGTACAAGGGAGAGAAGACCTGGTCGGACTTCATGGCTCCCATAGAGCGTTGGATCTACAAATTCTCGGGAATCAACCCCGAAGAGGAGATGAACTGGAAACAGTTCCTCAAGGCGTTGCTCATCGTCAATCTCTTCTGGTTCTTCTGGGGAATGATCCTGCTCGTTTCACAGGGTATCCTGCCGTTGAATCCCGACGGTAATCCGGGCCAGAGTCCCGATCTGGCGTTCAACACCTGCATCAGCTTCATGGTCAACTGCAACCTGCAACACTACAGCGGGGAGACGGGCCTGAGCTATTTTACGCAGCTGTTCGTCATCATGCTGTTCCAATTCATCACGGCAGCCTGCGGCATGGCGGCACTGGCCGGCGTCTTTAAGGCCATGGCCGCTAAAACGACCCAGACGATCGGCAACTTCTGGGTTTACCTGGTCAAAAGCACGACCCGTATCCTGATGCCGCTCTCCCTGCTGGTCGGCATCCTGCTGATCATCAACGGCACGCCGATGACCTTCAAAGGACAGCAGCACCTCACCACGCTCGAAGGTACCGAACAGGTAATCTCACAAGGACCCACCGCGGCAATCGTACCGATCAAGCAGCTCGGCACCAATGGCGGCGGCTATTTCGGCGTCAACTCTTCCCATCCGCTGGAGAACCCCAACGCCTTCACCAACATGCTCGAATGCTGGTCGATCCTGATCCTGCCGATGGCGATGGTCTTCGCGCTGGGTTTCTACCTGAAACGCCGTAAGCTGGCCTGGAGCATCTTCGGCGTGATGCTGTTCGCCTACGTGGTCGGGATCGCCGTATCGGTCGACCAGGAGATGGGCGGCAGCAAACAAATCGCAGCTATGGAGATCCGGCAGGATATGGGCAGCATGGAGGGCAAGGAGATCCGGATCGGGTCGGCCGCATCGGCGATGTGGGGCATGACCACGACGGTCACGTCGAACGGCTCGGTCAACAGCATGCACGACAGCCAGACCCCGCTAAGCGGTATGCTGCAAATGCTGAACATGCAGATCAACTGCTGGTTCGGCGGCGTGGGCGTCGGCTTTATGAACTATTACGCCTTCATCATCATCGCCGTCTTTATCAGCGGGCTGATGGTCGGCCGCACGCCGGAATTCCTCGGTAAGAAGATCGAAGCGCGGGAGATGAAGATCGCGACGATGGTCGTACTGATGCATCCATTGATTATCCTGGTCGGCACGGCGCTGGCCTCCCACCTGGCGGCGCAAAATCCGGAACTGGCCGGCGCTTGGCTCAACAATCCGTCGTTTCACGGATTCAGCGAAATGCTCTACGAGTATACCTCTTGCGCAGCCAATAACGGCTCCGGTTTCGAGGGACTCAGCGACAACACGCCGTTCTGGAACATCACCTGCGGGATCGTGTTGATCCTCGGCCGCTACTTCCCGATCGTCGGACAAGTGGCGATCGCCGGACTGCTGGCTTCGAAAAAATACATACCCGAAAGCGCCGGAACACTGAAAACCGATACGGCAACCTTCGCGCTGATGACCTTCGCCGTGATCGTCATCGTGGCCGCCCTGGCATTTTTCCCGGCGCAGGCACTGGGTCCGATCGCCGATTATTTAAGCAAATAAACGATTGAAAACCATGAATAAGTCCAATTCGCTGTTCGATAAACAGCTCATCAAAGAGAGTCTCGGTGCATCGGTACGCAAACTCGATCCGAGGACGATGATTAAAAACCCGATCATGTTCACCGTCGAGATCGTCACGGCCGTCATGTTCGTCCTGCTGTTCTACATCCTCATTTCGGGGGATACGACCCAGGGGTCGTTCGGATACAACCTCGTCGTCTTCGTCGTGCTGTTCATTACGCTGCTGTTCGCCAATTTCGCAGAGGCGATCGCCGAAGCGCGCGGCAAAGCGCAGGCCGATTCGCTGCGCAAAACGCGCGAGGAGACCCCGGCCAAACTGGTCAACGGCAATACCGTTCGTATCGTCAGCAGCAACGCGCTGAAAAAAAACGATATCTTCGAATGTGAGGCGGGCGATATCGTCCCGGCCGACGGCGAGATCATCGAGGGGCTCGCCTCGATCGACGAAAGCGCCATTACCGGCGAAAGCGCGCCGGTGATCCGCGAGGCCGGCGGCGACAAAAGCTCCGTCACGGGCGGTACGAAAGTGCTGTCCGACCGCATCCGCGTCCGGGTGACCGCCATGCCGGGCGAAAGTTTCCTGGACAAAATGATTTCGCTCGTCGAAGGCGCTTCGCGGCAGAAAACGCCGAACGAAATCGCGCTGACGATCCTGCTGGCCGGGTTCACGTTGGTATTCGTGATCGTTTGCGCCACGCTGAAACCCTTCGCCGACTACGTGGGGGCCAACATCACGATCGCCGCGTTCATTTCGCTGTTCGTCTGCCTGATCCCGACCACGATCGGAGGACTGCTGTCGGCGATCGGGATCGCCGGAATGGACCGGGCGCTGCGTGCGAACGTCATCACCAAATCGGGCAAGGCCGTCGAAACGGCCGGCGACATCGACACGCTGCTGCTCGACAAAACGGGAACCATCACCATCGGCAACCGCAAGGCGACCAAATTCTACCCGGCACCGGAGATGGATATGGGTCGGTTCGTCGAAGCCTGCATGTACTCGTCGCTGTCCGACGAAACGCCCGAGGGGAAATCGATCATCGAACTGGGGCGCGAACAGGGCCGCCGCGTGCACGAACTGAGCACGATCGGCGCGCGGATGATCCGTTTCTCCGCCGAGACGAAATGCTCCGGCGTAGACCTGGCCGACGGCCGGCGAATCCGCAAAGGCGCTTTCGAATCGATCCGCCGGATCGTCGAGGGGGCCGGAAATCGGTTCGACGACGAAATCATGAAACTCGTCACGCTGATCTCAGAAAACGGCGGAACGCCGCTGGTCGTATCGGAAAACGAACGGGTGATCGGCGTCATCGAACTGCAGGTCGAGGCGGCTCCGCTGTCGGTCGGCGAGCCGGTCTTTCTGACCGGCGAGACGACCGGTGTCGTCGAGTTCGTCGTCGAGGAGATCCGTGTGGCGTTGAAACCCGTGCAGGAGGCTCCGCAGGGCGTTCTTTGCTCGATCAAGGTTCCGACGCTGATCCGCCGGGGCGACAAACTCTTCAAAACGGTTCCCTCCGACGAGAAGGCCGACAGGAACAGGTAAGCGTAAAAACGACTGCAAGTGGAACGGCAACCGGAAAAGAAAAGCCCGCTGGGCAAGATCAAGCTCAGCAATGCCATATATCCGATCCTGATCGGGCTGGGCGTCGTGGGCTATATGCTGTGGCGCGACTTCGACCCGGCCGTTTTCGCAGGCATTTCGTTCACATGGCATACCGCGTTCTGGCTGCTGATGGCCGTGCTGTTCATGTTCGGCCGCGATCTGGGCTATATGATCCGCATACGCGTGCTGAGCGGGGACAGCCTGAACTGGCGGCAGGCTTTTCGCGTCATCATGCTGTGGGAGTTCACGTCGGCCATTACGCCTTCGGCCGTCGGCGGGACGAGCGTCGCGATCCTGTACGTCCACAAGGAGGGGATCAGCGTCGGACGAAGTTCGGCCATCGTCATGCTGACGTCGTTTCTCGACGAGGTCTATTTCATCGTGATGTTTCCGCTGCTCATGTTGATCGTCGGCCGGGCGGAGCTTTTCGATGTCACCGGAGCCGTCACGCGGGGACTGATGAGCATCGCACTGGCCGGGTACTTTCTGAAGCTGGCTTACGTGCTGGTTCTTTCCTACGGCCTGTTCGTCAATCCTCGCGGGTTGAAATGGTTGATTCTGAAAATATTCCGGATACGCTTTCTCCGGAGATGGTATCATGCGGCGGGTCGGACCGGCAGCGACATCATCCGTTCGTCCCATGAGCTGCGGCGGGCCGGGTGGGGATTCTGGCTCAAGGCCGGATCGTCGACCTTTCTGTCATGGAGCTCGCGCTATCTGGTGGCCAACGCGCTGATCATGGCCTTTTTCGCAGTCAGCGACCAATTCCTGCTGTTCGCGCGGCAGCTGGTGATCTGGATCATGATGCTGGTGATGCCTACCCCCGGCGGAAGCGGCTTCGCAGAATACGTATTTTCGAGCTATTGCAGCGACCTGATCAGCGTTTCGCCGGCTATGCAGTTGGGAGCGGCCACGCTGATCGCCCTGCTGTGGCGCGGGGTAACTTACTACCCCTACCTCGCCATCGGCGCGATCATCTTCCCGCGCTGGATCAAGAAAAAATTCATGCACAAACAGTAATCCACGGATTCTCTAAAAAGACCCAAGGTACGGGCGGAACGGACTGACGCGGCGGTACTACCGGACTTTCAGCAACGCCTCGGCCGTCACGATATCGACCGGCGTAGTAATTTTGATATTCATATAAGAACCTTCGCAAAGATATATCCGTCCGCCGTCCGCCTCGACCACGCTCGCATCGTCGGTAAAAGAGTCCCGAAAAGGCTGTCGATAGGCTTTCCGGAGAATTTCCGTGTGGAAAACCTGCGGAGTCTGGACGATGCGGAACGCAGAACGGTCTACGATGTTGCTGCCCCCGTCCGCGATCCGCCGCAGCGAATCGACCGGTGCGACGACCGGAATCACGGCCCCGTAGGCCTGCGCATCCCGCACGGCCCGCAGAATCACTTCCCGGCCGACCAGCGGCCGCACGCCGTCGTGTACGGCGACCAGTCCGGCATCGCCCGCATGATCCAATCCGCGGCGCACCGACTCGAAACGGGTCGCTCCGCCCTCGCAGACTTCATGCGGCGTCGTAAAAGCGTATTCGCGGCAAAGATTCCGCCAATAGCCGATATGCGCTGCGGGCAGTACGACGATCGTCCGGGCATCCGCCAGCGTCTCGGCGAAACGCCGGATCGTATGCATCAGGATCGGCAACCCGTCGAGCACCAGGAACTGCTTGGGTACCTCGGCGCCCATCCGCGAGCCGCTACCTCCGGCCACGATAATCACAGCGATACGGTTCATCTCTTCTTCTCTTCCAGATAGGCCCGGGTGACTCTTCGCAGCGTCTCCTGCACCGGGGTAAATTCGAAATCGAGCGTCCGCAACACCTTTTCATTGCTGTAATACGAACTGCTGACGGCGCTGGACAGGATCGATTCGGACAGGAGCTGCTTGTGCCGGGTCACCCGCCGAAGTTCCCGCTCGGCGGCGGCGGCCAGGTTCAGCGCACGGGTTCCGATACAAATGCGCGGCAAACGGCGGCCGGCCGTCTCGGCGACGATCGAAAAAAACGCTTTGAACGGAAGGTTTTCGGCGGAAAGAATATACCGCTGTCCGACAGCTTCCGGCACTTCGGCCAACAAAACCGTCGCCCGCGCCACGTCCCGGACATCCACGTACCCCTTTACGCCTTTCGTATAGAAAAAGTTCCCGTGGGCACCGAATGCGATCAACTGGGAACTTCCCGATTTCCAGTCCCCTTCGCCGATAACGATCGACGGATTGACGACAACCGTCCGCAACCCCTGCAGGGCGCCCCGCCGGACGATATTTTCCGCATAGAACTTACTGACCGAATAGGCCGACAATCCGACCAGACTGTCCGGTATGCACGTTTCATCGACCAGCTTCTCCCCGGGCCGGGCCGGGCCGAGCGTCGCCACGGAACTGACATGCACCAGCAAGCCGACTCCGCTGTCGAGGCAGGCGTTCACGACATGCGTCGCCAGTTCGGTATTCGCAACGATAATTTCGTCCGACCTTTCCGGATCGAAAGAAACCTGCGCCGCACAGTGGAACAGCACGTCGGTTCCCTCCACCGCTTCACGCAGCGCATACGGGTTATTCAGCGCCGTTTCCCGAAATTCGATCCGGTCGTAAAAAGACGAAACACCCATGCGCTCCAGCGTCCGGTGCAACAACTGTTGCCGCTTTATATCGCGTACCAACATCCTCACCGTGCACCCGGCGCAGAGCAGTTCGGCAACGAGGTGACTACCCACCAGTCCGGTTCCTCCGGTAACCGTAATTCGTTTGTCTTTCAGCGTATTCAATTCAACTGTTCGTATCGTTTTCCCATATTATTTTTTTTCCGAAACCGAGCCGGTTGTCCGTGTACTTGAAAAAAACGGGGCGGATGATCCACAGCTCCAGATCCATCACCGCCGCAAACGGAAACCGCCTGAGGTAAGCATTCCGGGCGACCCGACGCTCCTCCCCTTCCGGCCGCGCCATCGTACCGCGCAACTGCAATCCCCGCACCTTGCCGACGACCGAGGTTTCGAGCACCACGGACGCGGCGACCCGCGGATTCCGCGTCGCCTGCCGCACATGCAGCGTATCGGCGGCCGAAGTCGCCACGAACCAGTTGCGCTGCGGCAGGGAAACGTAAAACAAGTTGCAACAATACGGCCCCTTCTCATCCTCCGTCGCCAGCGTCAGCACATGATGCTCCGCGAGAAATTTCGCGATCCGTTCGTCGATCATCGGGCCGGAGTCTGTTTCACTGAATCGGGGTTCGCCGCGCGCGACGTATCGGCGGCCGGAGCGAACGACGTGACTTTCAGGCTATCGGCCAACGTGCCGTTCAACTCGGCCATGATCCGGTCGCGGACTCCGTCGAACGCCTGCTTGTTGGCGGCGCGAACCGGTTCGGCCGGCTCGGTGGGCACTTTTAACGGGTCGATCGGCGTCCCGTTGCGCCACAACCGGAAATCCAGGTGCGGCCCGGTGGCCAATCCCGTCGCTCCGACGTAACCGATCAACTGTCCCTGACGCACTCGGGTTCCCTTATTAATCCCTTTCGCATACCCCTTCAAATGCAGATAGCCCGAAACCAACTGTCCCGAATTGTGTTTAATTTTCAACGTATTACCGCCTCCGCCGCCATATCCTTTGGCGATCACCACGCCGTCTCCGACCGCTACGACCGGCGTACCGGAAGGCGCGGCGTAATCCACCCCGTAGTGCGGACGCCGGATACGCAATATCGGGTGCAGCCGCGAAGCCGAAAAGCGCGAACTGATCCGGCTGTATTTCAACGGAGCTTTCAGCAGGTTCTTACGCAGGCTCTGCCCCTGTTCGTCCCAGTAACTCACTTTGCCGTCCTGCATGAACGGGATCGCATAATAGTTCTTTCCGCCGTGTTCGAATCGCGCGCCCCAGATCGTCCCGTGACCGATTTCAACCGTATCCACGTATTTCTGGTCATAGATCACCGTAAAGTTATCGCCTTCCTGAATCCCGAAAAAGTCGATCGACCAGGCGTAAATATCCGACAGATCCATCGCCAGCATCGGACTCATCCCATTGTCGATCATGCAATTCCACAAAGACGACGTAATGGTGGCCGTCTTCATCCGCCGTTTGAATGCCCGTGCGTCCTCGTATTTGATACGGTACCGATGCGTTTTCATCCCCGTGTCGGTCATGGGAATATACCCC
>ERZ827186.2503-NODE-2503-length-12244-cov-3.663713_pt1 | contig 12244 bp, 10 predicted proteins | sample MGYA00519918_ERZ827186 | MGnify/ENA primary metagenome ERZ827186 (study PRJEB31778, sample SAMEA3449275) | human gut metagenome | biome: human gut; feature: human-associated habitat; material: faeces | place: United Kingdom | collected 2010/2012 ... | reverse complement strand
ACTGCGCCCGATGAAATCCGAAGCTGTTCGGAAAAAGGCATAAAAAGAGGGCGCATTTGCAGCCCCTAACAGCAGGTCTTGGGAACCTTAATCTGGAAGCTGTCCTGCGCCCTTGTCTGCCCTACCCGTTAAGGGCAGGACATAACAAGGACTGACAACTGTTATACCCAGATTAAACAACCTCCGAAAAGGCTCCCAAGTTCACTGTCAGGTATAAAGGTTGTTTGCCTTTATAGTATGTCCTTCGGCTATGCCGAATCGTCGTAGTTCCTTAAAGTTTGCATAGTAATTGCTTTTTAGGTTCGTTCCCGGACGGCACGAGCCGCCCCCTGTACAACGAATCCGCTTTAAGAAACCGTAAAACAAAGATACGAATAAAAATCAATTAACCGCGCCGGGTATGTATTTCTGGAAATTTCTTGCTAATTTTGTGAGTATGAAGAACTCGATCGACTTCCTGCCCGAACGCAAACAACGCGATTTGCACGAACTCGTCCGCCTGATCCGCGACGAAGTGAAGGACGTTGTGATGGTTATTCTTTACGGCAGCTATGCCCGGAACACCTACGTCGAGTGCGACGAACGCCGCGACTTCGGCGTGAGAACGTTTTACATCAGCGACTACGACCTGTTGGTAGTCACGAAAAAGCGGCTGGGAGTCAGGGAGTCCACCGCGACCGCCCGTATCGGCAACCGCTTTCTGGAAGGCAAGGATGCGGAGTTTCACACGCATCCGCAATTCATCAACGAAAGTATTTCCAAACTGAATAACGCACTTTCCGAGGGACGTTATTTCTACGTCGATATTCTGGCGCAGGGTATCGTACTCTACGATTCGGGGGAATACCAATTAGCTACGCCGCGCGATCTGAATTATCCGGAGATCAGAAAAATGGCGCAAAAATACTATAATAACAGATTTATCGAGGCATCGCGTTTTTTCGAAACGGCTAAATTCAACTATTTAAAAGAGTGGTACGTTATCGCTTCATTCCAACTTCATCAAGCAACCGAAAATTTTATAAAAACGATCCCGTTGGTCTACATTCTCTACGGGCACAAAGAACACGACCTCGAACTTCTGATAGAAAAATGCAAGCCTTACACGCTGGAGTTGTCGAAGGTCTTTCCGCGTGACACCCCGGAAGAAGAACGGCTGTTCAGACTGCTGCAACGCGCCTACGTCGAAGCCCGGTATAACGACGATTTCGTCGTCACGAAAGAAGACATCGACGCCCTTATGCCTAAAGTCGAACGCCTGCGTGACATCACCGAAAAAATCTGCTGCGACCGCATTGCCGAATACAACCGCCTGAGCCGCCAACCGTAAAATCATTGCAACGTTGCATTCGTTCTTTCAATACGAAGAAACAATGACGTTACGACATATTCTCAGACCAAACCTTGAATATTGATACAGGCAAACTTTCAACAAAAGAGGGCGCAGGGACTTATATTCTCTAACTGTAGGTCTTAGGAAACCTTAAATCGGAAAATTGCCCTACGCCCAAGTTAGCCTTGACACAAACGGTCAAGGCATAACATGGACTGGCAACTTTTATACCCGATTTAAACAACCTCATTACAGAGGCTTCCTAAGTTTACAGTTAGGCATAAAGAGTTGTTTACCCTTTATAATTTGCAGTAAAACTGCAAATTTATCGTCTATGTCGTATTACAATGTTTCCACAAAGATAACATAACTTTTTTATTTGATGTTGGTTAAAATGATTCCTTATTGAAAACAAAGATACAATATATTTTCCAACAATTACAGTACTGTCGTTATTAAAACACTCATTTTCTCCGGTTCTTTGTTAAATATGGGACGGGAAAGATATGATTACGAATTGTTGAAATGGACCGCCGATAGGCTAAAAGCACTACGGGAAGAGCGAGGTTTGTCCCAAGAAACAGTTTATTTTCATACCAATATTAATATCGGCAGAATAGAAATCGGCAAATCCAATATTTCATTGACATCATTGTCTATTTTGTGTAAATACTTCGGCATCTCCATTGAAGATTTTTTCAAAGGAATTTCGACAGAACAAGCAGGATAACCGCAAAGTAATAGATAGATACATACGCATATGTCGCGTATCGAAACAGGCAAAGTCAATTTTACAATTAGAACTTTATATAAAATTTCTATTGCACTCAATGTAAAATTAAAAGATATTATCGACATTGACGAATAATGATTTTATAAACACATTTTCAGCAACTTACCAGACACTACAATCGGGAAAAGCATAAAAGAAGGCGCATTTGCAGCTTCTAACAGTGAGGTATTGGGATACCCTGAATCGAAAGCTGTCCTGCGCCCTTGCCGGCCCCGACGCGCCGAATTGCCGACGACCGGGCCGGCAAGCAGACGCAATGCGGCGAAACGCTCCCCTTTTGGCACGAAAACTGAAAGATTCGAAAAACGTATTTTCGAATTTCCCGACACGATGGCTAAAAGCAAAAACATTACGACCATGCAACTCGCGCTGATGACGGCCGCCGCCGTAATCAGCCTGCGGGGACTGCCGATGATGGCGCAGGAAGAACTTACGATGTTCTTCTACATTTTTTTCGCTACGTTCCTGTTCCTTATCCCCGCCGCGCTGGTCGGGGCCGAGCTGGGCAGCGCCTTCGCCTCCCGGGGCGGCGGCGTCTATTCGTGGGTCAAAGAGGCTTTCAATCCGCACATGGGGTTCACGGCGATCTTCCTCCAATGGATTCAGAACGTGGTATGGTATCCCACCGTGCTGGGATTCGCCGCGGCGTCGATCGCCTACATGATCGGGATGCCCGCCCTCGCGCAGAACGGCGTTTTCGTCGGACTGTTTTCGATCGTCATGTATTGGGCGGCCACGTGGGTGACCCTGAGGGGCACGGCGACCGCTTCCGGCCTGACGAGCAAGGGATTCCTGATCGGGACGGTGCTTCCGGGCGTGGTGATCGTGGCGATGGCGCTGGCGTGGATCGCCGGCGGTAATGAAATCGCGTTCGAACACATCCCGGCGAGCGTTTCGCAGGTCGTAAGCGCCGACGCGACGCAGCACGCGCACCCCCGCCTTTTCCCGCACATCACGGGCATGAGCGACATCGCGTTCCTGGCGGGTATCCTGCTGCTTTTCGCCGGCGTCGAAGTGCACGCGGTGCACGCTCCCGAACTCAAAGAGCCGCAGAAACAGTTTCCGAAAGCCATGTTCCTGGCCGCGCTGATCTCCTTCGGGCTTTTCACGCTCGGCTCGCTGGCCGTAGCCGTCATTACGCCGTACGACCAGATCAACCTCCAATCGGGACTGTTCACGACGTTCGACATCGTATTCAAGCACTACCGCGTCGGCTGGCTCACGAACGTCATGAGCCTGCTGATCGCTTTCGGCGTCCTGGCGGGCGTGATGTCGTGGATATCGGGCCCCAGCCGGGGCCTGCTCTGGACGGCCAAAGAGGGCCAATTGCCCGAATTTATGAAAAAGACCAACAAGAACGGCGTCCAGGTCAACATCCTGGTGATCCAAGGCTGTATCGTCTCGGTGCTCTCGTCGCTGTACATCGTGATGAAAGACGTAAGCGTCGCCTTTTTCCTACTGAGCGCCCTCACCATCGGGCTCTACCTGATTATGTACATGATGATGTACGCCGCAGGCATCCGCCTGCGCTATACGCAGCCCGACCTGCCCCGCAGCTACCGCGTGCCGGGAGGCAACGCCGGGATGTGGTGCATCGGCGGCGGCGGATTCCTCGCCGTGCTGTTCGCATTCACCGTAACGTTCTTCCCGCCGTCTCAGTTGCCGGTAGGCAGCCCGGCGCTCTATACGGGGCTGGTCGTCGCGGGCACGGTCGTATTCCTGGCCATCCCGATCGTCATCAGCGTCGCAATGGGCCGCCGGGCGCGGAAAAACCGGCAGCCGTCGAAATAAAAAATTCCGGAAACGCTTTCCGGACAGTCGTTCCCCCTTCCGACGCATCGCTGCCGGAAGGGGGAACCGTCATTCCGGACAAGCCGGAAAGGTGCGGACAGGCCGCGCCGCAAACGGCGGTTTCGCTCCCCTGGCTTACCCGCTCCTCGCTTCCCCGCGTCATGGACGATCCGAATTTACAGCACCAAGGACGCCCCGCCCCGTTTATAAAAAACGAAACGATCTTGCTTTTCATTAAAATGATTTTTATATTTAGAATCGTTTTATTTTAATAACGCAAAACAAACAGATTTCATCGTTTCCCGGCAAAATAGATCCGGTATGGAAAAGACAATTTTGATAACCGTTTTTTCAATCCTTCTGGGAACCGTCGCTTTTTCGCAAAGTACTCGGTTCCTGAAAAGAGTCGAAAACAATTACAGCAGCGATCTCGTCCGCTTGAACGGAAAGCCGGACGGGTATTTCAATCTCGACAGCAAAACAGAAGTCGAGAAACTCTTTTTCGGAGACATTAACGCCGGAATCGAATTTTATGTCTCCCCCTCGACTGAAGCGAACTACGGTTTTCGCATCCTAAAAAAGCCATCAGACGGATCGTATACCCTTGAAGTAAAACGAATTTCCAACTGGAAGGAAGTAGAAACCGAACTTCGGGAAGAATTTCCATGGCAACGCGCTTCCGCCAATCGCTACATATCCGAAGATTCCAGCGTACGATTGGCGCAGCACAACCAAGCAATGCTTGCCGAACGCGAGAAAGAGCGGCCCAAACGTTACCAGGTCGAAACCGAATCCATCCCGGTAACCGATTCATTTGCCGAAAAGCTACACGAAAGATTCGTCTCCTCGATCGATCATTTCAAGGGAACGGGACGGCCCGGGAAAGTGCTCGACGGCGAAGAAACGACATTCCGGTGTGTCGTCGGCGACGACGTATGGACGCTGACCGTCAGCAAGACCGAAGGAAACATCCTCGAACTGTCCGATCTGTGCAAACGAATCATCGAAGACGCGGAAGCGGGCCGATTCGACGAATCGAAGTATATCGGACGGCTGGAAGACTACGGGCAGGAGGACTGCAACTAAGACAATCTAAGAAGCTGCCAGGATCGCAGGCATATTGCAAAAGACGGAGCCCCCGTTTTTTCATTTAATGAAATAGCTAAGATTTCAATTTCAAGCCATAAAAAACAAGACGGCATTGTTTTACGTTAAAGTTTTTTTATATTTGAAATTATTCGATCATAACGATTGCGATTTCGTATTTCATTAACTATTTCCTAAAACTTATCGTTATGAAAAAACATTTACTCGTAAAGACGGCATTGTCCGGTTTGTTCGCTACTCTTTGCACTGTCGGCATCGTTTCATTTCCAGGGTGTCAAAAACAAGATTACGATTATTCTGAAAAAGACGATTTGGATCCCGCCTTATTGAATTCACCAGAATTGGAAGAGTACATCATTGCCAGCGCCGAATATAGATATACTATGGATCTCTTCCAGATAGAAATCAAGAAAGTGGATCTTCTAAATTTGAAATTTGTAAAAGGTGCAAACGGGGAGAAAATAGCTTATCTTCCCATTTCAGTCGACATAGAAGATAAAATCCGGAACTTAAAAGAAAAAGAAGATACCTTGTTCCGAAGATATCCGCAATTCACCGCATTAACTAAAAATACAAAAAAAGATTATGTTCGAAACTGTATCAAAAACTCATTGAATGTTAATAAAAAGTTACTGGAACTTGGCATAAATATCAATCAACCGATGACCAAAGGAGGAACAAGCGAGGCATTTGGCAACATGGAGGATCTTACGAATTATCTTACAGAGGAAATGTCAAGTAGCACTTATAGAGAAATCGTAATTATTGTATATAAAGACGGTCGTATTGTTACCTATCAAGACGATGCAAATACCTCTACTTATTATCAAGTGAAATTAAAAAAAGTTACAAATACAATTACAGGCAACAGTAAATATTATTACCCCGAGACCAGTCAAAACGATAGTGATGAAATTGCTTATATGGCACATACGCAAAAAAGTGGCTTCGATCCTACCGATTTAGATATGGAGCAAGCTGGTAAATGGGATGGATTGGACATGCGCATTTATCATGACGGAGCTTTTCGCCAATTTGACAAATATGGATTAGTTTATGATTAGTTTTCTGTTTATTGATTTATAAAATGGGAATCATGAAAAAAACCGCTTTCACCGTATCGCTATGTTTTATTGTATTGTTTGCTTCCGCTCAACATTTCAGAAAAATAATTGAGAACAAATACAGCATCAGAAGAACCCTGTTCAAAATCGACACGACCCGGCAGCACGATGCCTCTGTACTACACGCTACCTCTGTAGAAGGTGTGGATAATATTGAAAGTAAAAGCCCACTCGAAAAGGTTCTTTTCGGAAACACCAATGCTAAAATCGAATTTGTCGTCGAACCTTCTTTCGAAGGCGCATACGGCATTCGCGTCATAAAAGATTCGTCCGAAACGTCATCCTCACTCGAGGTGAAACGTATTATAAACTGGAAAGAGGTTGAAAAGCAAATGCAGAAAGCATTCCCCGTAAAAGGGTATACAATCCAAGAACTGAACGCCAAGATTGCCGAAAGAGAAAAAATGTCGGAAGAAGAAAGGGAATTATCAATACTGAAAAGCAGAATCCGTAATGAAAAACGGGAAAAAGAGTCTTTGAAACGCTACCAGGTACAGACTTTCATTATTCCGATTTCAGATTTATTTGCGGAAAAACTATACGCAAAGTTTGTTTCATTCATCGACGATTTCAAAGCGAAAGAATTGGAACCGAACTTGTTGATGGGAGACGGCGAGACGACGGTGTTCCGCTGTATCGTCGATCAGGAAATATGGACGCTATCGATCCCTTTCAAAACCGAAGAAAAAGCACGCGAACTGTCCGATCTGTGCAAACAAATCGTCGAAGACGCGGAAGCGGGCCGATTCGACGAGTCGAAGTATATCGGATCGTTGGAATACGGGCAAGAGGACTGCAACTAAGACAATATAAGGAGCTGCCAGGATCGCAGGCATATTGCAAAAGACGGAGCCCCCGTTTTTTCATTTAATGAAATAGCTAAGATTTCAATTTCAAGCCATAAAAAACAAGACGGCATTGTTTTACGTTAAAGTTTTTTTATATTTGAAATTATTCGATCATAACGATTGCGATTTCGTATTTCATTAACTATTTCCTAAAACTTATCGTTATGAAAAAACATTTACTCGTAAAGACAATGTTGTCCAGATCATTTGTCATCTTTTGTGCAGCCTGCATGGTTTTATCTCAAAGTTGTCAGAAACAAGATTATATCGAAGAGGAAGATTATTTGGATCCTGTCTTATTGAATTCGACGGAATTAGCTGAATTTGTTATTGCCGGTGTGGAATATCAACACACGATGAATACTTTGCAAGCAACAATTAGTAAAGTCAATTTTTCGGAAATGAAATTTATTGAAAAATCCAACGGCATCAAAGTAATGCAACTACCATTCATTCTTAATTTCAAGAATAAAAGCCAATTATTGAACAATAAAAAACAATCGTTACTGGCAAAATACCCTCAATTTGCATCTCTAACAAAAAAAGAAAAATATGAATATTTTCAAAACTGTTTCAAAAATTCAACATACGTAAATCGAAAACTTCTTGAATTGGGAATCAATATCAGTCAACCAACGACAAAAGGAAGTTGGACAGAAAGTTTTAATGATTCAGACGGATATATGTCTTATCTTGCAGATTGGATGGAAAATCCCGATTACAATGAGGCAATAATAATCGTATTTAAAGATGGTTCGGCAACCATAGTTCATGACGATTCTTTCACACCCACTCAATCCGTTATTCCTAGCCTGGGTTATACAGATGATTATTCCGCATACTATTACGACAACAAAGAAATTGATTTCGTCGCACATACCCACCAAAACAGCAGTACGCCTAGTAAAGATGATTTTAAAAATCCCAACAACGATTTACAAGGTCTGAAGCAGGCTACTTATTATAACGGTACATTTGGCGACTTTTTTACTGTAAATAAAATTCCATGTTGAAAAAATTTTTGACAGCCATTGTCTTTCCCTGCCTGGGCTTGTCCGGATTGTTTGCCCAACAGCTTAAACAAACCAAGCCCGTAGAAGCTGTCGTTTTCACCAAAACGATCGAACAAAACTTCATCCGGACGGACGACAAAACAAAAAAAGAGTATAATCTCGCCGGCAAGCAATACCTCGAAAAATTATTTTTCGGCGACCTCAACGCCCAAGTGGAATACCTAATGATCCCGCCTTTCGCAGGAGCTTATGGTTTACGCATCGTGAAAACCGGGCAGAATGCTTCGTATAAAATTGAAATAAAATACATTGCAAATTACAAAGAAGCAGAATCCCAGATCGACGAAAAATTCCCTCTCGGATCGATGAGCATCGAAAAAGCACTGGGCATGTCCGAAGAAGAAAAGCACAGAATGGCGGAGGCAACACGTATAAAACTAATCGAACGGGAAAAAGAGAGCCTCAAACTCTACAAGGTCAAAACGCTTACCGTTCCGGTTTCCGCCGCTTTTGCAGAAACATTACATGCAAGGATCACATCGGCCATACAGGTTTTGGACATGGAAAAGAAAGTTCCGGGCATGATTTTCGATCCCGATAAAATCATTTTCCGATGTATCGTCGGAGACGAATTGTGGACACTAGCCTACCGTAACCCTCAGGGGGAAATCGGAGAACTGTCCGACCTGTGCAAACGAATCGTCGAAGACGCGGAAGCGGGCCGATTCGACGAATCGAAGTATATCGGATCGTTAGAGAATTAATGCGCTTGTCAAAAACCCGGACGAGCGGAGCGGTCGCCGAATCGCTCCGCTTGTTTTACACTTAAATTAATATCTAACCGGCAATCCGGATGAACGGCCACGGCATTTCAGAATACCCGGCGAAGACGCGAAAATACGGAGTCTTCACCCTGTCCTTTATCATCGTGATCGGGATGGGATTTTGCTACGTCGATCTGTTTACGGATGCCGGGTGGAAATCGAAATGGTACTGGCTTTATACCGCCGTATCCGTCTGCGGCCTATCGTTCTTTCTTACCGGAGCGGGGCGCCCGGAAACCGGGAAAACGTTCCGGATCGGGCTGCCGGACTGCCTGCTGGCGGCGCTCGTGCTGTACTGCCTGTCCAGGGCCGCCGCCGGGCAATTCGCGGAAGCTTTCCTGATGCGGTGCACCGCGTTCCTGCCGATCTACTGTCTGGCCGGCCGCGTAGTCCGGAACCGGTCGTTCGAACCGCTGTCGGCAGCGGTTGCGGCATCCGCACTGCTCCTGGCCCTGTACGGCATCGCGCAGTACGCAGGGCTGCTGCCGGCCGGAAAAACGTTCCGGGTAGTCGGAAATTTCGATAACCCGGCGGGTTACGCCTCGATGCTGGCGCTGAGCGTCCCTTTCATCCTGTATTTCGCCTTATCCGGCCGACGCCGGATGCGGTATGCGGTCGGCGTCGTCTGTGCAATCGTCGTCGGGGCGATCGTCTTGTCCGGTTCCCGCACCGGAATACTGGCCGTCGCAGCGACCGGTCTTCTGTACGCCGTAAGGCGGCGCAGCGACTTCCTTAGACGCACGACGGCCTGGAAGAAAATCGTACTGGCAGCAACGGCCGTTTCCGTCGCGGCTGGATTGTATTTCATAAAAAAAGAGTCGGCCGACGGACGGCTGCTCATCGGCCGATGCACCTGGGAGATGATCCGCGAAAAACCGCTGACCGGACACGGATACCGGTGTTTCGAAGCCGGGTACATGCTCCGGCAGGCGCGTTATTTCGAACGGAATCCCGAAAGCGGATTCGCTCCGCTGGCCGACAACGTAAAACACCCGTTCAACGAGTTTCTGCTGTTGACCGCAGAATTCGGAGCCGTCGCCCTGCTGCTGACGGCGCTGTGGATCGCAAGCCTGATCCGGGCTTATCGGAAAAACCCGAACGACGAATCGCACACGCTCGCGACGGCACTGTCGGCCGCGGCGGCGCTTTGCTGTTTTTCATACCTGCTCTCGTATCCGTTCACCGGGTCGATCGTCGCACTCGCGGCAGGCGGCCTGACGGCCCAGTCGCGCCGAAGTTGCGAACGGTTCCGCGCGCGGCGGGCTTCCGGAATCCTCGCCGCGCTGTCGTCCGCCGCGCTGCTGGGATTTGCAGCGAAAGAAATGTATTACGAAAACCGATGGCACCGCGTGCAGAAAACCGCATCGTCCGATCGCCCGCCGCTGCCGGAATACGAGCGACTGTACCCGTTTTTGGATAAAAACGCTTATTTCCTCTACAATTACGCAGCGGAATTGAATGATGCGGGCGAAGCGGACAAAAGCCTCGAAGCGGCGACGGCCTGCGAAAAAATGCTGAACGACTACGACGTGCAGATGTTGAAAGCCGATGCCCACAAAAAGCGGCGCGATTTCCGCCGGGCGGAAGCCTGTTACCTGCTGGCGTCGCGAATGTGCCCCGGACGATTCATGCCGCTGTACGAACTGGTGAACGTATACGACAGCACGAACCGGCCGGACAGGGCGCAGGCTCTGGCGGCGGAGATCGCAGACAAACCCGTGAAAATACCGTCGGGACTCGTCTCCGCAATAAAAATAAAAATGCGGGAACGAGTCGGCGACTAATGCTAATTGCTGTTTCCTTCTTGTAGCCCCGCCCGCGCAGTCTCGAATGGCTCCGGAGTAGGCCGGAATGACAACAACATCAGAATCGGAGATACCGACGAGCTGTTCTACAGGAAAGACAAGAATGGATGGATTTCGCTGGGCAGGCAAAAGGCCCGGGATATCAAACTGACTTTCCACGACATACCGAACAAGGCCCTCTTTCTCTTACTGTATCTCAGCCCGGACAAGGAAATCGAATATTTACGGTCGACCGGGACGAGAAACAGATCTGGTAGTAATTCCGGAAAACGACCGCCCGGCAAACCGGATACGATCCGCAGGGAAAAAGCATTTTACGTTTCACGCGCGGATTCGTGCCGGCCGGAATCGATGAAAAATGCCGAAAGGCTCTCTCTCAGGAAATGTAAGTTATAATCAGGACGGCTCTCTCGCCCAAACCGGAAAATCGTTCTTTCATCGTCTTTACCCAGCGACATCCGTAGTTGACTGCAACACACAAACAACTAAATACAAAATATTTACAAAATAAAAAGAACGAAATTACAACGAAACAGTTGGAAGTAATGAAATAAATGTTTTAACTTTGACGGCGAATCGGTTCGCCTTTTTGCACTCAGAGAAAGGCGATAAAAGGGAACCGGGTGCGAATCCCGGACAGTCCCGCTGCTGTGAAACTCCGAACAACGTCCTGAAACGATCTGAATGGCCACTGGCGGCAAACGATAACGTCGGGAAGGCATCAGGACGGGAGTCAGTCAGAAGACCTGCCGGTTCAGGTGATGTTTTACCGTCCCGAGGGTTGGATGTTAAAACGTGGAAAGTTTAATCATTTTTTTTAATCCGGATCGTTCTGCTGAATGCAGACCGTTTGCGGTGTGTGATAACGATGGAAAAAGTTTGTCCTCGTTGCGGAACACGTTTTGCATGTTCCCTCGATGCTGTTATGGATTGCCTCTGCGCGGGCGTGGCTCTGGATGACGCCCAGCGTCGGTTCATAGCGGATAATTACGACGATTGCCTATGCAACGACTGCCTTCGCATACTCAGGGAGACCTTCTACTCGACAGGGATCAATCCCCGGTATGCTCCTATTGTAAAACCTAAATCATATAGCGAATGATCGAAAAAATCGTTATAGCCAACCGAGGAGAAATCGCCGTCAGAATCATCCGTTCCTGTCGCGAAATGGGAATCCGTTCGGTAGCTCTTTTCTCCGAAGCCGACCGCATGTCGAAACACGTCATGCTGGCCGACGAAGCGTATCCCATCGGCCCGGCTCCGTCGAAAGAAAGTTACCTCGACGTCGATAAAATCATCGAAACAGCTCTGAAATGCGGTGCGGACGCCGTCCATCCGGGATACGGTTTCCTATCGGAAAACGCCGGATTCGCACGAAAATGCGAAGTGGCGGGAATCACGTTCATCGGCCCGCGTGCGGAGACGATCGAACGGATGGGCGACAAGATCTCGGCCCGCCGGTCGATGACGGAAGCCGGCGTGCCCGTGGTGCCCGGCATCCAGCGCCAACTCGAATCGGCCACTGAAGCGGAACGGATCTGCCGAGAAATCGGCTTGCCGGTCATTCTGAAAGCGGCTTCCGGCGGCGGCGGCAAGGGGATGCGCC